>Ga0123355_10000743_pt1 | contig 44422 bp, 35 predicted proteins | sample TergutEmb28metaG_3_FD_89872 | JGI IMG/M metagenome (GOLD analysis project Ga0123355, IMG submission 89872) | Embiratermes neotenicus P1 segment gut microbial communities from Petit-Saut dam, French Guiana - Emb289 P1 | ecosystem: Host-associated > Arthropoda: Insects > Digestive system > Gut ...
AAAAGGGTTGTCATTTGCTTAAATTCTTGTTTTTCTATTTAACTCATGTTATTCTAAACTATGAGAGGGTGAGCGAATGATCTTATATCATGGTAGTAATCAGGCAGTATCAGAACCTCAGTTAATTGAGCAGACACGAGGGCTTGACTTTGGCACAGGATTTTACCTGACTTCTAATGAGAAGCAAGCTGTTCAATTTTCTGAGATTGTCAGGAATCGTCAAAAAAGCGGAACTCCCACAGTTACGGTATACGACTTTGACATAGAAAAAGCTGAAAGAGCACTATCAATTCTTAGATTTGAGTCCGCAAATGATGCTTGGCTTCGATTTGTTGCTGACAACAGGTTGAAAATTTACGATGGACCTTTCTATGATATGGTAATCGGCGCAGTAGCAAACGATAAGGTGATGCCTACAATACAAGCATATTTAGGCGGGTTTCTTAATGAAGATGCCACAATTATAACTTTAAAAACAAGCAAACTTGCCAATCAGTATTGCTTGAAAAGTGCAGAAGCATTATCCATGTTGAAGGTTGTGGATTCCTATTAAGCCAAGGAGTGAAAGTCCAATGAATGAGAGCATTTCATCTGTAATTGCAATGATAACACCCGGAATATTGAACTTGCTTATTGAAAACCGTAATATAAATTTGGAAGATGCCTCTATGCTTCTATATAGTTCCCAACTTTACAAAACGCTTGAAGATGAAAAAACAAAAGTGTGGCGACTTGGGTATCCGTTATTATATGATTTACTTGAAGAAGAACTGGCAACAGGAAAAATTACGTTTCCAGAGGAGCAGATATGATTGAATTGAAGGGCGAAATATGGTTTTTAGCCTCTTGTGTTGAATTTTACAAAGATGAAAAGGGGTTAAAAGGGCAAGATGCCTATGAATATTTACGAAATACAGGTGCAATAAGCTATATTATAGATTGCTGGGAAGGGCTTCATATGACGAGTCCGCAATATGTCATAGATAGCATTGACGAGTATATACGGAATCATCCCAAAAATATTGGGGATAAAAAGAATATGATCAAATATGGCAATTGACAGCTATCACAAACCCATCCGCCCTCACAAAACAGATTGTATTTGGCGACAATTAGCATGCTACAAAAACCCTTTAGTTGCAATAACTATGGGGTTTTCGCCTTTTGCAATATCATGAAAAATCGTGATTGCTAACGGTTTGTGAAAATAATGTTATTAGCTAAGAGTGGGCTTTCACATTCTTTAAACTATACCTCTAAGATACATTCAAGATACAGTGCAGATACATCGCAGAGTTAATCTTATTTTGCAAAGACAAAAGTAGCTTCGCAAAAAATAAAAAACGGAAAAGGAAAAAATAAAATGAAAAAGAAAATTAGCTTAATCCTGCTGGCACTAACCCTGATGGTCTTCACCCTTACAGCATGTAATGGTGGCACACCCCCTGCTTCTGTTCCTGATACTGACTTAGATCTTGTTTCAGCTATAGACACAGACGACGATACTGACCCCACCGACAATCCGGAAGCTGTAGCATTTGCCGTGTATACAGACATCATGGAAAGACTATATTTCACCGGAGATGCAGCATCAGGTGCATTTGATATTGATTTCGTAATGGAGATGGATATTAATATTCTTGGAGACTTTATTAACACTGTTTCAACCGGGAATATGCGTACAGTTGTCGATGGAGACACTGTTCAGGCAGCAATGATCATGGAGACCGATATGAGCGAAATGGGACTTGGCTCTATGGTTATGGAGACCTTTATGGTTGTGGAAGACGATGTTGTAACAGATCTTCGCATACTCATGAATGGCGAGGACCTTTCTGGGGATCTTCCTGAAGAAATGCTGGAGCTTATGGCGGAGAGCATGTTAGATGATGTAATCAACTTGCCTGACTTTGGCATGGATGCGTTTCTGTCGGCAGAAATTGACGAGCAAGGTAGCAACACTGTTATCCATATGGTCTTAGATGGGCAAGTGCTGGGCGACTTTGTAACTGATGCTATGGGAGATTCTCTTGATATGCTCGGCGGTGGATTCGACCTCGGACTCACAGTTAATATCTCAGACGTTCGGATTAGTATGGTAATCGATAGCGACGATAACCCCATCACCATGACAATGGAAATGGAAATGATTATGAGCTTCGGTGATGATCTAGAAGATGAGCTGGAAGAACTCGAAGGAGAAGAAATGTCAATTCGTGCAGTAATTGAATATACATTCAATGCCTTTGGAAACGATGTAGAGATTGAGTTTGCTGCTTAATAACTACACATAGGTTGGCATAAGCCGAGGGGAGCTTGACTCTCCTCGGTTTTATAATGTGGATTTTCGTCACTGTATTGCCAAACCCTTGCTACACCATCGTTTGAGCACAACTCTACGGAGCGTGGATTTGCTCTCTTTTTAAAAGTAGGTTGCATTCCTGTCGGCTTTTGCTAGTATTTTAGTATCAAATTCATAGACACTATTGCTTGTGATACACATTTGTGACAAATCGTGACTATATTGTGTTAGGAGCACAGCGAAAGGAATGGTAAGTAAATATGGATGCTAATATCATTGGATGCAAGATAGCTGAGTTGCGCAAAAAGCGTAACATAACCCAGCAACAGCTCGCCGAGGAAATATCGGTATCAGACAAGGCGATTTCAAAGTGGGAAACCGGGGGCGGACTTCCGGATATTTCTAACCTCATACCTCTTGCATTGGCACTTGAGTCAAGTGTAGATGAGATAATCTCTGACAATCCTCTCGGGAGCGAAGATAATCAAGATGATTGCGATAATCGAGATGAATGTGATAATCAAGATATAAAGCAGCATATTAAAATACCGCTTCCCTTTGTAATCGGAGCGGCAGGTATAACATTATTGTCATTATTAGTAGCGGTTGTTTCACTGCTTCTAATGCTAAGTACAAGTCCGACCTACATGTCTTTAGAGGCTGCCCCTGAGCAAGGTGCTGTAGATCGCTCTGTTACTCCCTCAATTCATAATGAAGATAACATCGATGCACTAGAGGGGTTTAGTGCGAATTTTGGCAGACCTTCCCGACATCCTCTACAAGGTGTGGAAGGTGGCATTGGAACGCCTGAAGACCCTTTTGCACCGACGTCAATTCTGCATAACGGTCGGATATTCTCAGGTGATGTTACAGCTGATGTTGGGCACTATCTTTTACTTTCAGTTGTGAGCACTTCGCCATCCGGCATACATGCGAGCTTAACAGATGCCGATGAAATAATCTGGTTTAGCAATGATACACGTGTTATTAACATAACGCCTACCAATGAAGCAGAAACTACGGCTCGGCTCGACATAGTAGGTCCAGGTGTCGCTACACTTTTTGTTTCCGTAAATGGCATACAAGCTCAATCCACCATTCGTGTGCGAGATGCCGATACCGAATACTATGACCATAATCCTGATATGATATCTCCTACTCTGCCCGATGTGGAAGACGGAGCATATCTTGTGCTCGAATCGGTTGCAATTACTATGCCCAGCGGAGTGAGAGCTCCGGACGTAACGACTGACATTGGACATTCGTTTCCGTTATCAGTCATGGGCAGTATATCACCATTAGAGCCGGCAATCCCACTCTACTTTTTCGAGTTTGAAAGTGTAGAATGGCTCAGCAGTGATACAGATGTTTTTACTGTAACTCCTACCAACGCTTCGAATACCGAAGTGCAAATACGACCGACAGGTCGTGGCACCGCATATCTTTATGTTTATGTTGATGGCATCTTAAGCCACACCGTCGTACGTGTAAGATTATAACCCGACCCCTTAAACATACTGCAAATACTGCGCAAAACAGCTTGGTCAAGGAAATTACGTTGTCCTATATTCTCTCCATTATAAATTTTGCCGTTTTCCTGACATTCTCGTTCGGGTCATTTAGAGCTGCCTTTATTGTGTCTGCATATTTTTCATCATAATTATTATACATTGCATTTAAGGCATTGACTTTCCAGTACCATATGTTTTCTCTGTTAATATAGAAAAATTTATCTGCTACTAAGTTAATCAAATGTTCTTCATCCATAAGCACTATTTTTTCCAAGGTCAGAGCCTTACCAAGCTGCGCTAAACCGGGAAATTTCTCCGCAGTAGTCCACTTATTCGCATTATGCGGACAGGCATCTTGGCAGACATCACAGCCATATATCCACTGCCCAAGCATTTTTCCATATGGGGTGTGTATAAGGTCGCTTCTGCGTACTGTAAGCGGTGATACACAAGTTGCCGGGCTCATTGTAAATGGCTCAGATAAGGATTTTGTGGGGCACGCCGATATACATCTATCGCATCCTTTCGGGCATGGCTCTCCGACGGGCTCTTGCTTATACTCCATTTCACGATCTGTAAGAAATGCTTCAATGTGAATCCATGAGCCGCTTTTTTCCGTGTAGAAGAAGTTGTTCTTTCTCATAACTCCCAATCCGGCTTTTTCTGCTACCCAGCGCATAGAGGTAATGCCCATTCTGCGGTCTGTTGCAACTTCCATACCAAGTGACTTAAGGTAGCTTTCGAAGTCAACGCTTGCATTATACTCTTTGCAGACTTCGCTTGAGCGCACATCTACAAGGTAGTTCTTACCAATCGCACCGTCCAGATGTTCGGGGATAGCGTACTTACAAAAGCTGACTAGGCATACAACAATTGACTTTGCCCACGGGTATCTTTCAGCCAACGCTGCAAAACTAAGCAAGCGCCCGTACATCTCCTCATTGCCGGGTGCTTTTTCAATGCGCTCGTTCATCGCTTCGGCAAGACCTGATATTTCATCGATTTTTATGATTCCGCAGCTTTCATAGCCATATTCTATTGCCTTTTGTACTATCAAGGCTTCTTGATTTTCCATGTAGTCACTATCTCCTTTTCGCGACATTAGAATTTTTAGTTTGAGTATCCGAACTATCTCGAGCATAAATTACAGTCTTCAAGATTCACTACTCCCCTTAAGTGTTGCTAAGCGTTTTACTCCCACGTCCTCAAGCAAAATTCTCATTTGACTAATTGCTATTGCGTTTAACTTAGCAAGGCGTTCGGCTTGTGACATCCCTTCATTTATAAACACTGCATTTAAACTTTCTAAATTGCTCAAGCAGACGAGCTGCGAGACCGTTGCATAATCTCTAATGTTTCCTTTTAACTCAGAATTTTCTTCTCGCCAAATTTTTGCTGTCATTCCAAATAGTGCCATGTTCAGCACATCTGCTTCGCTCGCATAAACCGCATTGCGCTGCGTTGCCGTCAGCTCCACCGGAATCAAGTTCTTTTTCACCGCATCGGTATGGACGCGATAATTGATTTTGGCTAGGTTACGCTTAATATCCCATCCGAGACGAGATTGTTCTTCTTCTTTTAGCCTATCAAATTCTTTAATCAAATATATTTTGAATTGCGGACTAATCCACATTCCAAATTCAAAAGCAATATCTTTATAAGCATAAGTGCCACCGTAACGCCCGGCTGTCGCTTTTAATCCAATAGCATTTGTCTTTGCAACCCACTCCTTAATGCTAAGTTTGTAACTGTTCAGACCCGCCTGACTCCTAATTATGGCGAATTCGCCATAATTAAAATTCGGATTATGTATCTGCTCCCATACTCCTAAAAACTCCACGGTGTTACGATTGCGAAGCCAATCAGAAATGAAGAAGTCTCCATCTTTAGCTCTTATCATATCCGTAAGAGAAATATAGTCCTTATCTTCAAATGTCTTAATTGTAATTTGTGTGTCATCAACCATTATCTTTTTAGCCATCAGCATCGCCACCTTTCATCATCTGCATCTAAATAGTTCATCAAGCTCCAAAAGTTTGATTTATAACCTTGAATTATTATTGCTCGTAATTATATCAAAATTTGCGCTCTTATGGAAGAAAACCTTGTTATCTTACGGTAGGCAGACAATGTTCTTTGTTGCAATTGACTGCCCTGCCAATGTAGAACGATGCTTTAGGGGCGCATTAACGCAATAACATCCCTAGCAAGCGCTCCTCTATCATTGTCTGTTCGTGAGCGAGATAGTATGCGTGAAGGGAATCGGATAAGACCAGGCTGTCGAAAGTTGCTTTCGAAAGCCCGGTCTTTAAAATATCCAGGCTGTCAATAGACACCAGTTCATCTGATGCCGAATAAACAGCCGTCACAGGCACATCGACATCAGATAATTTACCCTCAGTGGCTCGAATGAGCTTCTTTAATTCCGCTGTCGGCTTAGCACTGCGCCAAATTATATTCGGGTGTAACTTCACACTGCTACCTGCTAGATATGCTGCTTTCATAGGGTGGTTTCTGCTGTAAAAAACCTGCTTAAATTTCACTGACAGAGAGTGTGCTGAATAAATTTTGAGCTTAAGCGGACAGGCAATCAAGAACAATCCCGAAATGCGCTCGCTATATCTTAGCGCTGTGTTGATTGCGATGAGGCTGCCCATTGAATGCCCTACAAGATAGATTTTGTCGTGCCCGAAAAATCGCTCGGTTTCTGTGTAAACATGACCGAGCCAATCTTCCATAGTGGCAGATGAAAATTCTTTAGTTCCGGCACCATGCCCGGGCAAAAGTACGGACACGGCACTAAAGCCGGCACGATGGGCGCATGCGGCTAAATTATCAAGCTGACGTGGACTTCCCATAAAGCCGTGAATAAATATTACTACACCTTTGCTTGGTGCATTTTCAAGGATACTCGGTGTATGCGGTGTATCCATAGTGACACCCCCGTAATGCTGATAGTATATCCGTATTTCAAAATAGTTGTTGACCTTAGACCAACTCGAGGGTTTAGTATGAATCTGTTCATACTATAGAGACTACAACCACGATTATGTCAATCAATTGGGATCCAGACCTCGAAGTATCTGCGGAAGATACCCTCCTCATGAAGACGGACTAAAAGATGCCCTATCAGAGGTCCGGATATCGTATGGCCCATTTCTGCGACCTTATCGGCAGCCTTATTATGCAAATCACGCATAAAAGTTCCCTGTTCTTCCGCACTGAAGATGGTGTATATACTCTTTACAGGCTGTATATATTCAGCAGGCATCGCCAAATCAACACCGTACTTACAAGCATCGTCCGGAGAGAGTGAAAAACCCCAATAATGTTCGTTGTCGTGTGTGCCACTGTATCCCGGGAAATATTGCACCAAAAAAGTATGATCGACATAAGGCATAGTGTCTATCCATTTTTGTGCTGCGGAAGCCTTGTTGTTTTCAATCAAGAATTCATACCCATATCTGTGACGCTGATAAACCATAGGTGGGCGTTCGCACAGAGTAAAAACATCGGAATGTGATTTGATTTCAGACACTCTTTGACGGTACTTAGCAAGCGCATCAAGCTTTTTCTTTTGTTCATTTATTTCACAAAGCAGCTCAAACTCGTGAGCGATACAACGCTCCACAAACGAGTCCATATTGTCATCATTCATCATATGTACTACATCACTGAGTGAAAAATCAAAACTACGATACCACTTGCTGTCCAGAAGGAAATTTACATCCCAATCATTATAGTAGCGGTAACCGGTATTCTCATCTTTGCGCGGCGAAACTATGCCTCGACGCTCATAATATCGAAGCGTGTCATTAGGAATTCCAAGGATTTTTGAAATTTCGCCAATTTTGTATTTTGACATGTAGCGCACACCTCTTTTGTTGTACTTTTGGGATAATCCCGAATTAGGGCAGATATCAACTTATGTTGCTATAGTATATTTGATTACACACCGCCTGTAAAGCAGATTCGTGCAAAAGCGTTTTGGTCACAGTAAAAGCGAGGAATAATACAAGTGTTTTATCAAATATTGAGGGGGGAAATTTATGACATGAGAAAAGCGCCTTTTTGGTGCTTGTTAATATTTTGCTGATATTCCTATTTGGACTGGAAGCAAACTGATTTATTCTTAATAATTTGCTTGGAGGTACTTAAAGATGAACCCTAAAGAACTTTTCTTCTCTGCATTAAAAAATGAGCAACCGGTTAAATGGATGGGATACGGTTTTGATGCATTTCCAAAACCATATCCCGCAGTGTTTGACCCTGTCTCGGTTCTTGATGCTATGCATTATGGTAAAGGGATATACGTTGACCTTTGGGGCGTGACGTGGCGTAAAGGTCCGGATGATCCCGGTGCGATACCAATAGTCACAGAAGAAAACAAGGTTATAAAAGATCTTCTCAACTGGCGTGATTATGTGAAGTTTCCGGATGTCTCAGGCCTTGACTGGTCAGGTGCGAAAGAGCAGGTTGCTGCAATAGATCGTGAAACAACACTAGTGATGATCCCAAGTTTCTACGGTCCTTTTGAGCGGGCACACGTCCTTGCGCCTTTCGATGAGCTACTTATATCCATGCACACAGATCCTGATGTTTTTTATGACCTGATAGGTGCGCTCACCGACTGGAAGATAGAAGCATTACGTCATGTTATAGACAATTTGCAACCTGATATTATTCATTCGCACGATGACTGGGGAGACAGGACAAGACTGTTTTTCTCTCCGGAGCTTTTCCGAAAGCTACTCAAACCGCACTATACGCGACTATATGAATACATAAAAAGCCGTGGAGTGCTCGTACAGCACCACTGCGACGGATATGCGACCGGTCTTGAGATGGATATGCTGGATATGGGAATCGACATGTGGCAAGGTGTGATACCACAAAATGATATCAAGGCAATTCAAAAGAATACCGGCGGGAAGCTGCTTCTAATGGGTGGAATTGACCAAACGCTCTTTGACAAGCTGCCTGTTGATGAGGATTTGATACGTGGCGAGGTGCGCCGTGCTATTGATGAATATGCGCCGGGTGGGGCGTACTTGCCGGCTATTGCAAGCTTGGTTTGTTTCAATCCTGAGGTAATGACCGTCGTGGTTGATGAGGCAGACAAATATGGAAAAATCTGGCTAAGCAAGCAGTAAATCAAGCGCAAATGTCTCAGCCATGTGTTATTCTATGGATCAAGATATAAATTTTCTGCGAGTAAAGAGTTGACATCTTTACCAAACCTTGTAGTAGCTCTAACATAAAAAGAATGGAAAAGCATGTCTACAATACAGGCAGTTCCGTCAATATGTGAAAACGCAATACCGATATTTTGTTAGAACCTACAGATATGCACTTATCAAAGGCTATAGAACCATAAAAAGCCGGACAATTCCCTTCAAAATAGGGTTGTCCGGCTTTTTTAAAATTACCCTTGACTTTAGACGTGCTCTAAGGTTTAGAGTAAAGTCGTCAAAGTTCAAATCTAAAGATATGAGTCATAGACAATAAACTTTTATGGGGGTAAAACCATGATCCATGATTTGACAATTACATTGGATGAAAACACACGTCCTTTCCCGGCAACAGGTGACCCGCACATGACATGGAAGCATCTTGTAGACCACACGAGCTTTCCTGTGCAAGTCTCTCTATTTTCCATGGTGACACATTTAGGAACGCATGTTGATGCGCCGTTGCACTTCATTAAAGACGGCAAAACCACAGCGGATATAGATTTGAGTTTATACTGCGGGCAGGCAGTGTGCTTTGATGTTACAAAAGTTTCTGCCGAATCAATTTTAGACATTTCCAAAACACTGGAAGAAAACAAAAAACTTATTAAACCCGGCGATATTTTGATTTTACACACCGGGTGGGAAGATAAGGTTGGAACTTCGGAGTATTTTGAATATCCGGATTTTGCTCTGACAACCGGTGAGCTACTTGAACGGTTCGGTATACGTGGCATAGGATTTGATTTGCCGTCGATAGATCACACAGGAGAGATTCACCGAGATATTTTAGGACGTAATATGAGCATTATTGAATCATTGATCAACCTAAAGCCACTTATAGGTAAGCGATTTTATTTTAGTGCCGTTCCGTTAAAGTTCTCAGATGGAGATGGTAGCCCTGTACGTGCTTACGCCGTAACAGACTAATTTAGGACAAGAGAAAGGAAGATGCCCAGTGAAAATTGAAAAAATCTTTACGCCACTTAAAATTGGTTCCTGTGAAATCCCAAACCGTTTAGTTGTAGCACCAATGGTTGTCAACATGAATCCGGACGACGGGAAAGCTTCCGAGCAGTACATTAAGTATCATGAGGAAAAAGCAAAAGGTGGCTGGGGCCTCATTATAACAGAAGACTATAGAATCAGCGAGTACGCTGCCGGGTATCCCTACATCGCAAGTCTTTATGATGAGAGACATATTCCAAGCCACAAGAAATTTACGGATACGATTCACAAGTATAGCAGCAAAGTATTTTGTCAAATCTATCATGCTGGAAGGCAAGCGAATAGGGACGTCAATGGAGGCGCAACGCCTGTTTCATGCTCTCCGATTCCATGCCCGTGGAATAAAGAAATTCCGCATGAGCTTACTATAGATGAAATTAAAGAGATTGTAGAAGACTTTGGCACCACAGCAAAAAATGTTGTAAAAGCCGGCTTTGATGGCGTTGAAATCCACGCTGCCCATGGATATCTAATTCATCAGTTCTTATCGTATTATTCGAACAAACGCACAGATGAATATGGCGGAAGTTATGAAAACCGCACGAGATTTCTAAAAGAGGTTATGACCTCCGTCCGCAAGGCTGTTGGTCCTGATTTCCCAATGCAAGTACGCATATCAGCCCTCGAATACACCGAAGGTGGCCGCACGATGTTTGAGTCACATCAGATATTTAAAGATATCCAAGCATGGGGTGCGGACTCTTTGAATCTGACATTTAGCATGTATGGTACCCGCTCGTCGGTCGGCTCCGTGGCATCATTTTTTCAAGGGCACGGATTTAATGTGCATCTTGCCGAGGAAGTGAAAAAGCTGGTCGATATACCCGTTATCACTGTAGGACGCATTCAGGAGCCTCACATGGCAGAGGAAATTATTGCTACAGGCAAAGCTGACTTTGTCGCAATGGCACGCGCCTCGCTCACTGACCCACACTACCCCAACAAAGTAAAAGCAGGAGAGTTTAATGAGATTAGAGAATGTATAGGATGTTTGCAAGGCTGTACGGCATCTACTTATCAGCGTGTGCCGGTATATTGTCTTGTTAATCCGGAACTGGGGTATGAATATATCACAGACTACTCGAAAGCCCCTGTATCAAAAAAGGTGTTTATTGCCGGAGGTGGTGTAGGCGGAATGGAAGCTGCACGTGCGGCTGCAATAAAAGGGCATGAAGTACATTTGTTTGAATCTTCAGATAAGTTAGGCGGACAATTCGTGTCTGCAGCATATCCTCCATATAAAGGAGAATTTGCTACTTACCCCGCCTGGCTGATTCGTCAGCTAAAAAAGCTGGATGTAAATGTGCATCTTAATACACCACTTACAGCTAAACAAGTAATGGAAGATAAGCCGGATAAAGTCATTCTGGCAACCGGCGCAAGACCCACTGTTCCAAATGTCCCGGGAATTAATCATGCCAAAGTTGTTTTTGCCGAGGATGTATTGCTCGGGCGTGTGGATACAGGTATGAATGTGTTAGTTGTTGGCGGCGGTATGATAGGAGCTGAAACAGCAGCATTTCTCGGGGTTGCATGCAAAGAAAGTGTCGGACTGGTAGAGATACGCTCGAACATTGGTCTGGATATGGAAGGCGGTATTCGCGATGATTTAAAGGACTGCTTGAACAAGTTCTTTGTAAAAATCATGACAGATACAACACTGGTTGCAGTTACAGACGAGGGAGCTGTGCTCTCAAGCGGTGGCAAAGAGTTTAAATATGCGTGTGACACCGTTATAATGGCTGTAGGTACCAGTGCCTATAATCCATTAGAGGCGGAGCTCAAAGGGCTTTGTGATGTTGTCATAGTGGGAGATGCAATAGAAGCACGTAAAGCCATAAATGCTTCTCGAGAAGGTTTCGTAGCCGGAATTGAAGCGTGACGGAGAGTGTAACGGTGCCATAAAGGAGGAAAAGAGTTGATTCGTTATACAATAGTGCGCCTTTTGTGGCTTATACCTGTAATTATTGCGGTTTCTTTTATCGTATTTGCGCTGATGGAACTCGCTCCCGGCACATTGATTGATGCCATCCTTTCTGAGGAGATGACTCCGGAGGTTCGTGAAGAACTAATAAGGGAACATAACCTTGATAGATCTATGTTCTACAGATATTGGAGATATATGATTAACCTGGTTCAGGGAGATTTGGGTGTCTCGGAACAAACCGGACTCAGTGTATGGAACGAATTTATTACAAGGCTGCCCAATACATTAATATTGGCGTTTACATCCATTATTATCGGAACGGCGATTTCGATACCATTAGGGATTATAGCAGCGAAGCGTGCCAGAACATTATTAGACAATGCAGTAACCTTGTTTTCGCTTGTCGGTATGTCAATGCCTGTTTTTTGGCTGGGGCTTCTGTTGTTACTTGCGTTTTCTTTCCATCTCAGATGGTTGCCGTCCGGAGCGTTTGATCATGGTATTCGTAGCCTAATATTACCTGCTGTGTGTAGCAGTATGATATTGGTAGCAAATACCACCAGGCAGACACGCTCTAATATGCTTGAGGTTTTAAAAGCAGATTATCTGCGCACTGCTCGTGCAAAGGGCGTGCCGGAACAAGTAGTCATCAGAAGGCATGCTCTCGGAAATGCCTGGATTCCGATTGTAACTGCAATTGGAACAAATCTTGGAAGTCAACTTGGTGGGTCTGTTGTCGTGGAGTCTGTGTTTGCCTGGCCGGGAATAGGGAGGCTGGCTGCCGAAGCGGTACGGGCACGTGATGTAACGACGGTCACAGGTGTCGTTATTATGACAACGATTCTATTTGTTCTGATATTACTATCGGTCGATTTGCTCTATGCAAACATTGATCCGAGGATAAAAGCACAGTATGTCAGCAATAGCAAGAAAAAGAGGGCGAAACGTGCTGCCGAAAAGGAGCGACAAGTGCCGACGGAAGTATTTGCCATGCGTCAAGGAGTATCTCATAATGCGCCCTCGGATGAAAATGAGGCGCGAGAGCAACCTAATGCAGCAAGTCTACGAGGGGAGCATGTCACCGCAGATGTACAAATAGCAAATGAAAAAGCGACGGAAGTCTCTGTCGAATCGGAATCTGTGCGGGTTGTCGCAACTAATAGAACTCCGACAAAAAGCTTCGCCACGCGGGATCGCATAGAGTGCGGTACTGAGGGAATATCGTACCTGCAAGCGACATCTCAGGATTGCGACGATGGCGAATCGGCTGTAATAAAACACAAAAAACGCAGCCAACTCGGAGATATTATGCACAGCTTGAAGCGAAACAAAGGCGCAATGGCAGGCTTCGTTATCCTATCAATTATGGTTTTGCTCTTTTTTATCTCATTGTTCATTAGCTGGGAATCTGTCACAGCCATGAATGCGCATAATAGATTTGCACTACCTTCCTGGAGACACCCGTTCGGAACTGATAATTTTGGCCGTGATATGTTTCTGAGAACAATTTACGGGACAAGATACACATTGGCTATTGGATTCGGCGTGGTAGCCTTCGGTTCCATATTTGGAATTACATTGGGAAGTTTTGCAGGGTTCTACGGTGGGAAGGTGGATGATATTATCATGCGGGTAGCAGATACTGTCGCATCACTTCCCGGTCTGCTCCTCGGTATGGTAATCGTTACGGTTCTGGGTCAGAGTTTGCAAAACTTGATAATTGCCGTTGGGGTACAAGCCGCTCCGATATATTTGAGAATGACGAGAGCTTCAGTGCTAACTGTAAGGAATCAAGAATATGTAGAAGCTGCAAGAGCAATCGGATGTTCAAATATTCGTATATTATTTACTCAGGTTCTACCTAATGGTTGGGCCGCGATCATAGTCACACTTACAGCCAGCCTGGGCATTTCAATCATAACAGCGGCATCTCTAAGCTTCCTGGGCTTCGGTGTGCCGGTGCCTCAGCCTGAATGGGGGGCCCTGATTTCAACAGCAAGTGAATTCGCACGACATGCGCCACATCTTATGCTTTTCCCGGGGATATTTATTATGCTAACTGTTTTGGCATTTAATCTACTTGGTGACGGCATTCGTGATGCCCTGGATCCAAAGATGAAAGGCAGATAGGAGCTTTAAAAATTTGTCGACAGTTCGTTTGAAAAGATAAAAGCAACCCACAGATAAAGCGTTAAATGGAATAACGGCACATTCCATCTATATAGAAATCAAAATTATAAACACGCACAAGCGAAAGGAGAAAAAATGAAAAAGAGTAGAAAAATAATAGCATTGACCATAACCTTAGTGTTGTGCTTGTCGCTTCTTGCGGCTTGCGCACCTGATGCACCCGGTGGTACTCAACCTCAGGGGCCTCCCACGCAGCAGCCTACAACACCCCAACCTACCCCGGAATTAACTGCACCGGCACCTACTACGCCGGACACCGTTTTTGCTGATCATATAGATATAATTATGACCAGTGATGTTATCGCAGTCATCAATCCTCTAAGTCTTGGAGCAAATACAACTCCGGTAAACTGGGCATTTACGATGGTCTATGATAGACTCGTCGAAAGAAATCACGAAACCGGTTCATTCCTGCCATCCCTTGCAACGTCATGGGAGACGGCAGATTACCAAAGCTTCATATTCAACCTGCGTGATGATGTATATTTTCACAATGGCGACAGATTCACAGCGGATGATGTTGTAAACACAATAAACATGGCTAAAGAGAATCCCGGGGCGCCGGCGAATACTCAATGGGGACCTGTTGAGTCCGTTAGAGCCATTGATCCAACCACCGTTGAGCTTGTCTTGTCAAATGTCAATGTTGACTTCCTTTTCAATGTCTCAATGCCTAGTGCCGGCATTCTTAATCAAAGTGCGATAATGGCAGACGACGAAACGGGACCATGGGTAGGAACCGGTCCATATATTGTGGTGGATTTTGCCAGCCGTGACTTTACTGTATTGACACGAAATGACAACTATTGGAATCCGGAAAAGAACATCACGACTCCGAGCATTACGCTTAGATTTGTGCCTGAGATGGGAGCCCGTGCAATAAGAATGCAAACCGGAGAAAGTCAGCTTAGCTTCGGAACCAGTGCCGAAGATGTTCCCCTTTTCCAAAACGACCCTGACAATTTCCTGGTTATCCCGCATACTTGGAATTTCAATAACAGCCTTTCATTTAATATGGCCGATCCAATCACGTCTGATTACCATTTCAGGAGAGCTGTTATGTATGCTCTGGACAAAGAGGAGATTTCAATTTTAGCGGCCAGCGAATGGGCGGGACCGGATCTTGGTTCCGGTACGTTATGGGGCTTTGAAACAGAATTCCGCAACAACAATATTCCACCGATACTGCATGATCTCGAAAGAGCAAGATATCACTTAGAATTATCTAACTATAATGGTGAGGAGATTGAAATTGCAACAGCCATCATAACCAATGTCAGAGCATCACAAGCCATTCAAAACCAACTGCAAAGAATAGGCATCAACACCAGAATTGAAGAATTCGATGTGCCCGGTCTGAATGCTCATATGTTTGCGGAGGGAAGCACTTCGCAGCTGGTAAAGTTCCACGTTGCTATGACTCTTAGTGCATCTTCCTACAGGCACATTTTCCATACGGACGGAGCTCAAAACAGAATGAACTTTAGCAACCCCGTTATCGACCAGATGCTTACCGAAGCGGCTAGCATGACCAATGAAAGTCAGCGCAGAGACCTCTACATGAGAATGCAGGAAATTATAGCCGAAGATCCACCTATAATGAATATATTCTGGCGCGTTAATGCAACTGTGGCTGCAAACGGTATTGGCGGACTAGGCATGCCGGCAGACCTTGCACTGCTTGACTTGAGGGAAGTGTTCTTGATTGTAGACTAAGTTATATCGATTAACATTTGTATGTGTATAAATGCATCAGAGGCTACCCGGTTGATGGGTAGCCTCTCTTTTAGGTAGTTATTGTGAAAATGGCGTGCTCATATGGCACAAATCTAATCGATGTATGTCCGAAGCGGAGGTACCCATAGCCAAGATAGATTGAATATATTAACCAGTCTTCGAGAACATAGAAACTACTATCTCTTTAAAAAGCGCTACCGAAGTCGATCTGTTTTCGGTTCGCCAGCCAAAGGAATAATTGATCTTCGCATCTTCGCCGTGTATAGGTAGGACAACAACATTCGGACGTAAGAACAAGTTCTTAAGCTCGCCCGGCAAAATTGCGATACCAAGCCCTGTATTTACTGAAATAATAGCGGCCTCGGGGCGGTTATAATAACTGATGATATTCGGAACTATGCCTCTGTTTCTGCATATAAGGCGCATCCGGCTTGTAAGCCAGGTATCGACTCTGGAGACTGAAATAAATGGGTGACGTGCAATGGTCGTCCAGTCGGTCATATCGATAGTCTTGACGATGCTTTTGTTGACATATAACTCCAAACTATCTGTGAATATGGATACTGATTCATAGTTTTCTACATGCGAAATCATATCAGCGATCAAGAAGTAAAAGTCATATGATCCCTTCTGGAGTGAATTTATAAGTTCCTTTCCTTCCAGCAGGTCTACCTCTACGTGAATCGCAGGATATCGCTCATACAGAACGTCGAGACAGGCGGTCAGTTGCTGTGTCGTGGTTGACAGTGCAGCTATGCGGATATGCCCAAGTCTGCCTTGGTTTATGTTTCGGATGCGAGTTTCACCGTGGGTGATTACATCAAGAGCTTGGTTAGCATATTGCAGAAACTCGAAGCCCTCATTTGTCAAGACAATCTTCTTGCTTGTTCTGTCAAAAAGCTTGACCCCCAAAGAGTTTTCAAGCGTTTTTATGTGATGTGTGACAGCCGGCTGTGAGATAAAAAACTTTTCAGCGGTACGTGAGAAATTAAGTGTATTTGCCACTGAAACAAATAACTGATATTGCAGTTTACTCATGTTGTGGAGACCTCTCCTTATCTGGTTTATAAGGGAGTGTATCAAAATGCGGGCTGCCCGGTGTGCAGCCCCTACATGTTGCGGTATTATTGCTTTAGCAAACCGTATTTTGTAGGGGACACACACCCGGGTGTCCCGTTTTTTCGTTTTGATACAGCCCCTTAGTGCACTATTACATTTATGCCCATATCTTTAAGCTGAGCTCTCCGAGCCTCAATTAATTCCTCAGATGGAACTTCAGCTTCAAATACCTGATTTTCATTATGTAGTCGCTCCCACTTAACAGTGCCTAAATTGTGGTACGGAAGAATCTGAACGACTTCGACAGCAGAGCCTAATTCCAGTATAAACTTGCCAATTTTATCAAACACTTCCGCAGTGTCGGTATACATCGGCAAAACGGGGATTCTTATCTGCATTTTGCCACCCGATGCAGCTATCTTGCGTGCATTTTCCAAGATTAGGTCATTCGGGACTCCTACTACTTGCTTATGAAGTGCGCTGTCTATGCCTTTTATATCATAAAGGAACAAGTCGGTATAAGGGAGAATTGACTCGATTACATCCCATTTGACATAACCTGTCGTATCAACTGCCGTGTGAACGCCCTCTTGCTTGCATCGCTTTAGGAGCTCAAGGACGAATTCGGGCTGATAAAGGCACTCCCCGCCTGAGATTGTCACACCACCGCCGGAACTGTCGAAGAATGGCTTTTCACTGACTACACGTTGCATTATTTCGTCCATCGAGTAATCAGTCCCGCACATGTAGAGCGCCTTGGCTTTGCATTCTTTGGCGCAGATGCCACAGTCGTCACATTTTGAGCGATCAACAGTTACAAGCGAAATTTCCTCACTTGAGCCAAGGGGAACTCTTTTTTCGCCGGGAGAGATCGCATCATGTGGACAGATACCTAAGCAGCGCCCACACTTTTCTATGCCGATGCACTTCATCCACAGCCAGTTAAGCTCGGTGTGAAATGCGAGCGATTCGGGGCTATGACACCACGGACAGCGTAATGGACAGCCTTTGAGGAAAAGGGTAAGACGTATTCCCGGGCCATCGTGAACCGAAAATCCTTGAATATCATAAATCTTAGCTGTGATTGGCTTCTCCATATCCTTAGTTCTCCACTTCTAACATGTTGTCTCGGTGCTGGCGCACGGCTTGGGCGAATGTGTTGGCAACGTGGGAGAGTGTATGGTCTTGCCTCATTGCCAGATACACATCCCAGCTGAGGGCGGGGTCTTCAAATGGTATAAACTTGAGATTCATCCGCTCGAAATACGGCATAAGCGCCCCTGTGGTTATGCCGGTAGTTCTCTGCATATCTGCATATTGGTAGGTCAGCAAGGCATCATCTACCCATTCTCTAATATCAAGGGTTACAGCGGAAGCATCAGCTGCGGATTTTATAACCGAATATGTCTTTTGTCGCTCGTGCATAATGGAAAGAGGTCGTCCGTCCAAGTCACGGATACCAACAAACTCACGCTTGGCAAGAGGGTCGCTGTAATGCACGACGATTCCGTATCGCCGGGAGTAGATAAATTCTGCTATATATTTTGCAGGATCAAGCGGTCCGGCTGTCAGGGCAAGTTCCACTTCGTAATTATCTAAAGCAACCTCGCAATCTATATCGCAACCGTAAAGTTTTTCGAAAAAGACTTTCGGGTGCTTGCGACAGAATTCGGCTATTGGTGCATCAGCAAATTCAGTTATTATTCCTCGGGTGAATATAACGGAAAGTCGCTGCCCGGCATCTTGTAAGGCAGCGAAATAATCTTCACAGTTATCTGCAAGCTCAACTATCTTTTGGGCTGTCGGCAGAAGATATCGGGCGTGTTTGGTAAGCGCAATACCTTTTGGCGAGCGCTCAAAGAGTGAGCAGGATAGATATTCTTCAAGTCGGCGGATTGACATGGAGATACCTTGTGCAGAGATAAAGCATTTCTCTGCAGCTTTGGAGAAACTTTGCATACGGCATATCATTACAAAAAACCGCAACTGTTGTATATCCATAAAATCAGCTCCCCATCAGCTTAAAGTTGAAATCACGCAATGTGCGCACGAAAATGTTTTGGTCGAAAAATAATAATACAATCTTCACAAATTGTTGATGTCTTTCATGGGTTCATGCGATGTATAATGAGCGCAGTGTAAGATGACAGCGGGGTTTAACTAGAGATAGCTCCATTTATACTTGATTCTACACTAAATGTCAACGGAATTACAACTGAGTAAACAATGAGTTTAATGAAAAATTTAGCATGGTTACTAGAGATAAAAGACTAAATCGAAATGATGAGAGGAACAGAAAATGTATAAGCAACGCTATCCGAATCTGTTAAAACCTATTAAAATCCGCAATCTCGTAATGAAAAATCGCATCATGTCTGCCCCTAACATGTTGTTTCACACCATAGACGGACGTCCAAATGATTTCTATATATCATATTTGGAGCATAAGGCACGTGGCGGTGCAGGTATCGTCACGCTTGGCGAGGCGAATGTCTGTGATGGTGGCAATCATACACCGGGCATGGAAACGACTCTTGAAAATATGGCGCTATATGCCGAAATGGCTCAGGCGATACATGAGCATGGTGCGATAGCAAGCGTAGAGCTCACCCACGGCGGAATGCGGGCAAAGCCTGAATTTAACAATGATCCAAGCACGATAATGGGCCCATGTGAAATGGTCAATCCGATAACAGGGGCAAATGTGCGAGCTATGACTGAGGTGGACATGGAGCATGTTGCAGATGCTTTTGCAGACACTGCGGAATACTATATTCAAGCGGGGTTTGATACAGTGCTTGTTCACTGTGCTCACAGCTGGTTGCTCACACAATTTTTGTCGCCTATCGTTAATAAACGCACAGACAAATACGGCGGGAGTCTGGAAAACAGAATGCGCTTTCCATTGTATGTTTTGGAAAAAATAAGACAGCGCCTTGGTCCGGATAGAGCAATACTTATACGTTTATCCGGCTCTGAGCGCAATCCGGATGGGTTTTCGCCGGAAGATATTGCGGTATTTCTGAGCAAAGCACAAGAATATGTAGACATGGCTGAAATTTCGACAGAAGGATTTGAGTGGATATTTGCTACTCCTTATATCGAGCGTGGGCAGAATGTTCACCTTGCTGAGACAATAAAAAAATCAGGGCTTGTTAATATACCAATATTCACAATTGGATCAATAATGGAGCCACAACAGGCTGAGGATATAATTGCATCGGGCAAAGCAGATGGTGTATCAATGTCACGTGCGATAATTGCTGATCCATTTTGGCCCAAAAAAGTGGCTTTAGGTAAGGAAGATGAGATTATCCCTTGTCTGCGTTGCCTCAACTGCACAGGAAGTGATAATGCGAAGCGCCACTTTATTTGCAGTGTAAACCCGCTCATTGCCCGTGAGGCGAGATTAGGATTTTCTGACACTGCCGTTACCGCGGCAAAAGATGCGAAAAAAGTGCTGATTGTCGGCGGAGGTCCTGCCGGAATGCAGGCTGCTATAACCGCATCTGAGCGTGGGCATGATGTCACACTTGTAGAATGCGGTGAGAAGCTGGGTGGATACCTTAACTTTGTGGAAAATGATAGCTTTAAACATGATTTGCATAATTTCTTAAAGTATCTCATACGCACCGTTACCCGCTCAAATGCTAAGATCATCCTTAATACGGCAGTTTCCGACGAGCTTATAGAGAAGATCTGCCCTGACAATATAATAGTTGCTACAGGTAGTGAGCCTGTTGTTCCGAATATTGTGGGAATCGAAAAGGCTCGCCATGCAGCAGATGTCTATTTTGATGGCTGTGACACCGGAGATAATGTAACGATTATAGGCGGTGGGCTAATCGGAGTCGAAACAGGGGTTCATTTAGCAAAGCTTGGAAAGAAAGTTACGGTACTGGAGCTTTATGACGATATTGCACGAGATGCATATGCGCTTCATAAATTTAGCACTCTCAGTGCTGTTGAGAAATATGGGATTAATGTTCTCACAGGGGCAAAGGCGCTTGAAATTACAGATTCAGGGGTTAAGTATAGTAAAGATGGTGAAACTTTAGAGGTTAAAGCGGATACTGTGCTCTATGCTGTGGGTATGCGCCCATGCGATACGGAATACTTTAATCTCTGTGGCAAAGCTCCGTTTGTTGTGCTTGCAGGGGATGCGAAAACTCCGGGGAAAGTAGACGGTGCAGTACATGGCGGATTCTTCGCCGCTATGGATATATAAAGGGGGAATCAAAATCATGTTGAAATATCCCAATTTGTTTAAGCCAATAACCCTTGCGGGAACACTGTTTCGCAATCGGATTTTTGCCTCACCGACGGGCACGGCGTATATGTCTTCACAGCGTTTTCCGCTCCCTGAGACAAACGCATATTACGAGCTTAAGGCGATGGGTGGTGCAGCATCAGTATGTGTTGGGGATGCGGTTATCTGCTCAAAACATGGTAGATTTAATAATGGGCACATAGCGCTTGATAATCCGGCGGGACTGCCGGCAATGACACGCCTGTCAGAAGCGATAACAAGACATGGGGCGGTTGCAGCACTTGAGTTATCGCACAGTGGAAGTAATTCTAGATCTTCCGCACTGGAAGGTAATCCAATTTTCGGACCGATGGCGTACACTACTGCTGCAGGTTTTGAAGTCGAGGCAATGAGCGAAGATAAGATAAATGAAGTCATAGAGCAATTTGCAGCTGCTGCATTATGGGCAAAGCGCTGTGGATTCGGAATGGTGACTATACATGGCGGACACGGCTGGCTGCTTACGGAATTTATGTCGTCGATTACCAATCATCGCACCGATAAGTGGGGTGGCTCGGTAGAAAATCGCTGCCGTTTCGCCGTTGAAGTTTGCAAAGCTGTGCGCAAGGCAGTTGGATATAAGTTCCCGATAGAGATGCGTATCTCCGGCTCGGAATGCAATCCCAAGGGATATGACCTTGACGAGGGCATAGCAATAGCAAAGCAGCTTGACGGACATCTTGATCTTATTCATGTTTCTGCCGGAAGTCATGAAGTTTGGGATGTATTTACGGTTACGCACCCGGATATGTTTCTGCCGGACGGCGTTAATGTAAAGTATGCTGCAGAGATAAAGAAGCATGTCAAAACTCCTATAGCAACAGTTGGGGCGCTGGCAGACCCTGAGCTTATGGAAGAAATTATTGCATCAGGGCAAGCGGATATAGTTCAGGTGGCACGTGGACTCATAGCAGACCCTGACCTTCCCCTCAAGGCACGGCTGGGAAGAAATGATGAAATCAGAAAATGTATGCGCTGTATGACATGCTTTTCTAATCATATTCTTAAGGGGCAATTTCTATGCCCGCTAAATCCTGATATTGGACATGAACTTGAGGCAAAGCAGATTATAAAGCCGGAAGTGAAGAAGAAGATACTTGTTGTTGGCGGGGGCATCGGCGGAATGCAAGCTGCTATAACAGCTGCTGAGTACGGACATGAAGTGACTCTTTGTGAAAAAGAAGGCAAACTGGGTGGTGTGCTAAATTGTGAGCATGAAGTTCCATTTAAGAAATATCTGGCAGAATATCTAACTCAGCAAGCGGATATCGTCAGAAAATCCGGTGTGGATATCAAACTCGGCACAGAAGTCTCGCCGGAAACAGCGAAAACAATGGCACCCGATGTCATTATCGCAGCGCTTGGTGCAAGTGCGGTTGTGCCGGATATTCCGGGCATCGAAAATGCTAATGTATTAAGCGCAGAGGAGACGTATAAAGATACCTCAAGAGCCGGTAAGAAGACAGTCATACTTGGTGGAGGACTTGTGGGTGCAGAACTTGCAATATATCTTGCCATGCTTGGCAAAGAGGTCACAATCCTAGAAATGGAAGACAAGCTTGATGATGGTGGAAATATGCTACAGGGACTTGCTATACGGCTTGAACTGGAGCGACAGAAGGTGTCGGTCAATCTATCGACTAAAGCGGTAAGCATCGGTTCGAATGGAGTTATCGGAGAAAATGCAGATGGCGAGCGACTTTTTGAAGCGGATACAATCGTCTATGCCGTCGGACAGACACCAAGGCGAGGTGAGGCTGAACTATTGAGCGAGTTGGCGCCGGAGTTTTACCAAATTGGTGACTGCGTAGAGCCAAAGAACATAACAGAAGCAGTCCGTCAGGCGTTTCACATAACACGCAATATTGGAAGAATTTGATAAAGGAGTAAAGGCATATGAACGACTTTACTAAAGCACCGCCATCGAGGCAACCCGTAGGGACATTTCCTTATTTCAGGCAACAACCTCCACAGCCTCTATATCCGGGAAACAGACCAATCACCGCAAGAGAAAATCTTCTGCGGGTATTTCGGGGCGAAAAACCTTGTTGGATACCGGTATACTTTGAAGACAGCCAGTATTGCTGGCCTGATGTTATGGAAGAACATCCGATGTATGAGGTTGATGGATATGACTGGTTTGGCACGCAATGGGTAACTGAACCGATGATAATGGGGCAGATGCCCAAGCCCGGCACACGTGTTATAACAGATATTACGAAATGGCAAGAACAGGTAAAATTCCCTGACCTTAGTGCCGTTGATTGGGAAGAAGATGCCAAGCTACAGACTTCACGTTACGACCCGGATCGTGCGCATGTGCTCCATGTTCCTGAGGGAATATTCGAAAGGCTGCACGAACTTATGCCGATGGATGAAACGATGCTTGCTATGTATGAAGAACCTGAGCATGTGCATTCATTTTTCAAGGCGATGGTGCCCTACAAAATCGAGTTGATGGACATAATCTTCAAGCACTATGCCCCCGTTGAATACGTCATCTGGGGCGATGACTGGGGAACACAAAGAGCCGGATTCTTCTCCAATGAAATGTTTAGAGAGTTTATTATGCCATATACAATCGAGTGCTGGGATTGGGTGCACAAACAGGGTAAATTTGTTGAGCTGCACTCTTGCGGACTGACGGAACAATATATAGAAGAATTTGTCGAGATGGGAGTCGATGCGTGGACACCGCAGGCAATCAATGACCTAGATAACCTTACAAAGAACTATGCCGAAAAAATCGTATTTACAGTTTGGCTACCTGAGATTGCGCAGGCTAAATCAGAAAAAGAAGCAAGGGAGCTTATTCGCAAGTTCGTCGATAAATATGCCCCACGAGGAAAAATAGTTGCAGGACCTATCGGGCATGAAGACACGGAAATAAAGCGTGCGGCTTTACATGAGCTTTACAATTACTCGTCTGAATTTTACGCTAAGAAATAAAGGCACATTCCCTGTTTTGCAATATTACCTAAGGATAAGGAGGCTGTTTACCAAATGTATAAATTTAGCAGCGCAACTAAGCGCATAGAGGAGCTTCGAGACAGGCTTCGTAACAGGACTATTCATGTAACTTCTGACCGTGCTCTGATTATAACAGAGGCAAGCAAGAAATATGAGCATATAGTGCCCATCATAAAAAGACCGCTTATGTTTAAAGAAATCGCTTCGCAGATTTCGGTAGTTGCAGACGAAGACGAACTCTTTGTCGGCAGAAAAGGTCGCCATTACTTCTCAAGTGCAGCTTATCCCGAATGGGGAAATCAAGACTGGATTGTCGGGGCAGTGCGAAACGGTGACTGGACCATGCGAGAAGATGGGCTTTATCACAATGCGGAAACAGAAGAAGTCCAGCTCTGCATCAGTGAAGAAGATTGCGCAGCACTAGAGTCAATCAAAGAGTATTGGGAGAAAAGAAAAGTCGGCACAGTTGCAAATGCATGGTTTCCTGATGGATATGACGAGCTGATAAGGCTTGCTGTCAGTCCTTACGGCGAGAGAAGCGGTGTGCCACTTATAGGATTATCCGCCGGGCATCTAATCGCAGGTTATCCAAAGATACTTAAGCGTGGCTATAAGGCTCTATGGCAGGAAGCAACAGACTGGCTTACTGCGCACAGAGGCAATATGATGGGCGAAGATATGAACAGATACATGTTCTATAAGTCTGCTCAGATCTCGTGCGAATCGGCTATGATATTCGTGAAGCGTTATGCAGATGCAGTCGCAGAAAAAGCTGCTGCTTGCAAGGATCCTGCTCGCAAAGCGGAGCTTGATTTCATGGCAGACGGTCTTGGTAATCTAGTAGAAAATCCGGCTCGCAACTTCTGGGAAGCATGTCAGGGCGTAATAATGTATCAGCTTCTTATCACGCTAGAGACACAGATACCATCGCCATCGCTTGGACGATTTGACCAGTACACATGGCCCTATCTTAAAAAAGAGCTTGCAGAAGGCACGCTGACACATGAACAAGCGCAGGAGATGGTGGATGCATTTTTCCTAAAAGTAAGCAGCTTCTATGGCGCTGCACCTCCGCAGCTTGTAACGATAACGGGTGTTGGCAACACATATCAGCATACCACCGTGGGCGGAGTAGATCCAAAGACAGGTGAAGATGCGACGAATCCTATCACATACATGGTGCTTGAAACTGTGGGTAGGCTTAAACTTCACGATCCTACGATTTCCTTGCGATTTAACAAAAACAGCCCGGATAAGCTATGGGAATGTGCGATATCGACCTCTAAGCTGGTAGGTGGGCTTCCGCTGTATCAAAACGATGAGGTTATTATACCTACGGTCATGAAAGAGCGAGGATTCTCTCTTGAAGATGCACGCAATTATGGAATTATTGGCTGCCAGGAAATAGTCGGTAGCGGTTGCGACTTCCCTGCGGGCAACGGTATTTTCCCACCTCATACGACCATTATGTTTGGCACGGTCTTTAATATGGCAATAAACAATGGCATAAACCCACTAAATGGAGAGCAGTGCTCTGTTGTGACAGATTATCTCTACAATATGACATCTATCGAACAAGTGCGGGATGCTTATGCAGTGCTGTCAACATACCTTCTGAGAATGTTTATCTCTATGAACAATTACGCCGAATATATAAGCTACTACCATCTGACTCAGCCAATGCTGTCGATTTCGATGGAAGGCTGTATGGAAAAAGGCATGGATTGCACAGCCGGAGGTTGCACATATAATGGTTTCGGTGGCACAGCAACGGGTCTTGCTACAATCGCAGATAGCATATCTACAATTAAATATATATGCTTTGACAAGAAGCTTGCAACAACACGTGAACTCTATGATGCATGGATGGCAAATTGGGAAGGGCATGAGCCACTCCGTCAGCAGATTCTTAACGAAGTTCCGCACTTCGGAAATGCGGATCCGTATGTTGACGAAGAACTGAAATGGCTTGTCGATCTTTATCATGAGATAGGCGATAATTGCTATAGTGTTCGATCTCCTAAGTATTGTGCAGGACTTTATGGTGCTGCGGATCATATAGCACAAGGGTGGAAAACATTCGCAACACCTGATGGCAGACGTACAGGCGAGCCCCTTGCTGATGCTATCAGTCCATCGCAAAGCCGTGATACGAAAGGGCCGACTGCCGTTTTCAAGTCATCGGAATGCTTCGACCATACGAAGATTGCCGGAGGCATAGCGCTCAACTTACGTATGCATCCGTCTGTACTTTCTCGTGCTGATGGGCTTGAGAAGTTGCGTGATATGACAAAGGCGTACTTTGGAAATGGTGGAATGGAAGTCCAGTATAATATTATTGATACTGAGACTCTGCGTGCTGCCCAAGCCAATCCATCTGAGTACCGTGACTTAGTTGTACGGATAGCGGGCTATTCAGCGTATTTTGTTGAGTTAGGGCGTGAGCTGCAGGAAGATATTATAGCAAGGCACGAGAATGTGATATAAATATATAGCCAAAGCAAATATAACCGTCATTCTGAAAACGCTCGGAATGACGGTTACGTATTTGATTGACAGATTTTAAGCTATAAACTACATACTAAGCTCGGTGCGACGGATTAGATCCGCCTGACCGGTTGGGTGCAGCTCTACAAAGTATGAAGAAAATCCTGCGACACGCACGACGAGATCCTTGTGTTTCTCCGGGTTTTTCTGCGCATCTCTTAGTGTATCGGTGCTGATTATATTTAGCTGCAGCTCCATACCGCCCATATTGAAATATGCTTGCATAAGTTCTGACAGCTTGCGCCAGCCGTTTTCACCTTTTAGTGCAGATGGGTGGAACTTTAGATTCATAAGTGTTCCATTTGGAAACTCATCTTGCTTGATTGCTGATACAGAGCGGAGAAGTGCAGTTGGACCGTTTTTGTCATAACCCTGCGGAGAAGCTATACCATCGGATAGAGGCTCGCCCTTTAGTCTGCCATCTGGTGTCGCCCCGGTAGCCATGCCGAATCCGACATTGACTGTTACCGGATACATTCCGGCAGAATACCGCCCCCTAGGTCCTGTTAGAGTGTTGACTGCATCAGAAAAACATTTGCCGACAAATGCCGCATGCTCGTCACATTCAGACAGACCGTTGCCGTAGTGCGGAGCTTCGTTTAGGATGTAAAGCCGTAGGTCTTCATAACCTTCCCAATTATTCATAATGGCATCATACATCTCACGAGTGGTGCAAATCTTCTTTAGGAAACAGCAGTAATCAATGATATTTAGGCTGTCTGCGACATTGCCTATGCCGACACCGGCATCTCCGGTGGAGTTATATTTCGCGCCTCCATGCATGACATCGGCACCTTTTTCCATGCATCCTTCCATTGTTGCAGAAACAAGCGGGTTTGGAAGAATTTCTCGGGCAACGTATTCAAATGAATTTATAATTATGATATGCCACTTTACAAAGTGCTCTATTTGAGCTTTGAAGGCATTGCGGACTTGCTCGATGCTTGTCATTTCGTACAGATAGCCTGTTGAAAGACCAACTCGTGGATTAGGAGTGCCTTCCGGCGCAGGTATGAAGGCATTAATCATCGGCACAGCCGTATATCCGTCATTTATAGACAGTAGCAGAGCTGCAGCAAGGTTCATAAAGCTCTCTGTTCCGGTGCCACCGCAGGCAGGCCATTCTGTACCACAACCGGCAGGTTCGACACAGCCGATAAGGCAATAATCACGAGCATCTTCAAGGGATAGCCCCCTACTCATCAGCGTAGGAATGATTACATCGTCGTTTTCAAACGAAGGGACTCCGCCGGCGATTTTGGTAGTTTCAATTGCAGCTTCCCAGAGTTCGGGCGGAGTGCCTTTGTGAATGCGCAAAGATTGAGGCGGATCGTGTAACATCAATCGTCCTGCTGATTGGAGCATCATGTATGTGACATCGTTAGTTGCATCATTGCCGTCCTTGTCCATTCCGCCCATAGTCATTAGCTGACCTGATGTATATCCGGGAGCAGACATTGTCTGCCGATAGCCCCAGGGCTTATTCATTTCGGCGACCTTGAGATAGAACAGGTCCATAAGCTCTTGTCCGTACTCCGGTGTCATCCGCCCGGATTCTATATCTGCTTGGTAGAAGTCCCCGAGGTATTGGTCAACACGCCCAAAGCTCATGCCGTGCATATTAGCATCAAGGCACAATGCTGTTTGGTACATAAAGAGGCACTGTAGGGCATCTTGGAAATTGCGGGCAGGCTTTTCAACAGTCCAGTTAAGGCAATCAGCCATCGAGAGGAGCTCGGCTTTTCTCTCTGGATTTGTTTCTTTGGTTGCCATATCTTGGGCAAGCTTCGCATAGCGCTTGGTGAGAGTGATGATGCCGTCACAGACGATGGCGATGCTACGGTAGAAATTGTATTGATCTATAGACTTGCCGGGCAAGGCATTGTCAATAAGCTCTTTCATCTTGGCTTCTGCTTCTACTTTGATTGCGCCAAAGCCCTTGCGGATAGCAGTGTCGTATCCTGTGCAGAAGTGACCGACAGGAGCTTGAGCCTGATTGCTCGGACCAAAGGGAGTGACACCATTGCCGGCGATTCGCTTGTATTCTTCCGGCACATACGCATCAGCTTTAGCGCTCATGCACTCTTTCATCCAAAAGTCAATAGTAGCAAGGATATAAGTGCGATCGTCCTCAGCGAGAATATAGGGGTCAATGTCACGTGTGCTGATAAAGCGACTTTCAATCTCATCTTTAAGCCAGTTGACAGAGTTTTCGGGATATAGTGCGCATGCACGGTATGTGCCGGATTGAGCGCCTACGATTACTTCGCCGTCATCAATCCTGACCGGGATATTGGAAAGTATGTTGTGAAGGTTCTTTGCTCGCTTTAATATGCCTGTCATATCCGGGTTTGCAATGTAGAATTCAGTTATGAGTTTGTAACGGGCTGTACATATTTCCGGCTGTGTTTCACGGTATTTTTCTCGCATTGTGCGTACTCGTTCCGAAATAGGCTTGAGAGTGTACATATACATAAGCTCCTAACGTATATAATTTCAAATTCTATTTAAAAACATAATACCATATAGCCTTGCGTTCGTGAACATGTAAACGGCTAAGTAAACAAATTGTTGACACGGTAGTTGATACAGTTCGCAGGGTACTTCCCTGAGAGATGACCTACGAAAAAAGCGACTAAACTGCTTCATTTTTACTAGGCTATTTGAATAACGTGCCCATTAATATCTACTGAAACCACCGACTCAATAGGCAGAAAATCGGTAATGTCGTCGAAGGTATAAAAAAGGCTGAACACATTCACGATTACTCCATCTCCCATAGCTGTTGCCGTATCTCTGGCGGTGTCCCAAGATGCCTGCAAAACGCCCTCGGTGGTATTGACACTAACTTCAATGCCATCTCTTAGGGCAGGAGTGTTCGACATGCGGAAACCTTCAAATCTCATACGTCCATTTATGAGTATGCCTGTAGGAAGCGTTATCACTTCCTCGATTGTGACAGCAGCACCGCCTCCAATGCCAAACTCAACATCATTAACATCGGTGGAAATAGCCACTTTTTCACTTACATAAATCTCGAAGCTAGTATCCCAATTAAAATCAAGTGGCATCCTACTGAAAGATTCAAAACCAGCCACCAATCTATATTCCGAAAGTCTGTCCAAATCTACATCGAAAACCATCTCATAATAGAAATAGCGTGTTGGCATTCGGCTTGGACTGACGGGAGTGCTCGTCCAAGCAGCACCATTGGTTGTTGTCAGAAACCCGTATTCCCTCTGAATAATATTGCCGAATTGGTCAAGTCTAAAATTTACATTTATCACCACGTCAGGCTCGGGAGGCCACTTAAAAGCAAACAAACTGAGCACGAATTCGCCGTCAGGGTCAATCAGGATTAAAGTTGAAGAAGTGCTCTCCGATGATAGATTGCTTGTGATATGGTTAACGTAATCACGACCTTGGATATGTAACCTTCCATCAATTATTCCTATGGCCGACAAGTTATGATGGTGAGACGAAAAATCAAACCCCTCTTTAGTAATATCAAGAAGATGGGTATGGGGCTGTAAAATCGGGGTGTAGAACACATGGTCGAAAGCTTCAACAGGCGTGAGTGCCGACAAGTCTATGTCGAAAATATACTCTCCGGATCTGTGGCTGTGGGATATTTGAAGCAAATCAAAGAAGATTTTCTGAGATTCAATAGGGAGAGTAAAAACCGAACGGCTGCGGAATGTCAACGCTCCAAGTTCATTGAACCCAGTATTTACTGCTAACGCAACGCCCTCGTGGATATTGATTTCCTCTCCTCCTAAGCGTAGGTTTACCCAAAAAGAGGTATGCTCATTAAAGCGCCCCCCGACCAAGTCCTCCAGAGTGTAGTAGAGGTAAACCATATTGCCAACGACTGCGGCATGTGTAATCTCAAATAAGAAGCCTTCTTCCATGAAAATCCCGTTGACTCCTACCGGTCTCTTTAGCCGGGAGACAGTTTCATATTCGAGAGGTGGTAATTTGAGCTGGTCATAAAACATCATATCCCGCATAGTGTGAATGACGGTGGTTTGCGCATCATCAGACGGTGTGCGAATTGCTGTCGGAGTGCGAGTTGTTGTCGGAGTATCGGGGATATTTGCTTCGCCTCGGACTTGGGGCGAATCTGAATCGGCACGTCCACGATCTTCGAAATTAGATATAAAGACCATCAGTGCCACGGCAGCAAATGCCACAACTACTGCTAATATGGTTAAAGTTCTATATTTCTTTGAGCTCAATGCAGATTCACCATCTTTCTTTACCAGTGCATCACATTTCAAATAAAATAAAATGCCATGTTTTCTTTGTTTTCTTCGAAAATTTCTGTGATTAAAGGCATTTTAACACAGATTTATTCAAAATGGAAAGGGTAAAGAGGTATGATTATCGAAATTTACCTCAAAAAAATACCCGTTTGGGTGTAGCTAAGTTTTTTTTTCTGAGTATAATGAACTTACCGCTGATTAATCCATACACTTTGTCTTCGTGGCTATTTTCCCAACATCTTCCCGTATTTTCTAAGTGTTCTCCCACAAAACCCGAAAAACGGTTGGAAAAATCTCTTACCAAGCGCTTAGAGTGGCATTGATCAGCGGTTTGCGCAGATTATAAGCTCCTTAGAGTACATACAGAGGTCTGTATCCTTTCGGATTTACAGACCTCCGTGGCATAAAGTGCACCATATTTGTGCAGGATTTGGTGTTAACGATGGTGTCTGCGCATTTTGGAAAAACAGCTCTCACAAACGGGATAAGGAAAGTCCCACGACAGTTTAGCTCCGCACTCCCTGCACTTTCGCCCCATCATTGTCATGTTGGTCTTTAGGACTTTATGAATTCTCTCCGCAATATCGTACTTTTGATCCATGATAGACTGCTTGTTAAGCGGAAGTTTCATTGTATTGCAAAAAGAATATAATAATCCAAGCGATTTGTATTGGCGCTCAAGCTCGTCCAGGTTATCTGATGATGGGGCAGGGGGCGGTTCTATCTCTCCCAAGTGGAAGGGTATAGAGCCGTCCCCTGTTTTTGTTTTGATATAAGCGAATGTATAGTTTAGCCACTCCTCTACGAGCGCATCACTCTTGACATCGAATGGTATGAATATAAGGCTGAGTTTCTCCTCAAGACTTAAATCAAGGTTGTCAATCTTCTTTAGCAGATGCAGCGCTTGCGAGATGTCGGTTTTGCTCAGATATTTGATATCCTTTCGTGCATCCATACAAGCAGTAAGTCGCATGGCGAGGCTACCGGTTGGGAAGCTCAGAACGTACTTTTCAAGGGGCAGATAGTATGCGCTGCTCAAGTCCCCCAGCCTGTGCAGGAGAGAATCTCTGATATACTCTCTGTCGGAGACGCTGTTAACATAGCCTACATTATAAATTCCTTTTCTGCCTGCTCTGCCGGAAATCTGCTTGACTTCAGAAGGTGTTAGCTGCTGCACATCGTCGCCGTTAAATTTCTCAGATTCCATAAACACAATGCGCTTAACAGGCAGATTGAGCCCCATTCCAATCGCATCAGTGGAAACTACAATTTGAGATTCACCATCGACAAACATCTTCATCTGATTGCGCCGTGTTTCAGGTGGCAAATCGCCGTAGATGACACTCGCCTTGAGCCCTCGCTCTGTCAAGAGACTTGAAATTCCCAAGACCATTTTCTTCGAAAAAGCGATAAGAGCATCGCCCTCGGCTACCCCTGTCGGGAAGTTAAATGGCTCAGGCTCGAATATAAGTTCGGTGTCACGATGATATTCTATCATTTCATGAGTATCACCGCAGCTTTCGATTAGTGTAATTGCGAGCTTTACGGCATTGGGAGAGCAGCAAATATGTATCTCATTACTTGCAGCACCAAGTATCGCCTTTACCCACGCATGCCCACGATGCTTGTCGGAGAGCATCTGAGCTTCGTCAATTACGGCGACGTCATAAGTTTCGTGAACGTCGAGCTTTTCTATAGTAGATGAGATATGACCTGCACCTTCAATGAGAATGTCTTCCTCACCGGTAGTCAGCGTGCACGGCACGCCGTCACCATTTAAAAGTTCGAATACTTGCAGTGCGAGAAGTCTCAGCGGAGCAAGGTATACTCCCCTGTTTGCTGACTTTAAGGCCAGAAGTGCGTTGTAGGTCTTGCCTGTGTTGGTGTCTCCATAGTGAATGATGAAATGCCGTCTTAATGTCCTGGCATTCGGAAATTCATCTTTAGGCTCTTTGGGTATTATATGAGTTGCGACCTCAGAGAACACATAATCTCCGATGTTAAACTTAAGCTTGGCTTTTTCCCCCATTGACGAGAGCTTCTTGGAGCTGAGATGAAAGTCGTGCACACTGTTAACTTTGGCGATGTACATATCTCTGAGTTCGTCTAAGCGAATGATCATTTCGGGCTTGCTCCGATGTGCCTTATCTCTAACATCAGCATTTATCTTATGCAAGCTGATAACTTTTCTCGCCTTGCTGATAAAATCGACATATTGGCGGTCAGCTTCTTCTAATTGTTCTAAAGTTGCTGCATTTAGATCGAATTTTCGCAATGTATAATACAAGTCATCATATATTTTTGTAAATGACTTTATAATATTCTTTTTTCTGTAGTGCTGCCAGGCATTTCTTGAGGAACTTGAGTTGCTTGAATTGCTTTTGTTTTTCAAAGGATTGGTTCTCCAGTCATGCATTTCAAATCGGGATGCTGTGATTATATAATCTAACAGCCCGACAGACAAGCATTATTGAAGCAAATCCTGAACTTCTGTCATATTTTCCCAATACCGTTTGGGCATGTGTGTCATACGGCAGCGTGGATTCTCTCGTGCCTGAATGGAAATTGTGTTATAAAACTGCTTCCACATTGTTCGATAGTGTAGTTCAGTCTCGGAAACAGGCGGAAACTCAATGCTATCCATAGAGATGATTTCGCATTGACGGTTTTGGTAGACTAGAGCTGCCTTGTGTGTTTTGTCAAATATCAAAAAATCCTCTTTTGAAAATCTCTGTGTAAAGTGGTCCGATAGAAATGGAAGTATGAAATTCTTCGGAGTTATGGTGCCTGCGAGCACTCCGTCGTAATCTGAGAATCTAATAAACCCCTTTAAAAGATGTGCTTCACCCCACAAGTGCCTCTGTGCCCTCAGCAGAGGGGCGACGTCCGGGTCACCCAGCATCGAGAGCATCTTGCCACCCTCCCGGTACGCTCTGATTAGGAACTTTAGCATCAAAAGCTCTCTTTCGGGAAGACAAGACAGAAATACTTCCCCTATTAGGCGAAGTGCATCACGGGAGATTTTGTTCGGAATGGAGCGAAGCACACGCAGAGCTTCATCTTCGCTGGTGTGAACTTCGCAGATGTCAAAAAATGTTGTGGGGGCATCGTTATAAGTTGTGATTTGGAATGGGATTTCTCCACTGTAGATACTCTTATGTACACAACACAAAAAACCATGATATGAGCCGTCATACACATAGATTATATCTGCTGGAATGGCTAAAGGCTTGAGGTTTGGCATAAAAAGGGTTCCTCCTTTCCAGGTTGATTTCGCTTGCATGGTAGTGCGGCATATTGTTTTGAAAAGTCATTGTAGGGGACGCTGTCCTCAGCGTCCCTAAAAAGCAGACGCCAATTGCAACACAGTCTCTTCCACCGCATCGCTTACGGTGCTTGCGCCCCCAAGCAGAGCGGGAGCGGGATATGTGCCACCGAACAATGATAATTGCTCCGTTCCGAAAGAGTAGACTTTGGGATCTATAAGTGCTCGCACTACAGAGTCCTTGCCCAATCTTGACCCGGCTGAATTATCTTTAGTGATGATAAAGTGCTGTGCTCGCTTTAGCACGACTCCGATTCGCTTAAGTTCAGCAAACCCGAGTTGCCCTTCTCTGCGAGCTACGACTATCCGCTTAACACTTGTAGGACCAATGCCCGGCACACGCAAGAGCTCGTGTGCGGAAGCTGTATTTACATCTATCGGGAATAAGTGCATGTTGTTAATCGCCCAATTGCACTTGGGGTCGAGATATGGATTGAAATTCGGTGTTTCTTCACTCAGAATTTCATCGGCAGCAAACTCATATTGGCGTAAAAGAAAATCCGCTTGATAGAGCCTGTGCTCACGCAACAGAGGGGGTGTTGTGATAATAGACGGAAGCAGACTGTCCTCGACTACGGGAATATATGCAGAGTAAAATACACGCCTTAAGTCGTATTTTTTGTACATCGCCGAAGCAAGAGTTATAATCTGATGGTCTGTATCGGGAGTTGCGCCGATTATCATCTGTGTCGCCTGACCTGCCGAAGCAAAAGTCGGGGCGTGCCTGTATTGTGCGAGTGCATATGTATTTTCTTCGATTTCGCTTCTGATTTGCTTCATAGGAGCTAAAATAGCATTCTTGGTCTTATCCGGCGCTAATAGATTAAGACTCCTTTCACTTGGCATCTCGATATTGATACTAAGCCTGTCTACCAAAAGTCCGAGCTTGTAAATCAGCTCCGGCGATGCTCCGGGGATAGCTTTAGCATGTATATAACCCCAAAAATCATAACGATGCCTTAAGATAGCAAGAGCATCTATCATAAGTTCCATAGTATGGTCAGGGCTCTTAATAACACCGCTTGAGAGAAACAGCCCTTCGATGTAGTTGCGCCTGTAAAACTCAACCGTGACCGTTGCCAGCTCCTCAGGGGTGAATGTCGCTCGTGGCACATCATTGCCCGCACGGTTTACGCAATACTTGCATTTGTAAGCACAATTATTCGACATAAGGACCTTTAAAAGTGAAACGCATCGACCATCAGCAGTAAAGCTGTGGCAAACTCCAGCCATGACAGTATGCCCCGGTCTGTTAGCGCCGGACGAAGTGCAAGCAGCATCATATTTTGCGCTCTCGGTCAGAATAGTCAGTTTATCAAGCATTCTCATATTGTGAGTTTAACTCTAACATGACGAGAAGTCAAGACAATTTTTCTAATAAAATTAGAAACAAGGTTGCAATTTGCCAAATATTGAGATATAATCCCTATATAATAATCGCCATCATACTCAACACGCCGATTTGAACAGGGGGATACAATATGAATTGCGGACCGATTTTAGCACGCCTGAGAAAAGAAAAAGGATATACGCAAGCCGAGGTCGCCGGGTATATAAGCCGGATTTCGGAAAAGCCTTGCTCGTTTAAAGTTATATCGCATTGGGAAACAGGAGTGTCATCGCCGTCTGTTGAGCAATTTCTGATATTGTGTGAATTCTATGAAGTCAGAGATATCCAAGGCACGTTCCGAAATGCCTATGCGCAGCACAGCGATTTATCAAGGCTTAACGCTCTCGGCAAGAACCGGGTCGAGGAATATATATCCATGCTTCAAGGAAGTCCTTTATTTGTTGAATCGTCGCCTGTTAATCATGACGAGCAGGCTCATACATATAATTTAATAAGGCTATATGATATATCTGTGTCTGCCGGAGTTGGGTCATTTCTTGATAGTGAAAATTATATCGAGATCGAAGCTGACGAAACAGTGCCAAGAGGGGCAGATTTTGCAGTTAGGGTCAGTGGCGATAGCATGGAGCCTCGTTTTTCAGATGGTCAGATTATATTTATTAAAGAGCAAAAGGCGTTAGATGTCGGCGAAATCGGCATATTCAGTCTTAACGGTGATTCCTATGTCAAGAAATTGGGGCGAGGGGAGCTGGTTTCACTCAACCCGATTTACGAGCCTATTGCAATTTCTGAGTTTGATTTTCTCCATATATTCGGAAAAGTTGTGGGATGATTGAACATAAGCCCCACTGTAACTTGTAACAATATTATTAACTTTTCATGCAAAGATGCTACAGTCCTTGACATGTGCGATATTGCGTTATAAAATATAGATGATGAAAGAATATTAGACATGTTGGTGTTTACCCCCCCATAAAACCTATAGGGGGATTACTCCCGGTAGCCGGAAAGGGTTGTGCAAATTGAACATTTTGGTCATAAACACAGGAAGCTCCTCCCTGAAATATCAACTTTTCGACATGAGCTCAGAGAAAATATTAGCAAAGGGACTTTGCGAAAGAATCGGTATCGACGGTTATGTAAAGCATGAACCAGCCAATGGCAAGCCTACGCTAAAAGAAGAAATGCAGATGCCGTCGCATTCCGAGGCAATAAACATAGTGATAAGGACTCTTACGAGTGAGAACTACGGAGTCATAAACAGCTTGACAGAAATCCATGCCGTTGGACACCGTGTTGTACATGGGGGCAAGAAATTCTCGACGAGTGTGCTTGTTGATGACGATGTAATAAAAGGGCTGATCGGGTGCGCAACACTGGCACCGCTTCACATCCCGGCAAACTTGATGGGTATTTACGCCTGCCAAAATGCCATGCCGAACATTCCTCATGTTGCGGTATTCGACACGGCATTTCACTCATCGATTCCAAGCCACGCTTACATATATCCGATACCATACAAGTATTACGAAAACCACGATATACGGCGCTATGGATTCCACGGAACATCACATAGATATGTTTCTTCGAAGGCAACAGATTTTCTAAAGGATAAGACCAAGGGCTCACGCATAATCACGTGTCACTTGGGCAATGGGGCTTCTCTTGCTGCGATAAAAGACGGCAAGAGCATTGATACGACTATGGGGGCAACTCCACTAGAGGGGCTTCCTATGGGAACTCGCTCAGGCACTATTGATCCGGCTCTGGTTTATGTTATCACTGAGATAGATAGTAGCCTCTCGGTGAGTGAAGCGATAGACCTACTCAATACAGAGTCAGGGGTCTTAGGTATTTCGGGGGTCTCATCTGACTTTAGGGATATCATAGACCGATCAGAGCTAAACGTAGATGAAGCTGCGGATGCGAAAGATGCTCAAGCAATTGAGAGGTCGAAGCTTGCGCTGAGCGCATTTAGGTATCAGGTTGCGAAGTTTATAGGTGCTTACATTGTTGCGCTGGGCGGGGTAGATGCGATTGTGTTCACTGCCGGTGTTGGCGAAAATTCTCCGGCTATTCGCAAGGGGATTTGTGATTGGCTAAGTAGCTTCGATATATTCATTGATGATGATAAAAACGCAAGTGCCAGAGGCGGTGATGTAATGGATATCACCAAAGATGGGTCATCGGCATCTGTTCTTGTCATTCCGACCAATGAGGAGCTGGTCATTGCCCGTGACACAATGGAAATGATTGAAGGGTAAGTATATATTTTGAAAAAATTATTATTTTTGTTGTTAATAGCTGCGTTGTTACTCATGACGGTTGCTTGCGATAGTGCTGATAATGAGTATGAGAGTGATCTAAGCGTTGCAGATGAACAAAGTGATGAAGACATGCTGTCCGACGAGGAGATTTTAGAAGAATTTAAGGCACTGGCAAGGAGCTTCAATGCAGAGGTTATGGATCTGGCACTTTCTCTGAGTAATGTGGGAATTTTCCATATGAATTCCTGGAATGCTCTAAATGATGCCGGCGAGACAGTTGATCATGAAAGTATGCTTGAGCGTGGATTTGAGTGGCTGGAAGAAAATAATGGCATGAGCCGTGAAGGTGTTCAAAACGAATTTGATAGGCTTAGCGAAAAGCACTTTGATCTGTTGGATTTTCCAGCTTCTGCCCTTGGCGGGTTAGACTTGCAGCTTGAAGTGGCGATATTGTTTTGGTATCTTGAATCCATACATACGACGGTTACAACGCCAAGCGGTGAGGTAGAGGATTATGCGTGGGAGATGTCTCAATTTGTCGTCGGCATAACGGAGACCCATGAAGAGCTGGCGGAGCTTCTATCATAAGCTTAAGAGGGGTCGAACCCCATCGGTTCGATCCCTCTCTGTTTAGCGTTGAGGTGACGGCTTATCTCGGCTTAAGTTAGGGACTTAACACTCCTTCGCTTAAATATATCCATTTGATTTTAACCATTTCGCTGATTCGTCAGCATTTATAACTTCCAGTGTATAAGTGACCTTAGGTGCGGCATTTCGCAACATAGAAATGACAGAAGCAACATCGATAGCTCCGTCATAAAGAGCGTTGTGGGTGTCACGCTTGCCATGATTGTTGTGCAAATGCACATGAGCGAGAAATGGAAGCATACGATTTGCCCATTCAGTAATGGGAATGCTCTTCCCCATGATGCCTGCATGTCCTATATCAAAGCACAGCCGAAATCGCTCGTCATTTACTTTTTCGGCGATTTCAATAAGCATATCGGGACTGTCCTCAAGCACATTTTCGAGATAAAGCCTGAATTCCTTGGGCTTGTCGGATAAGAATTCTTGCCAAAAAGCGACAGATTTTTCGACAAACCACTCAGGGAAATAAATCTGCGGAACAAATCCTGAATGAGCGACCATCTTTTCTATGCCATAGCCGGTCATTACCTCATAAGCTTGAGCATAGCGTTTCTTTGCGACATCGACGATAAGCGGCTCGATGGCTGCGGGGCAAAGCTCGTTAAACGGGGCGTGAAACACGAATTGTCCCACGTCACGCATTTTATCTCGAACAAGCTTGTCATTTGCCTCAAAGCCGAAAACGAACCCGCAACTATTGTCTTCCGACATGTCATACGGCGGGGAGATACCCACACTTGAGTCCATATTGGAAGCAGTGCAGAATTCTGCGATTTCTAAGCCAAGCCCATACTTCCGTGCGATATTCTCAGCATCGCTTGCAATAGTTGAAATATAAAACGGATTACTTGTATCAGTCATTTAATCACTGCGCTCCAATCCAATCAAGTCAGCCACCAGTCTACCTTATTTGTGCGATTATTTCAAGAATGATGTCTTTTTGAACGTTCCCATAACCTTGACTGCAAAATCAGGATATGATTGCACTGCAATGAATGTAGCAGTTTTAGCATTGAAATTCAGACCTAGTAGGGGCGCCGCTCGCTGCGCCCGCACAATTAATATTTTAGATAAGAAACGGAGAAATATAATGTATACAGCAGCTGTTATAACTGTTAGTGACAAAGGCTCTAAAGGAGAACGTGAGGACCTCGGTGGTCCTGTAGTTGGCGCACTTTTAGAAGACGAGGGATATGAAATCGTCCACAGATCAATAATACCCGATGAGCAAAAAGTCATCGAGCAAGAGCTGATAAAATGCGCAGACGAGCTTGATATTGCACTCGTTGTGACGACAGGTGGAACAGGGTTCGCGCCGAGAGATGTCACGCCTGAGGCGACAGTTGCGGTTTGTGCGCGCCTGACTCCGGGTATTCCCGAAGCTATGAGGGCAGAGAGTCTAAAGATAACAAACCGGGCGGTACTTGCACGTCAGCAAGCGGGAATTCGAGGAAATACACTCATAATCAACTTGCCCGGCAGTCCAAAAGCGGCAAAAGAGAATCTTAATGCAGTCTTGCCTGCCCTTGATCACGGCTTAGAAATGTTGCGCGGCGCAAAGCGTGATTGTGCTGTTGCAGAATAACATTCGGGGATATCTAAAAGGGGTCTGTATCAAAACGAAAAAACGGGACACCCAGGTGTGTGTCCCCTACAAAATACGGTTTGCCAAAGCAATAACACCGCAACATGTAGGGGCTGCACACCGGGCAGCCCGAGTTTTGATACAGCCACTTTTTTAGAGATATTCGCTTCTGTTAATATTGTTAATCAGTTAAAATCCAACCGGTGGAATAAGCACCGTAGCTTTAAACAAATCTCCATCAATCGAGACGTTAAATTCTCCGCCTTGTGCAGTGACAAAGCTCTGCACAATCGACAATCCAAGTCCTGTGCCACCATCCGTTCTGGAATCATCTCCGCGTTTAAAACGCTCAGTCAGTTCATGAGGGTCAACATTTAGCTCCGTTGCAGAAATATTTTTTAGCTCAATGCAAGCGACAGCGCCTGTTTGCTGTGCATGCAAGTACACACGAGAGCCGGGCAGAGAGTATTTAAAGACATTTGATAATAGATTTTCCATCACACGCCACATGAGCTTACCATCGGCTAAGATAAACATTTTTTCGGGGAGACTGACACGCAAGTCAAGCCCGGATTTTTTTATGGTCTCGTCCAGTTCGCCTAATACTTGATTCATTAATGCAACGAAATCAAGCGGTATCAGGTTAACTTCTATATTTCCTGTAGCGGCTTTTGCCGCTTCAAACAGCTCGTCGGTCAGGGTTTTCAATCGTCCGGATTTTTGCACAAGCACTTCAAGATATTCAGGTGCTTTTTCGCTGTCTAAACCCTCTTGTTTCAGAAGGTCCGTGTATGTGATAATTGATGTCAGCGGTGTGCGGATATCGTGTGACACATTTGTAATCAGTTCGGTTTTGAGGCGTTCGCTTTTCATGCGCTCTCCTACCGCCTTATGGATTCCTGCCGAGATGTTATTGATAGACTCTGCGATATTGCCAAGCTCTCCGCCACCAACATCAATGCGCACATCGAAATTTCCGTCTGCTATTTGCTTTGCGCCACTTTCAAGCATCTTGATTCTATTGGCATGACTTATTGGGCGTATTATGAGCCTTGACCCTAGTGGAAACCCTTTCCAAATGGCCTTGAAAAAGCGAATAATGATACTTAATACCCAGTTTATGACAGCGAAAATTAACGTATGTCGCCAGAATCGTCCGGCTTTAAGTCTTTTGGCGAAACTGAGTAACCACAGCAGTGCCGGAATCAGAATCGAAGTCATAGCAAGAGAAAGCAGTATGAATACGAATACAGTAAAGAAATTCCCGTGGCGGTCAATTGTCTGTACAAGCGAGACGGCATTAAATCCCACCACCACAATCCAAATGAAAACAGCAACGAAACTCAAGTCCAAATAAGGCCTGTCAACCAGTGCAAAATGCACACCATCTTCTTTTCTGCGCCTACCCGCACCTAGAAATAGGATAACTAAAAGCACCAGTACGAGCAGTGCAGCAACAATTATACTGCCGAAATCCCATAGATATGCTGTTCGCACTGCGGTATAGTGAGCGCTGAATGCATCAACTATCTCATTTGCAAAAGCAAGATGCATTGCGCCATCGTCCGGCACAGCCCAACCTGCGAAAATGTTTCTAAATTGATGAGATGCTTCAACTCGCACATCCGTTCCGGCTATAAAATAAATAGATTGTGAGATAAAGTACACAGATTGTGATAAAAAGAAGTCAGGCGTGCGCTGATCGGAACTAAGGTTAGAGCGAACCGTAGAACCTGAGCTAAGATAGAAAAGCAGTCCGTCCGTTTCCGCAAGACTTGCCATCGCAGCACGGAACCTGCGAAGTTGAATATCAATCGCAATCTGCTCATAGTGTACACGTTCTTCCTCTGTTGCATATGTGCCGTGAAGCCATACAATACCGTTCCAATGTGTCTGGACGGAGATTACATTTCCATGATTAATATCCGAATCATTCCACACAATCCATTCGATGTGCTCACCACTGAGAATCATATCTTCATCTTGTAAAAACAATATCTGAGTTGCATCATTTACTGCTCGGGGCATATTTCTGCTAAAGAAATAATGATGCCCGGATGGGTCTGACAGTGTAGCGATCGGACTTATGCCGGTTTCCTCGGCACGCTCCACAATGAAAATCAGCCTATTTAGTGAAGAAATGCAGAGCAAGATTATTAATATAAAACTTATTATTTTTATAGCTGAACTGCTAGTCCAGCCTTTCGATTTTGTAGCCAATTCCCCAAACCACCTTTAAATATTTTGGATTTTTCGGATCAATTTCAATTTTTTCACGAATACGCCGAATATGCACGGCGACTGTGTTTTGCGACTCAAAGGCATCCTCTCCCCAGACACGCTCATATATCTCATCAATGGGAAAGACTCTGCCCGGTGAGCGGATTAACAAGAGTGCGATTTTGTACTCAAGCGGAGTGAGCTTGACATCTTGACCGTCCACAGTTACGGTCTTGCTGTTATCGTCAATGACTAGACCATTGGCGGAAAATACGCCTTTTTGCGGGAGTGGCGCACTGCCCAGAACAGTGAAGCGCCTAAGCTGACTCTTAACACGGGCGATGAGCTCGAGCGGGTTAAAGGGCTTTGTCACGTAATCGTCAGCGCCAAAGGAGAGTCCCATGATTTTGTCGGTATCTTCACTTTTCGCTGAGAGCATGATGATAGGAATGTTGCGACTTTTCCGGATTTCCATAGTTGCCTTTATTCCGTCCATTTTCGGCATCATAACGTCCATGATGACAAGTTGGATATCGGTGTTTTCGATGATTGCCAGAGCCTCGATGCCATCGTGTGCCAAACATGTCTGATATCCCTCATTGTTTAGATATATCGCAATTGCTGCCGCAATTTCTTTGTCGTCGTCGCATATTAGAATGTTCGCCATCGCATATGACCTCCGCATTTTTTAGATTTTTTGATTATACCACATCCTTATCTTTTTAGTTTGTGTGTGTCATTGTTTCGAACCTTGATGCTAAAATAACAAAAGAATCTTACAAGTAAGTTTGCAAGATTCTTAAGAATTGTTTAAGGTTTGTGGAAAATGTATTGATATGGTTGGTAATTGGCGTAGAAATACTACGTGGTGCTAAACGTGATTGTGCAACGGAACGAAAAGTCTTAAAATTTGCGGTTGAATTTTAAGAAGAATTTGTGTATATTATTGGAGAGGTGGTTATTTTGAAAGAATTCAAACTAAAACCAAGTGCCTGTGCCGGTCGCTCCTCTTGCGAGAACCGCAAGAGATGCACGAAATGACCATTCCTTTTCATGGTTGCTTTGTGCCTTAAAGAAATACGAAAGGAATGGTCATTTATATGTCGAATATTAAACCGATTTCTGATCTTAGGAATTATGGCGAGGTATTGCGTGATGTTGCAGTTGGTGCCCCTGTTTTTTTGACAAAAAATGGGCATGGACGTTATGCAGTACTGGATATTGAGGAATATAGAGAGTACGAAAAAATGTTGGCATGGCGCAAGCTTAAATCAGAGTTAGACAAAGGACGGCAGTCCGGTGAAGAAAAAGGATGGATTTCGGCGAGTGAAGTGAGGTCGCATTTTGAAAAACGATACGGTGATTAGGATTCAATACTCAGATGAGTCCAAACGAGATTTAGAGCAAATCGGTGACTACATTGCGGAAGAACTGAAAAATCCCGGAGCGGCTCTTAAGACGGTCAACAAAATTCAAGACAAGATTGATAAACTTGCAGACTTTCCTTTTATGGGAGCACCGCTATCTGCAATTGCCGAGGTAGATGTAGATTATCGCATTCTGATCTGCGGAAAGTATATTGCGTTTTACCGTCCGCAAGGGAAAACTATATTAATTGACCGTATACTTTACGGAAAACGAGATTACATCGCCATATTGCTTCGTGATATGGAGTTAAAGGAAGAAGAATGATAGAAAGTGCTTAAATTCCAACTGCTATTAAAATTATTCCCATCGGCTATGCCGGTGGGAATAATTTAAGAAATTCAGTTGGGGTAAGAATAAACGATTCGCTTGGATAATGTCGCATATTCCCGGTAACAAGGTATGTATTGGCGTATTTTGCAACATCATAAAACACACGGTCATCTTCATCCGGCATAAAACACTTGCTTGGGATTGGGGAGACTAAATCTCCGCACTTACGAATAGCCTTAAGAACTGCATCAGCATCTTTTGCGGGAATTCGC
>Ga0123355_10000744_pt1 | contig 44411 bp, 37 predicted proteins | sample TergutEmb28metaG_3_FD_89872 | JGI IMG/M metagenome (GOLD analysis project Ga0123355, IMG submission 89872) | Embiratermes neotenicus P1 segment gut microbial communities from Petit-Saut dam, French Guiana - Emb289 P1 | ecosystem: Host-associated > Arthropoda: Insects > Digestive system > Gut ...
TATTCGTCCTGGAGTACCTGACGGCGTTGGACTAGTAGGACGCCCAAGCTGACCATCACCACTGCTACCCCAGGTATAGAGATGTCCCTGTTCACTAATCGCTGCAAAGAGGTTAGCGTGCACCGATATTCTTTTCCATGATATGTTCGGAAAAATCCGCGTAGGAACATTCGCATTGTTACCCAAGCCTGTCCCCCAGGCATAAAGGTGACCCTGATCATTTATTGCAGCAGCAGTACTGCTTCTTACTGCGACAAAGGTCCAATTGCTAGCAGTTCCTACCCGCGTAGGAACCATAATGTTTCCCGAGCCTGGGCTTGGATTAGCCCCTTGACCCATTTGATTAGCAGTCCAGGGAGCACCCCAAACAAAGAGCTGGCCTTGCGCATTGATTGCCGCTGAAATATTTGCACCACTTGCAACCGTTACCCAGTCGGAAGAAGACCCTATCCTTGTAGGCTCATACCTTCGGTTTGCTGAGCCACTGTTTCCCAGGCCCAGCTGGCCAGTGCCATTATTGCCCCAGGAATACATGTAGAATCCGCCAGATGTAGCCTCTGCAACAGGCACTGCACATAGAGCCAACGATGCCATTGCGACAAGAGCAAGAACTAGAATTCTTGCAAAAGATTTCCGCACAAAAGTATTCATTTGTGTACCCTCACTACCTTAAGCCTCACACAGGCTTCTCACATCACGCGTATATCTCATCTACCTCATAATGAAACATACTTAGTAAGAAATGATACCTTTAGGGGAGGATTCAAGTACGTCATGCAACAAACGTTACATAACTATAGCAATTTCCACATACATTAGTGTGCAAAATATGAAATTGTACTTAAGCGGACCCGTCAATCTAGCTTGCGCACTTGGTATAATTCTGCGTCGCTGAAGCCTAGCTTGCGATAGTATTCGCGGGTACCGATAGAGCTGATTACCCACACTTTTGAATAGCCTGCAGTCTGCGCTATCTCACAGGCTTTTTCTACCAGCTGGCTACCTAAGCCAAAATGTTGAGCAAAAGATCGCTGCTCTTCACTGCACTCCGCTCTGAAAGTCTCACCAGTGGACTTGCCCTCACTACGTTTGTGTTGGGCGCTCTCCCCCGCTTTATTTATGGCTGCGACCTTTCCATACACATGAACTTCACGAATCATAGCTTCACTTGCAGCGGTTGGAAGTTGCGTTTCGCAGATAGGCAGATGCTTTGCTCTATTAGCTTTCGGCAAAGAGAGCCTTAGGAAACCTGCAATTCTTTCCTCGGCAGTTACCCACTGCAGGAAATGCTCTGTGGACACAAGCGTATCGTAGCTGACAATGTCTAGATGCAGATCGTCGTGAATGACCTCGTGATTGCTGATTTCTCGGTGACGAATTTCGCGAATAGTATCACCTGCCTGATCTATAGAAGCTTCAACCATTTGACGCAAATTAGTACGCTTGCTGCCTGCCATAATATCGTGTGATGAAATATCGCGAATCATGCGAGAAATGCGCACGAAGGCCGGGGTATTCAGCGTGTTTTCTGCAAGCAGTTTGACCAGATCGTCCTCATCGTAAGGCTGCCAGCTGCCGTCCTCATAGTGGGCCACAAGCCCCGTGCCTGCGATTAACGAACAGGGATAGAGTTTTATTTCATCAGGAATGTAGGCAGGGTCAGTCATAAAGTGCAGATATTCTGCTGCATCGGCCTCGCGAGTAGAACCCAGCAGGTTCTGCATAAAGTGTCCGTGGATTTTGAAGCCAAAGGAGCGCGCCAACGCAAAAGCATTGCGAATTTGCTCGGCACTAGTAGCACGCCTGTTAAGTTGCAATACCTGTTGGCTGAGGCTTTGAATTCCAATTTGTAGGCGCGTTACCCCTAGCTTACGCATCAGGGTAAGGGATTTTGCACTAACCAGATCGGGACGTGTTTCAACGGTAAAACCCACCATACGATGCTGTGTAGATTCATTCAAAGCTTGCTGCGCGCAAAGCGCATCCATCGCTGTTGTCACTGTTGCTTTGGCTACTGTGTCTGGCAAAGCTGGTGAAACTGTTTTTGTAGCATCCTCATTGATGCCGTAGAGTTCGCGAATAGCCTGATTGTACGTCAGCTCGCCCCTATTTACACGGTCTTGAACTGGCTTGCTGTGCTTTGCGAGCTCTTCTTTATCGCTGATGAAACCCGCATCAAGATAGTCTTGCCTTAAATCCTCTGCCCTTGCTGCTCCCGATTCTCCGTCATTGAGCGCACGGTAGAGTTCGTAAGTAAACCATAGCTGATATTCTGGAGGATAATCACACCAAGAACCTCCCAGGACAATGATTTCGATCTTATCGGTAAGGTGACCCATGCGCTTTAGAGCGCGCAGACGATCTTGCACCTGCAAGTAAGGGTCGAAAAAATTACGCTCAGCTCGCTGGCAAGCAGGCTCATCGCTAAGATAGCTTTTTGGCATACGTACATCATTGGGACAGTAAAGACAATCACTGGCACAACGCCAGGGCTTCGTGATGACGGTGATAGTCGCTACCCCAGAGGCAGTTCTACGCGGTTTAGTTTGTAGTACTCGCAGCAACCTTCGCTCAAGTTTTGGTGTCATGTTCCACGACTTCCACTGCTTTGGATTATCATGTTTGATCTGTTGATAATAAGGTAAAAGTAATTGTTTTGAGTAATCCTGCGCGTCAGGTCGTCCCTTGCCTAAGCGATCAATAAGGTGTGAAAACAAGACCTCATCTGAGGGCTGAGGATCCAGTAGGCTTGGATTGCGTAGTTCTTCAACTATCATCAATAGCATATCTTCCATAGACTAGAATTGTATTGGCTTGCGCTGCAAAATGATATAGCTATTAAGGTTTTGTGTTCTGCCATCTGCTTCAAAGCGAGCCACAAGCTCTGTTTTATCAGCAGCATACCCTAGAAGTTCATCGATTTCACCTTCAGAAAAGCTGTGACAGTAGCGATAGGCGCCAATTTTATTTTGCCAACCCAGAAAATAGTCACCTTCATCTAAGACATCTTGCAATTTGCACGCATCGCCAAAAGATGAGTTGCTGCCCAAATCCGCAAGAGCGCAAGCATGGGTTTCCTCAGCCTTACGTGCTAAGCTAGGACACTTTAAAAACTGCCAAAAAGATCCAATGATGAGGCCATCAGGTTTTGTGTGGGCAATCATGGCGTCAAGCACTGCTTTGCGCAAGTGTTGGCTGGGAACGTGATGCATAAATCCAAAAGTAGTAACTATATCGCAGGGCGGAGCCTGGATATGCTCATTAATAAGCTCTGAATCAGAAGTAAGCATCAGGTTCAATATGTCGAGATCTTGATAGGCGCCCTGTGAGGCAGTAGCCTTAGACATCTCATCACTATTGTCTACACCGTAGTAGTCAATATTAACCTCTGGAAACGATGAGCGCAGGAACGCCTCAAAGCGTTTATTGCCACAGGCAATATCGAGCACGGACAAAGTCCCATGGTTGTAACCAGCCTCATGCAAAGTATCAAGACAGCGCTTCCACCCATGCCAGGGTGCCCCCCTCGTCTGAGCAAAAGAGGCTCCCTGTTCCCGGTAAAAGCAATTATTCAGCTCATGCAAAAAGCTAATCGTGGAATCATTCATAGGTATAGTTTAACTTAGGTTAAGATGAGCCAGCTATTGCAAGGACAGCATGCAGCTATTGGCGTCAAGCAGGCATGCGCAACATAGTGCCGCGCATCTATAGTCTTAACAGGTTCAAGCTTGACTGTGCCTAATGCCCAGCAAATCTAACGTATATCGCGAGATTGATTGCGCAAGATGACGTTGTGGGCACCACCCTCGACAATACTTGTGGCAGACACAAGAGTTATCTTTGCTTCTTTTTGTAACCCTGGAATGTCTAGAACACCACAGTTTGCCATAGTCGAACGCACCTTTGACAGTGAGGTGTTAACGTTATCTTTAAGACTTCCCGCATAAGGCACATAAGAATCGACGCCCTCTTCAAAGTTGAGCTTTGAATCATCGTCTGACTTTGCCCCTGCTTTGGCTTCGCCATAGCGCTGCCAGTTCTTTGCACGATTGCTACCCTCACCCCAATATTCTTTCACGTAGGCACCATTGTAGTTAATGCGCGGAGTAGGGCTTTCATCAAAGCGGGCAAAATAGCGACCCAGCATGAGGAAATCTGCACCCATCGCAAGAGCCAGTGTCATGTGATAGTCAAAAACAATACCCCCATCTGAGCAAAGGGGTACGTAGATACCTGTTTCTTTTGCATACTGGTCACGCGCTGCTGCAACATCAATAACTGCACTTGCTTGACCACGGCCAATACCCTTTTGTTCGCGCGTGATGCAGATACTACCACCGCCAATACCAACCTTTATGAAATCTGCACCCGCATCTGCAAGATAGCGGAAGCCTTCTGCATCCACGACATTACCTGCGCCAATTTTTACCTCATCACCATAATTATCACGCACAAATGCAATAGTGTCTGACTGCCACACAGTATGCCCCTCAGAAGAATCAATGCACAACACATCAACTCCTGCTTCAACCAAGGCCGGAATACGCTCACGATAGTCATGCGTATTGATGCCTGCGCCCACAAGGTAACTCTTATCTTTGTCGACTACTGCGTTAGGATTTGATTTGTGATTGTCATAATCTTTGCGAAATACAAAGTGCGTGAGCCTACCCTTGGCATCAAGTACCGGCAATGCGTTGAGCTTATGATCCCAAATCATGTCATTTGCTTGCGAGATAGTCATGCCATCAAAGCCACAAATAAGATCTGCAAGCGGTGTCATAAAATCAGACACTTTGTCGTTAGGATTCATGCGACTTACCCGGTAGTCGCGACCCGTTACAATGCCGACAAGCTTGCCCTGGGCAGTGCCGTCTTCGGTTACGGCTACCGTTGAATGCCCTGTTTTTTCACGCATTTCAAGAATGTCGGCAAGGGTTGCATCAGGGCAGATATTGCTGTCAGAGCGCACAAAGCCAGATTTATGATCTTTAACGCGCGCTACCATGGCAGCCTGATCTTCAATGCTCTGCGCGCCGAAAATAAAAGACAGGCCACCCTCTTTAGCCAGTGCCACTGCCATACGATCCCCCGAAACAGACTGCATGATTGCACTAGTCAAAGGAATGTTTAAGCTTAGAGGCGCATCTTCACCAACACGATGCCTTACTAAAGGGGTTTTTAGGCTGACGTTTGCCGCTGTGCAATCACGTCCAGAGAAACTGGGGATGAGTAAGTATTCGTTGAAGGTACGTGAAGGCTCATTTACAAATCGCGCCACTGCAAGACCCCTTTCAGTCTTCGATTAATCGGATTATCTAGTTTATAAGAAAAGGTCCACCAAAGTGAACCCTTTTCTTAAAATAGCTAGATCGCACCAGACGTCATAGGCCAAGGAGAATGCCAATTTGCTAGAGCACGCTTCAGGTGCGCAAGATTCATGTTGATTTTTCTGTGTGGACGCGCAGCGTACTTGAAGCTACGTGAGCATTCCGCGCAGGAAAATCAGTATGGAGATTGAGTGCCTGAGGCGTTGCTTAGTCGGCGAGAACCATGATGACTGTAGAACCCGCAGGCGTAAATCTACCCGCCTGTGGCGCCTGGAACAAAACAACGCCTTTTCTGTCTGAACTTTGGCGCTCATATACATAGCGTGGTCCTAGTTCAACAGCGCGCAGTCTGTCACGACCTGCTTCCCACTGGACACCACCTAGATTGGGTACGGTGCGTGCATTTGCTACAGGCTCAGTCGTCATGACATGCAAGAACATGTAACGCTGACCGTCACCGCGCATAGTGTAAGTTTGCACATCAAGCACTTCGCCAGGTCTTGGTGCAGACGCATTATTGTTCACCACATTGGGACAAACAACGAAGACTTGGTGAACAACATAACCTTCACGCTGGGCACGCGCCTGTGCATCAAGCACATCAATCCCAAGCAGACCCGAATAATTGGCACCTAAGTCAGAGGGAGTATTAGTAACCTGTGTTGTCGTTCCCCCTGCCTGTGGTGGCGGAAAGACAAGCTCCTCATTCTCTTGCATTTGGGCACCAGCTGCTGGATCAATAGTGCGCAGACTACCATCAACATTGGCGTTGTAAAAAATGTAATCTGTTTGGCGAGCAACAACAATGGCGTCAGTTAAAAATGCTTCCGTTGAGGTAATAACCCCCTCGGTAGCCTGAGCAATTCTGGCATCAATGTCTTGCTGCGCAGCAGCTTCACCGTCATATTGCTGCATAAACCTAAAGGCCGCAAAGAGAGCAAACACCAGAACAACTATGCTCAAGGCAACAAGGGCATAGATAAAGGTTTTGCCTCTGGGCTTATCTTCCCCCTGATTCATGTCATCAAGGCTAAGGTTTTCATCCTGATTAAATTCAGCACTTTGCCCAGCGTCTGTACTATTAAGATGTTCTGACTCTGCCATAATTTCCTCAGATCGCTCGTTATGACTCACTTCACGAGGTGATTATAACACGAATAAAAGTGGTGCCTAAACGTTAAATTTAAAGTGCATAACATCTCCATCTTGCACCACATAATCTTTACCCTCTAGGCGAAGCTTGCCCACATCACGAGCACCTTTTTCGCCACCCAATTGCACGTAATCATCAAAGGAAACCACTTCTGCCTTGATAAAACCGCGCTCGAAGTCAGTGTGAATGACACCCGCTGCCTGGGGCGCTTTTGCTCCCACTGGAATAGTCCATGCGCGAACTTCTTGCGGGCCTGCCGTAAAGTAAGACTGCAAACCCAAGAGTTTGTAGGCTTCTTTAATCAAGGTAACAAGACCTGACTCTTTAATCCCCAGCTCTGCAAGGAATTCTGCTGCCTCGCTTTCATCCAATTCCGCCAGCTCAGATTCTACTTTGGCGCAAAGAGGAATGGGGCTCTGTCCTGTTATCTTAGATAGCTCAAGCTGTCCAGAGTGAATAGCAGCAAGCTGCTCTTCGTCAACGTTGGCTACATAAAGCATGGGCTTCATGGTCAGGAGGTGAAATTCACGCGCAAGCAATTTTTCCTCATCGCTTAGCGGACATCCATAGGCACGGTGGTCAGCCTCAAGATGTGCAAGCAATTTTTGTGCCACATCAAGAGTTTCCTGAACACTCTTATCACGCCTAACGTCTTTTTCGAGGCGTGAAATGATACGCTCCATCGTGGCGATATCTGCCAAGATTAGTTCAAGCTTGATAGTTTCTGCATCCGACTGAGGATCTACCTTGCCATCAACATGGATGATATTTTCGTCGGGAAAGTAGCGAACAACCTCTGCAATAGCATCTGTTTCACGAATGTGAGCTAGAAATTGATTACCAAGACCTGCCCCCTCACTTGCACCCTTTACAAGGCCAGCTATGTCATTGAATTCGACTGCAGCTGAAATAGTCTTTTTAGGTTGGACCATCTCTGCCAGCTTATCTAAGCGATTGTCAGGTACAGGCACAATTCCTACGTTGGGCTCAATAGTTGCAAAGGGGTAATTGGCCGCCTCGACACGAGCTTTTGCCAGCGCGGTGAACAGAGTTGACTTGCCCACATTGGGCAATCCCACAATTCCTATAGATAAAGCCACGCCCTAATTTCCTTTCCCATTCATCGCTCATAGCCACTTGCGTTATAGCTACCTGCGCTTAACCTGCACTTACTTATACTTTCTATCCTAATGATTACTGTAAGTTTCAATATCAAGGATATTGGCGCATTACAGTATATAATACTGCGCATGAGAATCGGATTTTTTGCGGATATGTACCTGCCCCACATCAGCGGGATTACTAATCATATTCGCCTTAATAAGCGCTTTTTTGAACAGCAGGGGCACGAGGTCTTTCTTATCACCTTTGGCTCAACCCAATACGATGATGACGAACCTAATGTAGTGCGCAACCTTGCTGTGCCTGTGGGGAGCACTGGCTGGAGTTACGGCCCAGCCTTCAACAAAGAGACACGTGATTTGTTGCCTACACTTGACATCGTGCATGCTCATCATCCTTTTCAGACAGGCAGTTACCTGCTTAACCACATGAAAAAGATCGACGCGCCTCTGGTATTTACTAACCACACGCGCCATGACCTGTATGCTGACACCTATGCGCGCGCTATTCCCTATACCCTGCGACATAAATGGAACTCGCGCTATCTAAAGCACTTTACTTCGCAGTGCGATCTTGTTATCGCACCAAGTGCCGGCATTGTGGACTGGTTGGCAGAGTACGCCCAGTGTCATACAGCGCAAGTAATCCCTAACGGTATTGACCTTAGCGCTTTTCAGGTAGATGGCTCAGAGGGCAAAAATCGTGTCCACTTAGGCATCAGCAAAGAAGACACCTTATTTTGTTATGTTGGTCGCGTCTCTCATGAAAAAAATATCAGCTACCTTCTTAATGAATTTCTGTCCCTGCATAGATTATATGCGCAGGCCAAATTAATGATTGTTGGCGACGGCACAGAAATGAGCTTTGCCCGCGATTTCATAAAGAGGCATAGGTTAGAGGATGCCTTCATTCTGACAGGACCAAAAGACTACGAGTTGATTCCTGAGTACGTCGCCCTAGCTGATGCCTTTATCACTGGGTCAGTCAGCGAGGTGCATCCCCTTGTCGTAATTGAGGCACTTGCTGCAGGGCTGCCTGCAATTGTTGTGGATTCACCAGGAATCTCTGACACAGTCGAACATGGCAAAAGCGGGCTGCTAGCAAACTGCTTAGAGCCTGGAAAGCTTGCCTATGAGGCAGAACGACTGATCAAGGATAAAGTTTTGCGAGCTAAATTATCTGTAGGTGCACGTGAACGCTCTTTGCTCTACTGCATCAATAACACCGCAGGGCAACTACTAGATGCTTACGAAAAGTTACTGGAGGCGTCTTAGAGAAGAGGTCTGCAAAGATAGATACATCTATATCTAATGAGGGTGCATAGTAAGAGGCATGGTGATGGTAAAGGTAGTTCCCTCGCCCTCTACGCTCTCTACCTTAATTTGACCTTTATGACGTTCGACAATTTCCTTTGTGATAGGCAAGCCAATGCCAATACCGCCCGTGGCACGATCACGCGCAGAGTCAGCTCGCCAAAATCGTCCAAAAACTTGCTCTAGTTCTTGCTCTGACATCCCAATACCTGTATCAGACACTGAAACACAAGCCTGCTCATCAATTCCGCTGTCAGCTTTTTCTACATAGGTTCGCACGGTAATGGTGCCGCCCTCAGGAGTATAGCGAATAGAATTTGTCAGAATGTTCGTAACCGCCTGCTGCAAGCGAGCAGAGTTTCCATTGATGTAAATTTTTGGAATGAGCTCTACAACTAGGTGCAGACCTAAGGCTTCTATGCGCGCACCATTAACCGAAAGGGAGGCATTTACTGGATCGTTAATATCCATAAGCGATATGGGAAATTCTGACTTTTCATCTTCAAGGCGATTAAGCTCAAGTAAAGAATTGGTCAATTTGGCCAAGCGTTTTGTCTCACGCGTAATAATCGACAAATGTTCACTGTCTGCAGGATAGACGCCATCTTCAATGGCTTCTACTGTTGCCTGAATCCCCATTAGTGGTGTACGTAGTTCGTGGGCTACATCCCCTGTCATCTTGCGCTCACGGTCGCGGTCGCGCTGAATTGACTCTGCCATACGATCAAAGGTTATGCCCAATTGGGCAATCTCGTCATCTCCTTCAAGGCCTGAGCGGGCATCCTCGTCACCATCGCGCACACGCTGCGCTGCCACCGTAACCTTGTGAATCGGAGCAACAAGTCTTCGCGAATACCACATTCCTATGATGGTAGACACAATGATGGCAAAAAAGCCTGCCGCGCCCAAAGCAACTAGAGAGGAAGTTCTCATTTGGAGGTCATGAGGAGTAAGAAGACCCGTTGACCCGCGGGCAAGAACGCGTACTTCTCCCACATGAACATAGTCAACGATAATAGGGTGAGTGATAACGTTATAGTCATCAGCACGCAGCTCATATCGTTCGTGCCTAGACAAAAATTCCTCTGAGTCGTGTAACCCAGGATTGAATACGCTCTCATCGTAGATAAGCCGATTGTCATTGTCAAAAATCTGAACTGTTACATCTTGTCGCGGTGCAACCTGAGGAATCATCGTTCTATGAGAAAAGTCCCAACCATTAAATAGGGTATACCCCGTTGCTGCATGCTGCGCAACATAGCGAGAAGTTACTTCTAGATTTCTGCGAATGTAATCTTCAAACGAAAGTGACCATGCAACGTAGGTAATGACACCCGCAAGCACAGCCGTCATTGCCGCTATAAGTGCAAAGGCAAAACCTAGGCGTGTTGCAAAAACGCTACGATTAGCCCTGTGATTCAAAGCGATAGCCTACTCCATGCACAGTAGAGATATAGCGAGGCTCTTTGGGGTCATCCCCTAGCTTTGCGCGCAAATTCTTGATATGTGAATCGACGGTACGTTCATAGCCTTCGAAATCATAACCGAGGACTTTATCGACCAATTCCATACGACTATATACACGACCAGGATAACGTGCCAGGACTAACAGTAGTTTAAATTCGCTAACAGTCAAGTCAAGGTCTTTTCCTGACAGAAGTGCACGGTGACCGCCTACGTCAAGTTCGAGGTCTCCGTATTTCAGGAAGTCGCGCTGAGGAATATCAGTTACGTGTGAACGACGGAGCAATACTTTTATACGTGCAATAAGCTCACGTGGTGAGAAGGGCTTAACTAGATAGTCATCTGCTCCCAGCTCAAGGCCAGCAATTCGATCGTCTACCTCGCCCTTAGCGGTAAGCATGATGATAGGAACATCGCTTTTCTCGCGAATCTCGCGGCACACATCTTCGCCACTCACTTTTGGCAACATTAGGTCAAGTACAATGAGGTCAAAATTGTGGAGTGAAAAAGCGTGCAAAGCTGCTTCCCCGTCAGCGGCTGGTGTAACCCAAAAACCCTCACGTTCAAGGTAGGCCACAACTGCATCACGAATACTTTTTTCGTCTTCCACCAACAATACTCGTCTTGTTTCCATTATTCCTCCTTGTTAAAGCGGATGCTTCAAGTGTACCCCATTTGTCTGTATTTGTGAATAAATTGTGATACCAGATGTGAAAAATGCCTCCTCAGACAGTAGCATTTCTACATAATTTTATCCAGAATACTTCCTGGTGGATATTCCACTTTATAAAGAGTAAGTCCCTGGGCAGGAGCAGTCATTCCTGCTGCCTCTCGCCTGCCTGCTGCGAGGATGGTTATAAGCTCTTCACTATCGCGTTTACCTGCGGCAACCTCTTGGATAGTCCCTACCATAATCCTTACCATCGAGTGCAAAAAGGCATTGCCTATTACCTGGATTACAAGCAGCTCTTCTCCAAAGAAATGTTGTTCAAATACCTCTATGCAAGAGACCGTCCGGACCGTATTTTTCTCTGGCGGAGCAGATGCGGCAGTGCAAAATGAGCGGAAATCGTGTTCACCTCGTAAATGAATTGTGGCGCGTTTCATAAGGTCTCTATCGAGCTTTTGTGGCAGATGCCAGGAAAAGTCCTTAGCAAAAATCGGAGCAGTGGTTTGATTAGAAATGTAGTAGCGATATTCTCGCGAAAGAGCATCAAAGCGCGCAGAAAAACCTGGACGTGCTGGCTTAAGTGCTGTGACACTTATACTTTCAGGAGTCAGTGCATTAAGGGAGCGAACAAGTCGCGTATAGTGCCCTGCTTGTCCTGCTTGGTCTATTTTAGACACCTGTCCCTCTTCAAACTCTTCGAGTAGCCCTGCAGGAAATTCAAAGCTCACTACTTGCTCAAGAGCATGAACACCTGCATCGGTTCGACCTGCACATACAGTGGTGGGAGGCTGCTTAAGACGCAGTGCTGTCGCAAGCGCCTGCTCAAGAACCCCTTGAACTGTCACGATGCGAGCATCTTTCTGGCGCGCAAATCCACTAAACTCTGATCCCTTATAGGCCAGAGTAAGTGCGTAACTATTCATGGGCTTATGGGGCATGCTGTCATTCACTTAGCTCAACATCCTAGGGACAAAGACAATTGCAAGTGTCACCAATACAGACAATCCTATAATGACAAAGTCAAGTCTCTGTAATTGCAGACTACGCAAGCGTGTGCGCTGAGGATGTTTGCCAGACCTGGCATCTGCACTGGTAACATAACAACGAGATTCCATAGCGATGGCAAGGGTATCTGCACGACGAAAAAGTTGCACCAGCAGCGGGACAATAACAGGAATCCAGGCATGCAGGCGCTTGGCGATAGAGCCATCGAAAAAAGCTGCACCACGTGCTGTCTGCGCGCGCACAATGGTCATGGCCTCTTCCATGATGGTGGGGATATAGCGAAGAGCAATCGAAAGCATCGTAGCAATGTCATCAATGGGCACCCTTAGCTTACGCAAAGGCTTCATAAGTAGGGTGAGGCCATCAGTGAGGGCAACTGGCGAAGTAGTAAGAGTGATCAGCAGTGACAGCATCATAACATCAACCAAGCGCAAGGTGAAAAGTCCTCCCCGAGCAAAGCCCTCAAGGCTAAAGCCGAAAGGGTCCCAACTCAAACTATGGATGAGTAAGGTAAAAATTATAAGAAAGGCAAGAGGGCGCAACATCTTAAGTATCGGACCTAGAGAAATCTTTGCAGCAATAGCAAGAAGCGTAACTGCCACAAAAATTCCCAACACAGGGATCCAGCTTAGATGACTAAATAGCGCCGTGATAATCAATGCAGCTGCAAGTATTTTGCTGCGCGGGTCTGCGCGGTGCAATATTGAATTTCCTGGCACGTAGAGCGAAAAATTCATCGCTGCCACTGCTGCCGACTTTCGCTTTTTTCTTTCCACTACAACAGAGGACGCAGAGGTAGATGTAGTGGCTACTGCAGGTATTGGATCACAAACCTTTGCTTGCTCAGATTCTAAAGAAAGTACACCAGCTTCAATACGATAAATGCGCGTTGCAATGTCGGCAAATTGCTCAGGGTTATGGGTGACAACAATAACGCCGCTTGTTGAAGTTAAAGACGCGATGAGCGCACGTACTTTATCGCGGCCCTGAGCATCAAGGGCGCTCGTTGGTTCATCCGCTAAGAAAAAGCGAGGCTTCATTGCGATTATTCCTGCAATTGCTGCGCGACGGGCTTCCCCTCCAGAAAGTAGGAAGGGTGATCTCTCTGCAAAATTTTCTGGAGGCAAACCAACAAGAGACATGGCCTCTTTGGCCGCTGCATGCGCCTGCTTTGTATCTGCCCCTAGATTGCGTGGTCCAAAAGCAACATCACTGAGGACTGTTTCGGAAAATAGTTGAAGTTCGGGGTCTTGAAATACTAGCCTAGCCCCAGTATCTGTGCAAATCCCATTGACCTTAAGTTGACCTGATTCAGCTTCGGCTAAGCCTGCAAGCAGATTTAGTAGAGTTGATTTTCCTGAACCCGTAGCACCACGAATAACAATAAGCTCACCGCTGTTAAGCTCAAGGCTTGCATCTTTCAATGCTTTAGTTACCTGTGTTCCAACCCGGTAACTAAGTGCCAGATTCTCTGCAGTCAAAGTGTAGCGCTCTGAGGCAGTGCCCGCAAAAGGGGCAAGGCTCACTTCGCTTAGACCTGAGTCTATCCCCCAGACATCAAAGTGTTCAGATTGGGCCTGCAGTTCATCAAAGCTGCCCTCGAAAGCAATATATCCTTTGTGAAGAACAACAACCCTGTCAGCCAGGGCCATCTCTTCAATATCATGGGTAACATGAACGATGCCCGCGCCTTCTGATTGGAGCCTCGCTAGAACATTAAGCACGCTTGCCCTTCCCTGAGGATCTAGCTGTGCAGTTGGTTCATCTAGGATAAGGTAGCTGGGATGCAAAGCTAGTGCTCCTGCGATTACCAAGCGCTGCTTTTGTCCCCCAGAAAGGGTGTGTGGCTCGCGTGCTTCAAGACCAGCAAGGTCTACTCGTACCAAAGCTTCGTCAACACGTCTTCGCAGCTCCTGCAAAGGAAGGCCTAGGTTTTCTGGACCAAAGGCGACATCATCCTCAACGCTCGTTGCAACGATTTGATCATCTGGGCGCTGCTGAACATACCCTACACGACGGCGGACTTCTTGTACTTCATCTGAATCAAAGGGATTGAGGTCATCAACGCGAACTTCGCCACCAGAAATTGACTGCAGGCCTACAATTGCATGGAGAAGTGACGACTTTCCGCTGCCGTTTGCCCCTACAAGGGCAAGGCGTTGACCTGGAGCTAGCTCAAAAGAGATATCATGCAAGCCCCTCGATTCGAGGGCTATATGTGAAAGTTTTATCATAGAGCCTTAGCGCGTTAGCTCACCCAGCGCCTGAGCCGCAGCTTCAGCTTCAGCCGCCTTTTTCGATTCTCCTTCTGCCTTTGCATGCGCCACATTATTTATGAGCACCTCTGCGATAAAACGAGGGGCATGTGCAGGGCCACTCTCGCCTACAATACGATAAGTGACGACTCCGCCTGTACGCTGGACAAGCTCCTGCAACTCACTCTTTGGATTAGCACTGGCAAGGATGGCATCAGGGGTCACATATTCTTCCAGCTGCGCCATTACCCACCTGTAGGCACGCTCAAAACCAGCATCAAGGTATAAGGCTCCCGCCAGTGATTCAAAGCTGTCTTCAAGAGCCCGTGTCATTCCGCGTGAACTAGAGCTTTTCTCGCTAGCCCCAAAGATTATCAGCTGATCAAAGCCTGCTGCCTGCTGTCGTTCTGACAAAAAAGTGCCCTTAACAACTGCAACACGCATCTTAGTAAGCGCGCCCTCGTCAGCATGAGGATAATTGCGATAAGCGTAGTCGGCAACGCAGAGTCCAATTACTGCGTCACCCAGAAATTCAAGCCGCTGATACGAAAGGAGCGGTTCGTGTTCTGTAGCTGACGGATGCGTTAGCGCAAGTTCAACCAGCTTTTTATCTTGGAAGTCATGACCAGTAAAGTGTTCAACTGCACGGACTCGCTCTTTAACCGTTGAGTATTTTTCTGGCATAAAATTAACGACAGCCTAGCTGAAGCCTCGCATGCTTATTGATCTTGCGCAAGGATGTAGTCCGCAGCATCACCCACGGTTTTAATCTGCTCAAGAGCAATATCGGGAATACTTGTCTCAAATTCATCCTCGAAGGCCATGACAATTTCTACAAGGTCTAGTGAGTCAGCTCCAAGGTCTTCAATAAAGGTAGCTGTTTCGGTAACCGCATCTGCCTCGATACCAAGCTGTTCTACAACGACCTCTGAAATACGGCCGATTACTTCGTTGCGATTCATGAAAAATCCTCCTAGTAAACTTACCAATTAGTGATAGCTATTATAGCCCGATTATAAACTGTTAATAAAGCGCTCAAATCTAACAACAGCCTCTTTCAATTCTTCCATCGAGTAGGCATAGCATAAGCGCAAAAAGCCTTCGCCTGACGCGCCGAAAGCTGTTCCAGGAACTACTGCAAGCCTTTCCTCTTCAAGTATGCGCATGGCAAAATCATCTGAACTTAATCCGAATTGCGCGATGCTTGGGAATAGATAAAACGCCCCAAAAGGCTCGAAGCAGCTAATTCCCATACGGTCAAATTCTGCCATCAAGAACTCACGGCGCTCGTTGTAGGACTCGCGCATCTGAATAACCTCATCTGCGCAGTCACGCAAGGCTACAATTGCTGCGTGTTGACTGGTCGTTGGTGCGCACATGATGGCGTATTGATGCAGCTTTAACACTTGCTCGATGATTAGCTCTGGCCCACATGCCCAGCCCAAGCGCCACCCCGTCATCGCAAAGCCTTTCGAGAAACCGTTGATTACAACAGTTCGGTCGCGCATACCAGGAAAGCTTGCTATAGAAACATGGTCGTCCTTATAGCTAAGCTCTGAATAAATTTCATCTGAAATGACATAGAGATCGTTTGCAACACAGAATTCGGCTATCGGAGCAAGGTCTTCTGCTGTCATGATAGCTCCCGTTGGATTATTTGGAAACGACAGAATCAGTATCTTTGATTTAGGTGTATGGGCCGCCTCTAGTTCCCCAACAGTCAATCTAAAATCGTTTTTATCCTGCAAGGGAATAGGCACTGGCACTCCATCTGCCATAATCGTACAAGGATGGTAGGAAACAAAAGCAGGCTCTGGTAGCAAAACTTCGTCCCCAGGATTAAGCATGCAGCGCAAAGTGGCATCAATAGCCTCGCTGCCACCTACCGTAATCAGCACTTCGGTAGCAGGGTTATACTTCACGCCAATTGTGCGCTCAGTATAAACAGCAATCTCATCACGCAATTCTTGCAAGCCAGAGTTTGATGTATAGGTGGTCTGGCCTTTATCAAGTGATCGTTTCGCCTCTTCACGCACCTTAAGCGGGGTGTCAAAGTCAGGTTCGCCTACTCCTAGCGAGATGACATCTTCCATTGTGGCGGCGACGTCAAAAAATTTACGGATTCCAGACGGGGGAATGTTTCCGATTTTTTGTGATAATGGATCTCTCATCTACTTTCCTTTCTTCATGTATGCGCTATCTTACCACTACTCTGGAACAATAAGCTCGATGCCACGCAGGTAGGGACGCAAGACCTCTGGCACAGTAACACTGCCGTCATCATTTTGATAGTTTTCGATAATTGCTGCAAGGGTCCTGCCAACAGCAAGTCCACTGCCATTCAAGCTATGCAGATAGCGTGAACCTTTAAAATTGCTTGGATCGCGATACTTCAAGTTCGCACGGCGCGCCTGAAAGTCCGTGCAATTCGAGCAGCTGGAAATCTCTTTATAGTCATTATAGGAAGGCAACCAGACTTCAAGATCATAGGTTTTCGCAGAAGCAAAACCCATATCCCCTGTGCATAGCTCAATTCTGCGATAGGGCAAGCCTAGTAGCTCAAGAATAGTTTCTGCCTGAAGGGTCATCTTTTCAAGTTCTTCAAAGCTTTCTTCAGGACGGGTGAGCTTGACCATTTCTACCTTGTCAAATTGATGAACGCGAATCATGCCACGTGTATCACGTCCTGCACTGCCTGCTTCCTCGCGAAAGCAAGGGGTGTAAGCTGTGTAGTAGCGTGGCAGCGTTTTAGCTTCTAGTACCTCGTCACGATGGAGGCTTGTCAGCGTAACCTCAGCAGTTGGTGTTAGGTAGAGCCTACCTGCAGTAACACCACCCTCAAGCTCATTTCCGTCACCCTCTGTCTGTGTCTTATATAAGTCATCTTCAAATTTTGGCAAGTTTCCTGACCCAAACAAAGTATCTGTATTTGCAAGAACTGGCAGCCACCATTCCTTATAGCCAGCATCAAGATGCACTGCTAGCATAAAATTGATAAGCGCTCGATTAAGAGCAGCGCCTGCGCCAGCCAAAAGAACAAAGCGACTTTCTGCAAGTTTTACTGCGCGCTCAAAATCTACAATACCCAAAGCAGGACCTAGGTCCCAGTGGGCTTGAGGCTCAAATCCTTCTGCTGCAAAGTCACGCACTGTGCCCCAACGTTTAATTTCAGGGTTGTCATCTTCGCTTTGACCAACAGTGACACTTGCATCAGGCAGATTGGGGGCAGTTGCCAACAAGTGATGTACCTGGGCGTCAATCTCATTGCGCTGTGCATCAAGACTTGCGATTTCATCCTTGATGCCCGCAACTTTATTCTTTGCAACTTCAGCTTCTTCACGCTTGCCCTCTTTCATAAGGGTGCCTATCTGCTTTGAAGCAGTGTTTCTTTGCGCCTGTAGGCTCTCAACCTGAGGAATTATTGCACGGCGCTTTTCGTCTAAGCTAAGAAACTCATCCACGTCCCACGACGAGCCACGCGATTGCATAACAGCGCGTACAATTTCTGGATTTTCACGGATAAATTTTGCGTCCAGCATGGGTAAGAACTCCTTAATTTCGACAGGGTAGTAGCCATTCTAACAAAGCTGAGCACACCAGGCATGCAAGATTAGCGTGTTCAGATTGAATGCGTCAGATCTGTGAGATTCGTACTGGTTTTTCTGTGCGGAAGCGCAGCGTATCCTGATCAAACTGAGTGCGCCAGGCGTGCGAGATTAGTGCTAGCTTGCAGAAAAGGGAGTGTGAAGCGTAGCTACCTACGTAAGCACTTCCTTTTCTGCAAGCTAGTGCAAAGATCGTGCGTCTGGCGTGCTCAGAAGTTCGTCGATGGCTATTGCTGCCGACTTCCCCGCCCCCATCGCCTCTATTACCGTAGCAGCGCCTGTGACTATGTCGCCACCTGCAAAGATACGCGGATTGGAGGTTTGGCCATCCTCTCCTACCGTCAGGTAACCCCATTCGTTAACCTCTACATCAGCTAGCTCGCGCAAATGTGGATGAGCCGAGGTACCGATTGCACTGATTACTGTATCGCAGGTGTGGACGTACTCCTCCCCCTCTAGAGGAATTGGGCGGCGGCGACCTGATGCATCGGCACGACCTAGCTGCATCTTTTGCAGTCGCAGGCCTGTAACCCAGCCGTTTTCGCCAACAAGCTCTAGGGGCGCAGCTAGCTCTAGCAGTTTGACGCCTTCTTCGATAGCGTGCTCGATTTCTTCGTCACGAGCAGGCATTTCTGCCTGCGTTCTACGGTACGCTAAGGTGACCTCTTCGGCCCCCAGGCGCAGTGCCGTGCGCGCAGCGTCCATGGCAACGTTGCCCCCCCCAACTACTACAACTTTGCGGCCGCGTTGCACAGGGGTATCCCAGGTGGGAAATTCGTGAGCGCGCATCAAGTTTACGCGTGTGAGAAATTCATTGGCAGAGTACACTCCATTAAGGTTTTCGCCAGGCACTTCCATAAAGCGCGGTAGTCCTGCGCCAACGCCAATGAACACTGCAGCAAAACCCTCTTCTAGCAGTTCTTCGCAACTGACAAGTGCACCAACAGGGGCATTCATGTGAAAGGTGACGCGCGCCTTGCGCAAAGCTTCGACCTCATCTTCAAGAATGTAGTTTGGCAGACGAAATTCAGGTATGCCATAGGCAAGTACGCCACCAGGAGCATGCAGCGACTCAAAAACTTCAACATAATAGCCGCGCAAAGATAGCTCACCTGCGCAGGCAAGGCTCGCTGGCCCTGAGCCAACCACCGCTATACGCTTATGTTTGCAGGACTGGAGCTTTGTCATATTGCGCTCATTTACAGGACGTGTGCGATCCCAGTCTGCAAGAAAGCGCTCAAGCCTGCCAATCGCAACAGGTTCCCCACGTCTAGCAAGCACGCATTTAATTTCACACTGGGTTTCCTGCGGACAAACACGACCACAAACTGCTGGCAGTGCATTGCGCTCTTTGAGAAGTGCGATCGCCAAAGGTAGGTCGTCATCAATAATGGCAGCGATAAAGTCTTTAATACGAACCTCTACAGGACAACCTGATTCGCAGGGGGCATTTTTGCACTGGAGGCAGCGTTGAGCTTCTGCACGTGCTTGTTCAAGGGTATAACCCAAGGCGACCTCTTTGAAATTTTCAATTCGCTGTTCTGCAGGCTGGTTTGCCATCGCATGACGAGGCTCGCGTGAAGGCCTGTGTCTAGTCGGTCGTGCCGCAGGTGTCACGGGCAAAGTTCTAGGTAGATTGTTAGGTAGATTGCTAGCTGGTGAATCGTTAGGCACTGCGTCTCTTTTCTCATTCATGAGTACTACCCTCCCCTCTGCACGACACTTGGTCGTTGCGCCAAATCGACTTTTGATCAAAGCAATTGCAGTCGATATGCATGCGCTCTTCGTGTTCCTGCATCCACTTTGCTTGTGACAGGCGTTCGTCTTCAATATAGGAACGTTGACGCGACATCAACTCTTCCCAGTCAACGCTTGCAGCAGAGAAATCGGGGCCATCAACACAGGCAAACCTTATTTGTCCATCAATGCTGACACGGCAGGCACCGCACATGCCCGTCCCATCTATCATCAAAGGGTTCAGGCTGACTGTGGCAGGGATGCCTGCATCTAGGGCAGTTGCAGAGGCAAATTTCATCATAATCGCAGGACCAACGATCATGGCGTGGGCAACCTTGCGGGCCTCACACAGTTCTTTCAAGGGCGCTGTTACAAGACCCCTGTTCCCAGCACTGCCATCGTCAGTCATAATAATCAGCTGCTCAAGAGGCAGTCCCTGCAGTTCGCTTTCTAATATCAAAAGATTCTTAGTGCGCGCACCTATGATTACGGATACCTTATACCCTTCTTCGCAGAGTGCACGGGCAACGGGATAGGCCACTGCTGTGCCCACGCCACCACCAACAACTACGACACTTCCACCAGGACTTAAGCCCTCAAGATCATTTCCCCAGCTAAGGCGGCGTGCCCCGTGGCTGCGCAAGGTGGGACGCCCTAGGGGACCTGCCAAATCCTGGATATACTCCCCCGCTTTAAGTTGAGCCAGCACAGAAGTAGTTTTTCCTACGACCATAAAGATAAAGCGAATCCAACCTTCTTCGCGAGACCAGTCGCTAAAGGTAAAGGGGACACGTTCGCCCTGCGGACAAGCGCGCAACATGAAGAACTGACCTGCCTGGCATTTTGCAGCAATGCGCGGCTCATAGACGGTAAATTCAACAATCCCATCTGCAAGTTGACGCTTCAGTAGTATCTCGTTCATCTGAGGGGTGCGATTTGAAGTATATGTGAACACGAAGGGCGCCTCCCTTTCTCTAACATTACGAATACGCAACTTAGCTCAAATAGCGGTGGTAATGTGCGAGTCTGCTCCGTATAATTTTCTGCACTATGAAGTATAACTCATGCGAGAACACAAGACCTGCAGCAAGCAGCGTCACTTTTAATACGTTCAACACTCAACAGTCCGTCTGCAAGCGCCGCTTTAGAGTATCGCTTGCAAGCTTTATGATTGCGATTCTGGCTGCTTGCTCTCTTAGTGGCATCTTTGGCATGGCAGCTGAAGTTGCCTATGCTAATCCTTCAGGTAGTGCTGCAGAGCACCGTGACCGTGCACAGGAAGCTCGTGAACGGGCGGCGGCGGCAGATGAACGGGCAGAGTCCTTGCAGAGGGAAATTCGTGACCTCGATGCTAGCATCGAGCGCTACACTGCAGAAGCAGATGAATTAGCCCCTCAGGTACAAGATGCAACGGCACGTACCACAGTACTGACTGACCAGGTTAACTCACTGCAGTCTGAAATAGATGATCTTACTATCCAGATTGCAGAAACTGAAGAAGAGCTTGCCCATCAGCGTAAGCTGCTTAACGCACGCGCAGTAAGCACTTACCGCGGAGAAGACGATGACTTACTAGCCCTGCTTTTCGGTGCTCAAGATTTGGGTGACCTTGTTGCGCGCGCTGAAAACATCATAGTTGTACTAGACCACAATAGCCGAATCTCGATTGATCTAACGCGCCTGTCACGTCGCCTTGACAGTGAAAGGGAGCGCCTCGACTCTATTCTAGTTGAAGTTTCTGAACGCAGAGCAGAAGCTGCTGCTGCAGAGGCTGAGCTACGTACCCTACAGCAGCGTGCTCAAGCTGCTGCTGATACCGCAACTAGACTACAAAATGAACGCCAAGGAATGCTTGCTGATACACAGGCAAACGCAGCGCGCTTGCGTGCACTTGCCAGTGAAGAAGAGGCGATGGCAGCGCAGCTTACCCGTCAACTTTCAGCAGGAGGTGGCCTGGGCGGCAGTACGGGTGGAGGAGTATTCCAGGGTCGCATGACCTGGCCAGTACCTGGCTTTACCCGTGTAACCTCAGCTTTTGGCTATCGTACCCACCCCATCTTTGGTGGCCGCAGATTCCACTCTGGTGTAGATATTGCAGGCGCTGGCATTAACGGGGCAGCTGTAGTTTCTGCAGGGGACGGCCGTGTCATTTCAACTGGCTGGCGTGGTGGCTACGGAAATACAGTCATTATTGACCACGGTGATGGCGTGACTACCCTCTATGCTCACCTGCAAGGAGGCAGTATCAGCGTAGGTGTTGGCCAGCAGGTCACTGCAGGACAACGCATTGCCTCTGTGGGAAGCACGGGAAATAGTACGGGTCCTCACCTTCACTGGGAAGTACGCGTTAACGGGCAGCCACGAAACCCGATGACTTTCTAGTTAGTCGTCAGGCATCATAAATAAATCTTCATCATAATCTGCAGGTCTATTCCATTTTTTCCTGTCCGTTTTTGATGCCCGCGCTGCTTTGTCCTTCGGCGACACTAGTGCTTTGCTGCCTGGCGGCACTTCTATTTTGATGCCCTGCGATAGCAATTCTTCGTCACTTAGTGGCACTTTTACCTCAAAGCCCTGCGCAATTTTGTACTCATTATGAAATTCTTGCAATGTATCTATAATTGCATCGGGCTTAATAAAGGCTGTATTAATTATCAGGGTTGGAACCTCTGACCATCCTGTTGAAGCTTTCGTTAAATACTTCCAGACCCCATCAGATCCAATGATTCCTTTTGCATTGGGCGCAAAAATCCCCACATAGCTAACCCTTGTCGTGCGTACAACTTGGGTAACCACTTCAAACCTCTCGACATCCTCCCAAGGGACAAAGTTTTCACCCCATAAAAAAGGAGCCGTGATACCCTCATCTGAGATAATCGCAAGTGGCTTTCGCGCTTGTATCACAGCTAAAACAATTCCCCCTGTGGACAGAATTAAAGCTGCTATTACAATGATTTGATCACTTTGAGTCAAGTTTCCTGCATACAGCACAAGCGCACACGCAATAACAGCAAGTATGCACATCATGATGAGTGAAGTATTTGCTGCTGAAGATCGTCTAATTTCAACTTGTTCTGACATAGCACGCATTCCGGATTTCACTTCTCAAAACCTTCTATCACACTAAGAGTTGTCGCCTGTTTCTGCTCTTTCTTCTTGGGACGATTCCTCACCAGGCTCTTTAGCCTCAAGTTTCTCTGCTACTTTTTTAAGCTCTACCACAAAGTTTTGACGCTCTATGTCGTTAAAGCCCATAAAATGTATTACCGTTATATCTTCATGATTGAAAAGAAAGGTTGAGCCTGATCCCAAATTTCCTTCTGGATAGAGTACACCTGAATAATCAAAAGCTTCTTCTGTCTCTGGATTTACTTGATCTATACCAAAGATCATAAGACGCTTTTCTCCATCTTTAAGAAGCACGACGGAACCTATGGGCAGTAATTGATCAGCATTTACTTTCATTTTGAATAACCCCTTCTTAGATTTTTGCACATATTTCAAATTCTATGCTCTAAACAGATCCTCTTCATGATTTTCAGCCCTATTCCATTCCTGGTTGTCAGTGTTTGAAGCTGCTGTCCTAGGTCTACCCTTTCCCCTATCTTTAGTAGGTGCTTTAGGCATCAGGCTAACTCCGAAGTAACGAGATACATCTTCTGAGTCTTTTAGATATCTTATCCCCCAGTAAAAGAGATTGAAGTGAATCGCAATTATTCCTGCGCGAATAAAGCTACCCGAAAATAAGGGTAACAGTACAATACCGAGAGTACTTAGTGCAGCGAAAGCATAAAAGATGTAGAGGGCTCTTGGGTTTTTATTGAAAAAAGCTGACAGGAATATCACACCAGCTATAGTTGCTGCAAGATAGATTAAAAGCAGGGCGAAAGCATAAGCCACTGAACCTGCAACAAAGTCTAGGTGACCTGTGATCATGATGTAGGCACTAAAGCCAGCGACTCCAGCATTTACCAGAACATATACACAGCATAATAAAGAGAAGAGTTGAAGTTTTTCCGGAAGCTCAGAATAGCTGCTACTTTCAGGTGCAAAGGCGCTCAGCTCCTCTAATGGCGCACCGCATTCAGCGCAATAGTTTGATTCAGGCTCGTTGTGTTTTTCGCAGTTAGTGCAAGTCATGCTAATAATATCCGATCGCTTCTAAAAATGTGCGTGTTACATCGATACCCTCAAGTGCCCCTTCTGCAAGTAGCACTGTATTGTCAACCCGAATGAAGACAGCAAAGCCGTCTGGGTGCCTTATTGAGAAATAATTATAATTGAGACCGCTGATATTATCTTGTACCCCACTCTCTCCAAAGCGCGATTGTTTTGAATTTCGAGATGTCACAAAAATTACCTCTGCATCCCTAGGTCCAGCGAGCTCGAATAAGCCTATTGCCGTCATCGTATCGCGACATTCAACAGCAGCGATTGTGATCCCGAAGAGATAAAACGCATCTGCGTCAACAAATTGCAACACCTCATGTGACGACTCAAGAGAAAGTTCTTCTGCAACCGCAGTGAAAGCCTCAACACTAACAGCCTCTTTGATACCACCAGTTTCAACAACATCAATTGGGGCAGTAATAGGCTCAGTAGAAAGCAAAGACATCCCCTGCTGAATAGAAGGTTGAGAAACCTCACCTTGAGTAGAGTGACCCCTTTGTAAAAGAGCACATGCCGCAAATAGCACGATAGCGCAGCCCAATAGAAAGAGTGCAATAAGTTTTCCTGTACGTGCAAAATCGCAGCTACCCTCAGGGGTAGGTATGCTCACCTCCTCTAGCAAGACACCGCATTCAGCGCAATAGTTTGATTCAGGCTCGTTGTGTTTTTCGCAGTTAGTGCAGATCATGCTACTGATATCCGATAGCTTCCAGGAGTGCATGTACTGCATCTATACCTTCAGAAACTCCTTCTGCCATCACCAGTGTATCCTCAACCCGAACAGTAATATAGAAATCTTCTTCCGAGCCAAGTGAAATATAGTCATAATTTAGCCCACGAACATTACTTTTGACTCCCAAGTCTGTGCTAGGTTGAGAAAGAAGGCTTCGCACATTTGCAAAGTCCGCTTCTACTGCCTCAGGAATATTCCAATCAACGAAGATAATTTCAGCTATTCCACGATAACCAAAGCCAACTATCCTGCCATAACCAGCCTCTTCATCACGCTGCATTTGCTCTGTGTCAAAGCCACCAAGAAATTTCATGTCAGCAGGACGCAAAACCTCGAAGGAAAGTTCTTCTGCAGTGGAAATAAAATCATCAACACTGACGGCTTCTTTAGTGCCTCCACTCCCTACAAGAAACGCTGGACTAATAATAAATTCGTCAGCAGTTTCAGTCGCCTCATTAGAGAGCAGTGACGCTCCCTGCTGGACGGGAAGAGGTTCCTGTGAGGGTGTGCAAGCTACAAACAGAGCAAGCAGCATCATGATACTTGCAACAACAAGTGGTAGCCTCACCTTAACAAAGGCAAGCTTCATGCCACTCTTGCTAAAACAAGAGCATCTTGTTGCGTGCTTAAAATTGTCACCGTCTCTAGATGCAAGCCTGTTCAATTCATTCAGTGAAACACCGCATTCAGCACAATAATTTGCACCATGCTGATTATCCCCGCAGTCAGTGCAATAGGTCATGGTTACTGATATCCTATGGCTTCCAGGAGTGCGTGTATTGCATCTATGCCTTCAGGTACCCCCTGTGCCATCACCATCGTATTGTCAACGCGAGCAGTAAAATAGAAGGTTTCTTCGAATTCAAGAAAAAGGCTGTCATAGTTTTGACCTCGGACGTTGCTCCTTAGTCCTGCCTCTAAAGTAGGGTGGGTGGCAAATTCCCGCACATTCGCAAAATCTGCCTCTGCTTCTCCCGGAATATTAAAGTCAAAAAAGAGGACTTCGACCACTCCACGATAGCCAAATCCCGCCATCCTAACAAGGTTAAGCGCCTCTGCGATCTGCACCTCTTCTGGACTAGGTCCACCAAGGTGTTTCATATCAGCAAGGGCAAGCTCCTCAAAAGAAAGCTCTTCTGCAGAAACAATGAAATCATCAACACTAACAGCTTCTTTGGTGCCATCAGTTTCAATAAGCTCAGTCGCTTCAACAGCAGGTTCGGCAGCAGTCTCAGTTGCCTCAACAGAAAGTAGCGATGTCCCCGGTTGCACAGGAAGCGGGTCTTGCGAAGGAGTACACGCTGCAAGCAAGGTAAATAGTACGATAGTGCTTGCGATAGCAAGCAGCAGCCCCGCTTTTGCAGAAGCAATCCTCATTTCATTTTTGGCTAAGTTGAGGAGTCTTATCATATGTGTCAGCCTAGTCAAAAGTTAGTACCCCTCCTGTTTGAGGTATAGGGATAAAGCCCCCCTCTGGATGCACTTGCGTTTGCATCATCAGAGGAGGGGGTGTTGTCGCTGTGGTGTGATGCCCCGGATGTTGTGGGGATGCCACCGGGATAAGTGTTGTATCTAAAGGATTTACTGCAACAGATGAGAGAGCAGTCCCTAATGGAGGAAGAGAATGCACGATTTGAGCACTTGGACCCCCGCTAGAAGAAGCAGGGGACGTAGGATTAGAGCCAGCAGGCTGAACAAGTTGAAGGTGACAACCTGTGTCTAGCGGTCTTAGTGAAACTGCTACAGTACCAGGAGCATGACTTACTGCCAAAAGAGCACTCACCGTTGCATTGAAGCCGTAACTTAGACCTAATCCTATTATTGCTCCCGCTATACTCCCCGCCCCAGGGAAAAGAAAGGTTCCAATGACCTTGCCTACTTTCGCGAAGGCCAAATCGATAGATCCGTCAACAAGGGTAGCCCCAGCAAGAGCAAACCCAGTTTTGCCGTCAGCTAAATTGCCAATTCCAGCCATACCAAAAGAAAGAACTGGTCCACCCGCAGTCCCAAATTTACTCCAAACGGGATGATTGGAATCACTCATAACAGCTAGAGCCAAGGTGCCCATAATATTAGCCCCAATCAGTGTTTCGCTCGAAAGTAGGACGGCGCCCGTACGGGGATCTCTATTATTCAGCACTTCATTAAGTGACCTGGGGCAGTTCATTATGTCAATGATCGCACTTTCGCAAAACCCAGCACCTATCAGAAATGCAAAGGTGAAGACACCCCACTCATTAACAGGGTTAGCACTCCATTGCTGCATATGCCTACCCAGATCAGATACATCTCTGCCATAATTGACAATGTCACGACCTAAGGCTGACACGCGAATTTGTACATGCAAAGCTTGTGACCTGGCATCTTGAAGTCCCGAGAGAGAGAAACTGGTAGTTCGCAGCGATTCAAGAAGTCTTGTAGCTTCAGCGAAGTCAGCCATGTCATCATCATAGAAATTGTGAACCTCAGTACACTTTCGAGCAACTCTACTTGCAGCGTCGGGAAAAAAACCTATGACTTGCGGATGTACTGCATCTGCCCCAAAGCGTGTTGACATTCTATTGATTCGCTCTGACAAACTCTCTGCTCTCGACAAGATATTAGAGAGGTGCGAGCGCAGCGTTCTTACATTTTGAACATAAATGGCAAAGTCATTTCTGAAACTTTCTGTCTTTACAGTAAAAGCATTGGCGGCTTCTCCTTGCCAGGCAGAAGCCACAAGGTTTGTGTTTGTATTCCTCACTCTGCTTGAAAGTGCTTCCATGTCAGATGCAGAACGACACAATCCTCTAGTTGTCCTCCTCAATTCCGCAATATCTAGTCTAAAGTTTGTCATACATTCCTAGTTTTGGTTTTGAGTTTGAGAGGCATGAGATTGTTTGTCCTGCCGTCTGAGTGCAGCTCTTTGCGTTTCAAGGACGGCAATTCGTGTGGTGATAGCTGCTATGACACCTGCATTGGTAGTAGAAATACTTTGGTTTTGATTTCTAATCTCAGAACTAAGGCTTGAAACTGGAGCGGGAGACACAGTTGCTACCACCAAATTTGACAGCTGGTTCAGTGCTTGCTGCTTGCTGGACTCCCTGTTGGATACGCGCCTTAGGCGAGCTCTTGCTGATGTCAAGGTAGAAATGTCACGCTCTACCCGCCGTATCTCAACACAATGGCACCGCGACATAACTTAAGCTATCTTCCTTGGTTGGTAGACTGAAGGTGGGGCACCAACCCATGATCTACATCGCAGAGCACTTTATATGCTCCGCCTGCTTGGCTTTCTATCGATCGTAGCATGAAAGAGCCTTTAATTGTCTGCCTTGAAATTTCTGCAGCCGCTGCCTTATAGGCTTCAGCCCCATCACCCTGCCAACTAAAGCGTAGTCCATCCAGAAGATTTTGCTGCGCCCGAGAAAGGCTCTTTATCTCGTCTATGGCACTTCTATGTGCGCCTCTTGCAGTTAAAAAGCCGCTATCAGTTGCTCGAATATGATGTGAACCCATATAACAACTACCTCATTTTCCCAATCGGCAGTTGTTATATTTTATTAATTTGTGAAGCTATGTTGCGATCTGTATCTTCTACGATAGTAGCAACACTGTTGAGTTGTCTATTGATGTCGTCTAGCAGACGTGCAAATTCTTCGATTCTTGGTGTTAAGCTGTTGAACTGGTTGTCGTAGCTTCTAAAAGCATTACCTTCCCAGTTTGAGCGAATTGTCTCTTGTTCACGTCTAAGCTTTGCAAGTACATCACGCACTTCTTGGGCACCCTGTGTGTACCTAGTAGCTGAAGTTCTGAGTTGAGCTGGAGTTAAGCGAATTTGTCCGGACATAATAATACCCCTCTTAATTCTCTGAGCAGCCTACTTAGTTTAGCTGCACATGCCGCGTCTAACACCATTGAATTTACCAGAATGCCTAGATGTGGCTCAACAAGTACATATTAACATTCACAAAAGGGTTATAATTTCTGCGATTTTTTGCCACATCACCTAATCTGATAGCTAGATCCGATTTAATAAACCTCTGTGCAATTGTCTGCACAGAGGTTTAGGGGTCAAGTCTGTCACTCAGGTCAAAGTAGTACGCTTAGCGTGCCTCCTGTATGGCTGTCACTATTCTTGAATCGTCGCCCAATGCCTGATACATTACTAGCATGTCTGAACCTATCCACAAGGTGCTTAGCAGTCCAGAGGTTGTGCCGCGTTGTGTTACCAGCTGCAGGTCATCAAGTGTTTCAATGGGATCATTTACATCTGCCCCTGGATTGGTGCGAACCAGATAGTATCCGTCCTGCACACCAACGCGCGTGCCGTCTTTAACTAGGACTCCAAACAAAACTGTTCCGTCAGCCAAAAATACTGCATGCCCTGCGGCGTTTAAGATTTCGTCTTGTTGGGGTGCTGGCATGTCAGCAAAATCTTCAGAGGCAGCGATTTCCCTCAAAACCTCAGAATCACTAGCCAGTTGTTGCCAGGTGCGCACAGCAGAACTTGCAACCACAATGAAGGGTCTGGGCTGATGAATCTCAGTTCCTACCTGTTGGAATTCAAGTGAATCACCTTCACCAGCTAGGACATACCACACGTTCCATAGAAGGTATCCTCCTAAGGCTTCAGCTTCTGCCATACGTCCAAAGTAACGCTCCCCCGTGGTAAGAGTTATCTCAACCCATTGACCTTCAAGTTGGTCTGCTGCCTCTAGCTCAATTTCTGTGTCTGCCAATTGGGTGAAACTTTCAGTTTGCGGGGTGTACTCGCCTTCTACAGTGCTGCCTGACTCACTTGTCAGCAAGCTTACCCCGAAGATTACTACCAATACTGCTAGTGCAAGCGCTATGACCACAACAGCTGCAACGACAGCCTTCATTTTTGTGTCGTCCTTCTCAGGCTTGACAGCTTCAGGGGCAGGAGGTGGAGGTGGCGCAGCCTTTTTTTGAGCCTCTCTTACGGCAGCTTTTGCACTCTCTTTTACTACTGCGGGTTTACTCTGCTCTTTTTTACTGTCCTGCTTTTCTGGGCGAGCCGAACCCTTTTTGCCAGAAGCTTTCTGTTTTCTATTAGACATACTTCACTAATTCCTATTCAATTTCAATCCAGGCAAAGGATACGGGAGCTATGGAAGGATTTCCAAATTGATCAAAGGCTGTAACCGTGGAGCCATCGAAAGTCCAAGACGTATACGGCGGGTTAAGCACAGGAGTTACTATGAATTGTCCCGTGCCGCTAACAGAGGTGCCAAATCCTGTAGCAACTATTGTGCCACCTGCACCACCAGCGCCTAACTGCAATCCTTCTTCTGCAATCAGATTACCCTCGAAGGTCGCATTGCCCTCAAAGGTCGCTGCCCCGTCTACCGTCAAATTGCCAGCTACGTCCAGATTTGAAGTTAGCTGCAAGGCACTTGCAGTAATTGCCCCCGTTGTTGTTAAGTTGCCAGCACTTAGGTTTAAGTTGCCGCCGCTTAAGGTAAGGCTATCTGCAGTTATTGCTGCGCCCACCGTCAGGTTACCAGCGTCTGTCCATGCCCCAGCAGTACCTAGGTCTAAGCTGTTTGCAGTGATATCGCCATCTATCGTCCACTGCCATTCCCCAGAAGCACCCAAAATCAAGCTACCTGCAGAAATCGTTCCATCGGAAAGGTTAAGCTGTTCGGCAGTAATAACACCGAGGTCAACCTCGAAATCTAAAGCAGTAATGGTTCCCCCGACATCAAGGTCACCTGTCGCGTCAATGTCGCCATCAACGACCAAATCACCATCCACGAATACCTCTGCAAGCTGTGCAAGCTGCGAAACTGTCAATTGCTCTGCGTCCAATGCCTGGGCTGTAAGGGTGCCACCGATCTCAGCGTCGGTAGCCACCTTCAGTACACTAGCAGTCAGCACACCTTCTGCCCAGTGATTGTCGTCATCTAAAAATATGCTCTCTGTAGAAAGAGCACCACCAACTAAGACATCGCTGTTAAAAGTGGCATCTTCAACAACATGCAAAGTTCCGCCGGCAGTAATATTGAGAGCATTAATGTCTTGTGCGGCTATATTGCCCTGCGCTACGATATTGCCCCCGACTGCAAGGTTACTGTCAAGGGTAACATTTTCAGCAACTTGCAAGGTTCCTGACGCTGCAATGTTGCGGGCATCAAGGTCTCGTATGGTCACATCGCGCGCTACTATATCCCCCTCAGTTGAAATTGTCGCAACAGGATTTTCAATCTGTCCGTCAGGACCAACTGTCCCAACACTGATGCTGCCCACAGCTAAATCATTGCTTAGGGTCATCCTGCTTGCGCTAAAGCGCCCCAAAAGGGCGAGGGTTGCTTCTACGCCACCGCTACCAGGGGTAAAAATTAACTCTCCATCACCAACAGTCAACTGCCCCGCCAGTGCTGTGTTTCCAGCAACGGTTAGATCTCTGTTGGCATTTATGTTCCCGTTAGCAATCAGGTCAACAAAGGTTCCGTGACCAGCAGAAGTTATGCCAAACGCATCAGAGCCTGAAGAAAGTGAGCCTACCCTTACATCATTTTCTGAAGCATCAAGGTCACCTGTTGTTGTAATGGCTCCGGCCAAAATGTCTTGAGCAATCAAAGGCAGACCTAGCGCAATCCCTTCATCGTCAATGACAAGACGCGCTTCACCATATCCTCCTGCAACGACCATGTTTCCGCTTACCAGCAGGTTATCTTCAGCGTGAAGGTCTCTTACGCGAATCTCTTCGGTTTCTAAGCGCGTAGCATTATCATCCCTGTGTTGATCAACCTGCTGAATCGCATGGGCTGCCGCATCTTCCCTCAATACCTCAAGGTCTGCTGCCTTCTGGGTGCGAATAGCCTGCTCTCGCCTCAGCGTATTCATTGTGGAGGCATAGGTAGCCACCCCTATAGCGATTCCTGCCGCTGTGATGATTGTCACGATTATTCCAGCAAGCATTCTTTTGCTCATTTGCTAACCCCTCTCGCGTTTGAGCTTTTCTATCAATACGCAAACATGTCACCAACATGCACGCATTTTGTCCGCACAAATAGAAGTTATCCATATGCTATGCTTCCGCACATACTGCTTATGTATGACCATTGCTACATTCCTAGTGAAAAATCATACCGTATATCCTGTGTTTACACCATGAGCATAGCGCGATTCTGTTGTAATTTCATAAAATTGGCAGTACTATTTAAACTTAACAAAGCTTTGGAGGGAAATACTGTGGTTCAATCAAAAATTGTTGGACAAACTATAGCAAAAAAATACCTCATTGAAAGCCACCTTGGCGGAGGAGGTATGGCTCAGGTTTATCTTGCGCGGTCAACTGATGACAACCATCAAGTGGCTGTTAAGCTTATGAACACAGAGCTACTGCAAAAACCCAGTGCCATTTCGCGCTTTAAGCGAGAGGCACAATTACAGTGCAAGATCAATCATCCAAATCTAGTAAAAGGCATTGCCTACGGGGAAGAAAATGATGTCCCCTACTTGATTATGGAATATGTGGATGGACCCATGCTCTCTGACCTTATCTCAAAGCGTGGTCACCTGCCCCCTGCCGAAGGAATCAAAATTATTTACGATGTCACCATGGGACTTAATTACCTTTTCCGCGAAGAGATCGTTCATGCGCACCGTGATATCAAACCTCAAAACATCATGCTTACAAAGGGCGGGACTGCAAAGCTGACAGATTTTGGTATTGCCAAGGCAAGTGATGACCTAGAAGCAATCACCATGACAAGCTCTTTTTTGGGAAGCCCTCATTACATGTCTCCTGAACAAATTAAAAATCCGCGCGACATAGATATCAGAAGTGATATCTATTCTTTGGGAACAGTCTTTTACGAAACGCTTACAGGACTAAAAGCCTACGGGGGAGACAGTCCAACAGAAATACTTAATGCTCATTTTGAACTTGACCCTCCGCAAATTAGCGGTGGCGATGACCTCGTAGCTGCCTGCAATGAGATCTTCACTAAAACCATGGCTGTGAATCCTGCCGAGCGCTATCAGGTTCCTGCTGAACTAAAAGCAGCAATAGACCCGCATCTGGATGTGGAAGTCGTTGTGAAGGATCCGCGCCTCTCGCGGTCCACTGTTCGCTTTGCTGTAGCACTCACGGGAATACTTGCTGCAGCCGCCGCACTAGTCTTTGCACTTATAAGTTTTATGCCTAGTTATTCCACTGCAGGAGATGCCGAGAGAACACCGCCTACAACTGCAGAAGACGCATACGAAGATGATTACCTAGAAGATGAATTCCTCTTTGCCGATGACTATAGTGATGACATGTTTGATTCACCACAAGGAGACATCAGAGATGCACTTGAAGGTGTCAGTAGGCCAGCAGGACCAGACCGCACGGGTGGTGCTGTTTATGGTGGAGGCGGCGCTAGTGGTGCCGATGATAACAGGCAAAGAGGTCAAGAAATTGTTAACATAAATGAAGGTAACAATCGATAAGATCGAAAGAGCCAGCAGGATTGATAAATATATTTTATTTTCAAGGAGCGCCATCTATGCCAGCAGTCAACAATTCGCCAGTGATACTTCTTTCCAGTAATGTAGCCCCCTATTATGGAGACGCTCTGAGCGAGGGTGTTTCGCTTTTGTATTGGGGTCCTATGGGCTGGTGGTATTGGTTTGGGGCATGGATTGCACTTGCCCTTTCTGTGGGCCTGATTGGCTGGGCTATCATCGAAACCCTTTACTATGGGGATGGCAACAATCAGCTCATGAAGCGCATTAAGTGGCCCTTAATGGGTATTGTTGGCCTTGTCCTGCAGATTCCTGCACTCTTTGTCTTAGACGTCGAGAGAGGGACAGGTCTTGGCACGGGTCTTGCTGGACTGGGATTACTTGGAACGCTTTTTGTTGGGGTAAACGTAGCTATCTACTTTAGCAAAGCCATCGCAAGTGGACACACTATTTTCTCATCTGGAGGCACGGGATCACATGCTTCGGCAAGCTTTGATGCAAGGCGCAGGAATGACAGTCAAGAACGAGAGGGCTTGTTTGCTATTAATAACAAGGACAGATCCTCAGGAGTGCGGAAGAGAAGCACTACGCCCTTGCCAAGCCTAGATTCTGATCCAGGCTTTGACCCTATCGCGACAAAGAGCGAAGCGTCTGTTTCTAACCCCATGGTGTCTTTAGTCGCAGAGGATTCCACCAAATCTGGGCATGAAAGAAGTCACGACCAGACCATCATCGAAGATATCGAGGGCAAGAATGGCGCAGACATGACCATTATTGACGACGAGGGCAATAGCACCATAACAAGAGGGTAGCTGGCCACCCTTGTCAGGCTAGCTTTTAGACCGTCCTACAACTTGACTGTGTATTCAGTTCTGCCGATGCGTAGCATATCGCCATCTTGAAGAGTCTGCGTGTCAATAATCTTTTCTCCATTGAGATAAGTTCCGTTACTACTGCCTAAATCTGCCACAGACAATGAGCCATTTTCTAGGTTAATAGTTAGCTTGCAGTGCCTTCGACTTGCCCTAGCATCATCGACAACTGCATCGCTTTCATCAGCACTTCTTCCAAGAACCGTCTGAACATCTGAGGGCGAAAATGTAAGACTTATATCAGATTCTGCGCTTGCTAGAGTAAGCTCAACCCTTAGCTCTTTCTCTGGCATGGCATGAGCAGGATTAGGATTTGCTTCGCTGGTCTCATCATGACCAAACGAACCATCGAAGATGACTGTACCATCGCCCACAATAGGGGGGATGGCAGAAGAAAGTTCAACAGGTGCAGATAAAGAAGGTTCGGCGAGGATAGGTGAACTCGCTACACCTGAGTCATCTACGCTTGTCTCTACGCTAGCCGTACTGTCGTCAGCTGTCTCTAGTTTGACAAAAGGACTTTCACCTGTTTTCTGACCTGCTTCAGGTGCAGGACTATCAGAACTACTTTCCGCCGCTGCACTGCTATCTACCTGCTCATTACTAGGTGGGGGTGTATAAGGCTGCCTTGGCGTACCTGGAATGGGAACGATAGGCTCTGGCTCTGTATTAGAACGCACAAAGCCAGCTGGTGCAGGCAGATTTGTACCAAAGTAACCTTTGACGCGCACTGACTTGTTGAGGTACCAACCCCATAGTATATAGAACGCTATGATTCCAACCAAACCCCCCAAAGTAAAAGCAGAAGGAAGGGTTACGACTGCGAAAATAGACAATATTACTTCTGCAATACCCGTTGCAATGAAAGCAAAGATTATCTTTGTATTCCTTAGCAAAAGCCACACAATAAATAGAATCCCTGCAATAATTGCTAAGACATAAGCACCCCACTCAGCCCATATAAGAAATGACTCAACAGCTGTAAAGCGATGAGCAGAATATGACCAACCCAAAACAGTTAAGGGCAGTGTCAGAGCTGTTACTACAGCACTCATTAGCGTGCGAGTAATAAACAGAATCAACAGAACAATCATCCAGCCGCCAAATTTTGAATAATCAGGCCCCGCCGCAAGGACTGGAGGGGTCTGCTGAGGTGCAGAATATGGTGCCTGCTGGGCAGAATGTCTGTCGGCACTAGGCACAAATGAAGTGGCTTGCACTAAGGGTGTTCCACATTCTGTGCAGTGTTTGAAGCTAGGCTGATTCTGGCTACCGCATTTCGTACAGTTCATTTTTTATCCCCCATTTCACTTCAGACAAGCATTAACGAAGAACCATTAACAAGACCCAACTCTTCAGGGCTGTGATTAGCATCATAGACGCCACCTGTTATTGAGTCGCATAGTAAGCTCATCTCATCCGGAGAAAAACTCTCATTCTCTGAGAAGATTGCCTTGATTAGCTCAAGCGAATGAGCGAGTGGCTTTTCATAAGGAATTGTGATGTCATCACAGATTCCAGCAGCAGGAACCTTACATTCAATAATTATTTTACTCATAGCCTAATCCTCTTCACCTGCAAGCAGTTTCACTAGTCGGGCTTCGCCCCTTTGCAACACATAGCCAAATTGCGAAGCAGCCTCTTCAAAGCGCTGCACTCCGCTTACCTTCAGGTAGTGTTGCTCAGAGAACCCTTTTCCTACCCAGATAGCACTGTCAAGCGAAGTTAAGCCACGCAACCATTCATCATGGGTTGCCGATGAGAGATTCATGGCATCATCTCCTAAGACCAATGTCGTACCGTACTCTTTGGCGATACGCAGCAAAACCTTCCCAAAGACATCCCTCTCCTCATAGGGCAAGCTTGAATAAATTCCTGCAAAACCAGGTGCAATTAGCCAATTGAACGCCTGATCAAAGCCTTCTCCTTCATCTGAAAGAAGGTCTTCAAGCTTAAGAGTCTCTGCTCCCGCAGAGCCAAAATCGACGACGCTGAGGGAATCTGCACCAGCATCAAGGTAGGCCACCTTATTAGAAGCATCAGTGCATAGCATGCCTTCTAGGGCCAATAATACCTTCTGGTATTCATCGCCGTTTGAAGAAATAAGCGTAGCAGCGTTCCTATTGAAGTCAAAAGTCACCACTTCAAGAGTTTCCTTATCAACGCCCACAGGGATGCGCTTACTCTTTAGCATTTTAGCATCGACATTAAAGTAGCTAGCTGTTACTACTTCTGGCAAGCATGGAACAGCTTGTGCGCCAGGTCCAGAAAACGCTTCTGCCTGCTTTTCGCACCACTGCCTTGTCTCTATTGGGGAATCAGCCAACTCTTCAGAGGTAAGAGCTGCCTGGAACTCATAGACTCCTTCTTCCCCGCGGAATAGACCTCTGCCTGGTGCCTGTGTGGGAACAAGACCATCAAGACGACCGAACAGCTCTTGATAATCAGTCATATCGTTTACCTGCAGGCAAATCGTCTGCTTAAAGTTTTGACGCAGGCGATAGCGTACGTCACCTACAGATGCTGCTGCAAAGATAAAGTAGATGCCGTACTTAGTTCCCTCGCGCGTCAATGCTGCAAGTAACTCTTCAGCCTCTTCGTACAATTCGTTAAAGGCAGCGACGTTATTGATAACCACCACAATGTTTGGGACTGGCCTTGGCGCTAGCTTCGCATAGCTTTGGAAGTCCCCTCCGAACTCTACAAACTTTTTCTTTCTTAGGGCAAGCTCATCGATTAGCATGCCTAAAAGGTTTTTGACCTTTTCTTCATCACTTGAGATTAATACATCTCCTACGTGTGGTGCAGGTGAAAATGAGGTCAAAGTCTCTGACCCAAAATCAAGCAGATAGCAATTGACCTCTTCGGGGGAATGATCTCGAATAAAAGAGTACAGCAAGGTATTGATAAAGTGCGTCTTGCCCCCACCAGTTGAACCAAACAGCACAAGGTTTCCGTCACGTGTCAGCGACAAAGTCATCGCGCCTTGAGACTGCGTACTAGGATCATCATATTCGCCCATGAGCACTTCAAGGTCAAAGCCTTTTGCAAGCTTTGTCTCATATTTCTCTATCAAAGCCTCAAGATAAATGCGACTTTCTAGCGGTGGCATCCAAAGCTGTCTAAGGACTATATTTTCCTCATTAGCGGTTTCGATTAAATAATTCGTAACCTCATCAAGCTGCTTTGTTTTGCCACCAGCCAAAGAGGTGCGCTGGGGTTTTACCTGTGCAAGCGGACGTCCCTGAATATTTAGCAAGGTTACTGAATCATCGTAATCTCGCTCAATACGATCAGAGGGGAAATACGGAGCACCTGCCCAGGCAGATTGCCCCATTTCAAACGATTCGTTATAACCAACCTGCAAGTAGTAGCGACCTGTTTCGACCAGTTCAGCTGCGTCAGGACGCTTTAACATTTCCATTGAGTCCGCTCTGTCTTGAACCTTTAGACAAACCTTGAATCTACTGTTAGCCCAGATTTGATCATCTACTACCCCAGAAGGCTTCTGAGTTGCTAGGATTAGATGAACGCCCAAACTGCGTCCAATACGGGCAGCACTAACAAGCTGCTCCATAAATTCTGGCTGCTGAGTTTTGAGCTCTGCAAACTCGTCTGAAATGATAAAGAGGTGTGGAAGTGGCTCACTTACCTGCCCTTCGCGGACAAGACTCTGATATTTATAAATATCAATATTGCTTACCTGGGTTTGCGCAGTAGCATCGTTAAATATCGCTTGACGACGCTTGAGCTCAGACTGAATTGAGGCAAGCGAGCGGTTTACGCTAGCACCATCAAGGTTAGTGATAATACCTACCGTATGTGGCAAGCTTGCAAAAGCATTAGCCATTCCTCCACCCTTGTAGTCAATCAGCACAAAGGCTACCTCATGAGGATGATAGTTTAGGGCAAGTGACAGAATATAGGTCATGATGAACTCTGATTTACCTGAACCCGTCATACCCGCAACCAGACCATGAGGACCATGTGCTTTTTCATGCAGGTCAAGGTTACTTAAATTGCCCGTAACATCTACACCGATGGGGGCTTCAAGGGTAAGTATCGGGTTGCTCTCTTTCCAGCGTGTTAGTACATTAAGGTGCTCGACCCTTCCTACCCCAAACATTTCTAAGAAGGTAAGCATTCCCGGCAATTCAAAGGCAGCTTCTGCATTTTCCAGCTTTGTGTTAGCAAGCTTTACCGAAAGCATATGAGCGTCCAATTGAAGTCCCTGATCAGGAGCAAACCCAATGTGCTCTCCGCTAGTATCAGAACGATCGAACAGCTTTGAATAATTCTTATCGACCTCTAAGACAACCTTGCAATCTTTTGGCAGGTAACGCAGTTCGTCATATACCGCCAAAACCGAAACCTGACCATAATCCTTAGCGCGAAATACCGTATTAAGAGCTTCACACTTCTCTGCCAAATCACGGTCAAAAGCAAAAACCACGTATCTTGTCGAGGACTCTTTCTTGACCTGTCCTTCATCAGGGTTCGCACTGGGTTGAACTTGCTCAAGAAAAGCACTGAGTTGCCTTACCTGGTCGACATCAGTAGCGACCAAACGGAAAGATCTATCTTCGGTCCAAGTATGAGGTAGCCAGCGAACAAAATCCCATTGATCGCGTTCATGAGGACTATAGATAAAGGCAAATTTTACCTCGTCATAAGAGTGCAAAGATGCAAGTTGGAAGATAAGTGATTTGAGAAAAGAGGTCGTCTCGAAGCGTTCCCCTACAATACCCATACTGAAGCGCTTAACCAGTGAAACTATCACAGGAACTTCACGTACCAATCTGGGACTTTCGACTATGTCAAAGAGTTCATCTTGTAAGTCATCGTCATCAAGAGTGAAGCTACGCTCAGGAACTTGAAAATTTGCACTGAGCGGCCAGTCCCCTATCCCCAATCGGACATCAAGAAAATCATCGTGTGTCTCGGTGCGCTCCCACAGGCTGCGCTCGCGCTGACGAATGCGATTTACGCACACAGCAAGATCAACGTAGTTCTCGTGCAAGATTTCAGCCTGCAGCTCTTTTTCGTTTTCGATTTTTATACGTGTCTTCTCAAGGTATTCACGGTATTTCTCCTTGCGGATAACTTCATCACGTGCCCGCTTCCTCTTTTGCATGCGACGTGACAAAATGGGAAACAAAACCATACCAACCATCATTAGACCTGACATCACCACCATGGGTATAGCTGCAGAGTAATTGCCTGTTGTTCTGGCGTTCATAAGAGCAAACATTGCCATAACACCTGCGCTCATTCCCATGGTAACGCTTGGTCCTAGAATCATAAGTAGTGGCGTGTCATCAGGCTTTTCTTCTGCAGGCGGAGCATCAATTTTTATATGTGCCTCGCCAACAGATCGCCTCATGCGCGGGGATCTAAAAAAGAGTTGTTCTGGGGAGGCTTCTTCAATTTCAGAGCCATCGTCTTTTTTCTTTAGCACCGGCGCACTAGGCTGTTTAAGAGTGTTGCTAACTTTAAGGTTTCCATCTGGATTATTTACTGCAATAAAACCGCCTGCAATAACTATTGTCAAATCAATAATTGAAATAACATCCCCTGGTTTTAGCTCAGCAAATCCAGCAATACGCATATCATTTACAAAAGTACCATTCGAGCTTTGATTGTCAACAATAGCCAGATTTCCCTTTTTGAGCTCTAGGGTCGCATGCTTACTTGAAGCAAAGGGGCTAGCAAAGCATAGAGTGGAATTTTCTGTTCGTCCAATAGTGAGAGTGCCAGATTCTGGAAGTAAATACTTTTTGAAGGTGCGCCTATCCTGAGAATCAGGTTTTGTGTAGATAAGTGCTTTCTCCTTCTGATTTGCCAGCTTTACACTGTAGAAACGACCAGGCGACACTTTTTGGTCGGACACAGGCTTATTATCTTTATCCAATAATTGAGCACGCCGATTCGACTTAAGCACCCACTGCCCTGCAATTCCTTCGGCATAGAGAATGTCTTCAAAGCCACCAGCGGCAATTGCCTGCTTGATCCAATACCTTCCCGTGATTTTTTCTGGCAAAACACAGCGGTGAAGGCCTTGCTTATCAATTAAAATCAGTTGCATATCTTATGTCCTTAACAGTCAGTACGAAAGATGCCGCACATACAACAAGCTGCGAAGTTAATCATAGCTGCATATAGGATAGCAATAATACAGACACCTACATGATAATTACAAAACTGATCTACAGAAAGATGTGTAGCACTTGCAAATAGTGCAGAAACTGCATTGCGGCGATTTGAGCCATCAACATTCAATTCAATTTCGATATTCTCACTGGGAATTGCGTCGGAAACTTTTGATGAGCGGATAAGACGATGGGATTGATTGTGCCGCGTAGTAACATACGTAAGCCTCTTCACGAGAGGCTTACAAGACGCCTGATAGCACTTGGTGGGCCATGAAGGGTTCGAACCTTCGACCTTTGGATTAAGAGTCCACTGCTCTGCCAGCTGAGCTAATGGCCCACACTATTCCTCAAATATGAGGTGCGCTTATGCGACGGGTTTCTCCACACCGCTTAAGCGCACTGAAAAGTATAGTCTATACCGTACCCTCTGTCCAACTACTTAGGTACTTTTCTTGCTCGGGAGTCAGTACGTCAATTCGCACGCCCATTGACTCCAATTTCAGCCTTGCAATATCGTCATCAATCTCTGATGGCATATCAATTACGCTTGGTTCAAGACTCACACGATTAGCAAGCATCCATTCTGCTGCTAAGGCTTGATTTGCGAAACTCATGTCCATGACACTTGCAGGATGACCCTCGGCACAGGCCAGATTGACCAACCTACCATCAGCTAGCAAATAAAGTTTGCGTCCGTCGCGAAGAACAAACTCTTCCACCAAAGGCTTTACCGTGCTTGATGACGCAGTATTTTCACGTAGCCACGGAATGTTTATCTCGCAATTAAAGTGACCGCTGTTGCACAGTATTGCGCCATCCTTCAGATTAGCAAACATGGCCTCATCAATGACATTAATGTTGCCAGTGACAGTGATCCATACGTCTGCTTCTTTAGCAGCTTCTGCTGCCGGCATGACACGGTGTCCGTCCATGACCGCTTCAAGTGCCATTAGTGGATCAATCTCGCATACGATAACATTTGCACCAATACCCTCTGCGCGCATCGCAGCACCCTTGCCACACCAGCCATAGCCAGACACTACTACCGTGCGTCCTGCCAACAGGCGATTAGTCGCGCGCACAATGCCGTCGATGGTTGACTGACCTGTACCATAGCGATTGTCAAACATATGCTTTGTATTGGCATCATTTACTGCAACGATGGGATATTTCAGCGCACCGTCAGCAGCCATTGCCTTAAGACGAATAACACCTGTTGTAGTCTCTTCGGTACCGCCGATAATATCCTCTAGCAACTCTGGATACTCACTGTGCACACGGCTTACCACGTCGCAGCCATCGTCCATGACAATTTGTGGCTTAAAGTCGATGACACTATCAATATGCTTGTAGTACGTTTCTGTGTCAACGCCCTTGATGGCGTAAACCTGCACATCGTAATACTTGACCAATGCTGCGGCTACATCATCTTGGGTTGACAAGAGATTGGAGGCACACAGGGCCACCTCTGCCCCGCCAGCAACTAAGGCGCGCACCAAATTTGCTGTTTCAGTAGTCACATGCATACAGCAACCAATGCGAATGCCCGCAAAGGTTTGATCTTTTGCAAAGCGCTCGCCAATTTCTTTCAAAACAGGCATGTCAGCCTCTGCCCACTCGATGCGAGCCTTCCCTGCTTCCGCTAAGTTCATATCTAAAATGTCGTAATTCACTCTGTGCTCCCTTGATTGATTCTTGACTGTCCTTCAATTAGCTCATGAGCTAATCATTAGCGCAGCTGCGAGCCTACGCTAGAATTTTTATTGACTGTCCTATTTTAAAGTATTTTGGTCCCGAAGGAGCACCCATTTACTATCAACCTTTTTGAAGGACAAGCTAAACCTCGTGATAAGGAAACGCCTGTTACAATATACGTATGCTTTTTAAGAAGAAAAATCAATCAACCCAAGGTGTGCCTATGTCATCAGACACACCTGTCCTCGTCTTTACGAGCGTCAGCCTGGGAGAGATTGCTTTGATCAAGTCAATGCTCACGTCAGCTGACATTGACTTCTATGTTGAAAATGAACTAACCACAGGTTACGGACAGATTATTTCCCAGTGTCCAGCAGCAGGCGGAATGAAGATTTTTGTACGTCCTGATGACGCTGATGATGCCCGCGAAATAATCAAAGCCCTCGACGAAGAATAAGGTCAAGGGCTTTAATAAAATTCAGCAAATCCTAGCAGTAAGCTTTAGTAGTAAGCCTTTAGTATCTTTAGTAGAAAAATCCTAACGAGAAAAAGCGGTTTTGAGCGCGCTTTCAAGGCCTGCAATCAAATCGCGCACATCCTCAATTCCCACACTGATGCGCACCATGGTTGGCGAGACTCCTGCAGCAAGCATTTGCTCATCGCTTAGCTGGCGATGCGTTGTAGAAGCAGGATGCAGCACACAGGTGCGAGCATCAGCCACATGAGTAGCAATCCTCGCCACGCGGAGTGCGTCCAAAAAGACAACGGCGCCTTCACGCGAGCCCTGCAGCTCAAAGGAAATAACACCACAGCCACCAGCATTGTCGAAGTATTTTGCAGCGAGCGCATTTTCTGGATTAGCCTTTAGCCCTGGAAAGTTAACAGATTTAACGTTGGGATTTTCATCCAGATATTCTGCAATGGCTTGTGCGTTATCAATGTGACGCTGCATACGTACGGGCAGCGATTCAATATTCATGCCCAGAATAAAGGCGTTTTGAGGCGAGGCCGGCGCACCCAGATCACGGTGAAGTGACGTAACGATCTTTGTAACGTAGGCTGCTGGTCCAAATTGTTCTGCAAACACCAATCCATGATAGGAATTGTCTGGGGCTGTAAGCCCTGGGAACTTATCGCCCTGAGCAAGCCAGTCGAAATTACCACTGTCAATAATTACGCCGCCCAGCTGTGCCGCATGTCCGTCCAAGTACTTTGTTGTCGAATGAACAACAATGTCAGCACCATGCTCGATGGGGCGACAATTAAAAGGAGTTGGAAAAGTGTTGTCCACAATAAGCGGCACACCTGCACTCTTTGCAAGTGCAGCAAACTTTTCAATATCAAGAACTTTGAGTGATGGGTTGGAGAGGGTTTCTCCGAATACGCATTTTGTATTAGGCCTGATAGCTTTTTGCAATTCTTCCAGAGAAGCATCAGCGTCAACAAAGGTTACCTCGACACCCATCTTTGGCAAAGTCACTGCAAAGAGGTTGTAGGTGCCGCCGTAGACTTGAGAGGTCGAGATAAGGTGGTCGCCAGCCTGACAAATATTAAATACGGAAAAAAAGCATGCTGTTTGACCTGAAGCAGTAAGCACTGCGGCTGCCCCCCCTTCGAGTGCTGCCAGACGTGCTGCCACAGCATCGCAGGTTGGATTGGAGAGACGCGAGTAAAAATAACCAGCTGCCTCAAGATTGAAGATGTCTGCCATGTGTTCACTAGAATCAAAGTACCAAGTGGTATTTTGATAAATAGGAATTTGACGTGGGTCACCATTTCCTGGTTCGTAGCCTGCCTGTAAGCAACGTGTGTTGAACTGCATCTGTGTACTCCTTTTTGCTCTATTTCTTTTAAAATGTTGCGCTAATTCTAACTGTCTCAATTGAGCCTAGGGCTGCAATCTGAGGACATAGTATAGAGCATTTTTCCAGTTAAATATTTTATGTAACAACTTGTTACATAAAATATTTAACTTCATATTTTGAGCAGATTTTTTATGCCTGCGGTGGTCCTCCATAGGTTCCAGGTGGCATTTGTTGGACAGGTGGCATGTGCTGCATCTGTTCTTGAGCCTTACGCTTATTTCTTCGTACAAGGACTATGACGACTGCACCAATCGCAACTGCAATCACTACAAAAACTGCTCCGCAGGCAAGTATAATAGCCACAATCCCCCAGACACTGGCTTCGCCTTCAGTTGAATCACTGTCCCAAATGTAAGTATAAGAAATGCCGAAATATCTATCCGCCGTAAAGGTGTCACCTACAAATCGTACATTCCAGTCCTCACCGTCAACAATCAACCTGTCATTAACAACTTGCCAATTTAGGGGAGTACGCATGCCTGGTGGGCCATCTAGCACAGTACCATCTTCACGGAAAATGAGTGTCCAAGAATACTGGTCTTCCCATCGCCACGTACCGATAAGACGCTCCTCAAGTGGGGCCTGTGAATTGTCAGCAGCTGCAACGAGCGCAAAGCTCATAAGTGAAATGAGTATGACCAGACCAAAAAGTAAGCTAGCTTTAAACATTCGCTTCATATTTTCATTCCCTTCAATTGAACAAAATTCCCTTTAAACGACTAAAAGGCGTGCAAATAGCACACAATACATTCTACTACTACATGAGAGCGCTTATAATCTGGGCAGTGTCAGTAATTCTGGCTTTATGCA
>Ga0123355_10000745_pt1 | contig 44393 bp, 29 predicted proteins | sample TergutEmb28metaG_3_FD_89872 | JGI IMG/M metagenome (GOLD analysis project Ga0123355, IMG submission 89872) | Embiratermes neotenicus P1 segment gut microbial communities from Petit-Saut dam, French Guiana - Emb289 P1 | ecosystem: Host-associated > Arthropoda: Insects > Digestive system > Gut ...
ACGAAGGTGAATACTTCCGTCAGATCCAGCTAACGCATTAAACTCAGCTTCTGTAAAGGTGGCTGGTAATGTGAAGCCTACTCCCATTGGAGTGTTGGGCTGTGCTGATGATGGTGCCATAGGCCTACGACGCATTGTGTTATCATTATGATGACGGTTTACTCTTGAGCGACCTGAGTTAAGACCTGAGAGTGGATGTGCTACAGGTGCTTCTTCAAAGAACCAACCCCAGAACGCAAAGCCTTGTTCCATTGCTTCATCTGCTACATACGCAAGCATTACATCCCAATTGTCTTGTGCACTTAGTGGTTCACCAAACGCTACTGGTACTACAAGCTCTGTTATCGGGTTATTTTCCGCATCCACGCCGAAGTTGCCCATTCCATACGAATGGAATGTAATTCGAGCGGCGTATGCACCAATTATATCGCGCGCGCCCCATAACGCGAAGTAGTAAGTATCTTCGCCAGGCATGTTAAACGTATGTGGGTGAGCAGCCGGGTTAAGTGTATTTGCCGGATTCGGAGGCGTTGGTAGAAACGCTCTTACTAAGTTATTTTGGTTCAATGTACCTATATTGGTTCCACTTGCTGGTGGTGTTGCACCTGGTGCGGTACGGTACCAGCCTAGGAAGTAATGGTTTTCTGCCACTGTGCCTGCAGTCAGAGATACAGCTGTGTCGTGCAATACATCGACTGACACTCCGTCAAAGTATAGGTTAGCTGTACCTGCAGTACCACTTTGATTTGTGTGTGTCAAGTTTCCAGGGATATTTGACACAGCTAACGAAGAGTGTGGGATTATGGCTCTTTCTAACACAATCGTTTCGTATCTATACATGCGACGTGGGGTTCTGGTCCATCCTTCATCTGTAATGTCCACAATAAACTCTTCAGATGCAAATTCCGGTGCGCTGATCACTAGTCTATCCAAGTTGCGGGTAATCGCTTGGAAACGGTGTGTGCCCGGCCTGTTGTCGATAACAGGGAAGTCCGGATGGTAGTAGGGGTGAGTCACTTGTGCTAACGGGATTTCAACTACGTTGTAGATAGGCACAGGCTCACCGTAAGGACCTAGCTCATACTCGCCTGTTAGAACATGTTCTACAACACGAATATTGACTTCGAGCTTTCTGTCTAAGATTGCAAATATGTCTACTAAAGCTACACCTTCATCATCATACTCCATCAAATCCATTATCTGATACGCATCATCACCTGTTGGAGTTGGCCAAAAGCCCTCAGCAGCTACTTCAATATAGGTGTATCGAGTAAGATTTGTTAAATTCCAACGATATGGTGATGCTCCAAATCCGGTTTGACGAGTTGCTGTTGGCGTATTTGCTGTAACAAGATGTTCCGGATTACGCAATGTAACTTGTACGAAATCGTTGGTGTTGCCACCGTGGACTATTCCTACATATCTTTCTGATTCTTCGCCATCACTGTCTATATAATGCTCCAGTTCAACAACATTTAGTCTTAAATCGCGTTCACCGAATGGATCAAGTAAGATAATTACAACCCACGGGTCTGCTACTGTCCCGGAGCCGGATATGAAGTCGCCATAGCTTAATGAAATTGTATCGTCTAAAAATCCAACTGCAGAACCGGTGAGCAAATCTCCCCAGTAAACCATTGGTAAGATGAAATGTCTTCCACCCGGGTTGGGCAGAGCAGGTACGCTTACATTAGTCGGAATTAATGCGCTATAATGACGTAAGAATGAGTTTGGTATCAAACGTGGATTTTCAGCCTCATCAGACATGTCGCGAATTTCGACGCGAACATTCTCAATAGCCACTCTATTCATAGGAAGCAAAATCATTCCATGCTCATTTATATCATTAAGACTCAACGCACGATTTTCAATAGGTGCATATCCGAGAGCGCGTACAGAAATAATCTGTTCTGCAGCATGCAATCCATCAATAATTATCATGCTACCATGGCTTACAATCACGTTTCCGTTCACGTCAAAGAACTCTGCCCAATCAATAGGTTCAACTTCTCCCATTTCATAGTAGATCGCATCAACGGCCATCACTACAATGCCGCTCCTGTCTCTAACATCAAAAGCTGTAACTACGTTGTTGTTTAGAACGCCCAAGGACATTGGTCCGTTTCTGGGGAATATGACGGATGATGTTTCGGAAAGAACTGGACCAAAATGCCTTGGAGTCGTTATTTCCGCACCTTCATACGGCATGAAGTATCTCATATTATATGGCAACACGTCAGGCCAAACTCTGAAATGTGACGTTCTGTGCCCTGCTCCAAGCAAATCAATTACAGGAGTATCACCTGGATCTGTTACTGCAGAGAGGAATTGAAGATCACGAGTACCACCTGTTTGCCATCTTAGGAATGGGTATGTTTGCAGCAACTCTCCTTCAGGTCCGATAAGATCCAACCTGTCATTATCGACAAACCATTGATGATTTCTTGGTATAGTACCGTTTAGCCAGTTTGCACCGTCAAACCATGAAAGACCCGGCAATAAGCCTCTGGTTAACAAGTCTGTCGGAACGCCAACTATGCTTCCTCGTGCTATAACTTGGTCATGACCTTGCCCCGTATGGACAGATGTGTCCCAGTAAACACGGTTAAAGTTCATATATGTACCAATTTGTACACGAGCATTCGGTGTCACGCTTGGATTCATATAGATAGGTCTACCTTCGACTCTACCTGCATTGTACACGCGTGTAATCTCGACAGGGCCACCTGATCTGCGTCCTAAAATACCATTGCCGGAGCGTTGAGATCTTAGAGCTGCTGCCGTTGATCCACTTGTTGTCACAGTGGTGACAGTGCCGAGGTTATAAGCGTCTTGAATGATCAGGCGTCCGGATCCACCTGAGCGTCCGACTATGCCGCCTACGCCTTCACCGGTTCCGTGTACAGCACCGATGTTATAACTTGTGAAAATTTGAGCTGTACCAAGTGTAACATTACCAACGATACCACCAGTACCCCACGATCTTCCGGGTAGCATTCCTAAACGAGCTCCCGAAGTTGTAACAGACCCTTCGTTAAAGCTGTCTCTTATGATAAAACCATTTCTACCATTACGAGCAACGATGCCGCCCGCATTTGAATTATTACGAAGAGAGGTTACCGCTCCATAGTTACCTGATTGAGATATTGCTAAATTGAGAGTATTATTCCAACCTACAAGACCTCCGGAGTTGATGCCTCCACGTACGTTTCCTTGATTAATTACATTGGTCAAGTTAACGTTAGTGCCAGATCTAGCTCTTATAAATCCTATAATACCACCTGCATGAGTAGCTGCAGTTCGGCTATCGTTGAGGAACGTGAGAGTTCCCGGTGGCGGTGTGGTTGGAGCAACATTTGCAAGGTTTCTTACATTTGTCATATTTACTGTGCGGTCAGCCGCTGCGCGTGCCGCATTAAAATCTACACGTCCAATTATACCACCATGGTTGAATGTCGCCTCACCTTGTGCTGAGCGAACTGTAGGTGGTCTGGCTGCAATAACTCCGTGATTCTCTATATTGGTCATAGTCACACCGTGGCGCGAATAGCCAATAATGCCACCGATACGTGCTACACGGTTCATGGTGTTTACAATATGCCCATTGTTTTCACTATTTGAAAGAATGACTGTATGGCAACTTTGCCCAATAAGACCACCGATCATTTGGATTGTACTGGTGCCTGCACCATTGCCTCCAACATTGTTATATGAATAAACCAGGACATTACCGTGGTTTCCACTATTCGTTATGGTTAGCGGATTGCGTGACCAACCTATAAGGCCCCCTAGTCGGATCGTGTGACGATTAGTGCGCACTATAGTGGCGTGGTTTTCTGCATTTTCAAAAGTAGTGTTTCCACTACCTGCAGTAGAGCCAACAATACCACCGGTGCCTATTCTTGATTGTGATCTGACATCACCATAATTAGTAGTGTTACTTATGTAAACAACAGAATTGTTCGCATTACCTAGAATGCCACCAACGCTACCGTCTGTGTTTTGGTTCCGTGTAGCCCAGAACATATTGCCTGCGCCTACTCCATAAAAACCTTGTACTTCGCCACGGTTGGTACTATTCACTATAGTGACCCTTCCCTGTGTGCGGCCTACTAGTCCTCCAAAGTGACCGGTCTGACTGGAGGCATTGTCCCTTACGGTAACTATATTGGACGTATTGGAAACTCCGTCTAAAGTCAAATTGCCTGTCACAGTAACGCGTCCTGCAATACCTCCCACACCGCGTGCACGCAAGTTAACAGGCACAATAGTGTTGCCACCTGTGCCATGTCCTCTCCACGGCTCAATAGTGACTCCTGTTTCTCCGGGCAACAGGTTATGTGAATTTGTAATATCGACTACGCCTGTTACGCGACCAACAATACCACCCACATTTCTTTGACTACGCAAAGTTACTTCCGGATGAATTCTACTATTAGTAATCGTGGCAGAGCCGACATTACCAACAATGCCACCAACACCGTGATTATCATTTGTATTACCGGGCGCAAGTTGCGAAAGACTTGGACTAATTGTGCCTCCGACTACATGCACACTATCAATAATAACTGCACCAACAACAGCGTTTGCACTATTTCCAATAACACCGCCAATATTGTGGAAATGGTTGCGCTCGCCATTTACAATGCTTGTCGTTAAACTTACATTGTTTGCTGTACGGCTTTCAACACCAATGTTCACACCGCCTACTGAATTGCCTATAACACCACCCACTGCCGGGATAGATCTGTTCATTGTTGATGGTGCTAGTCCTCCAATGCTTATCCCTATTGTTGTATTAAAATCTGCTATATTAACAACAGTACCTGCATCAACATGACCTATCATGCCGCCGAGTCGCTTATTAGTATAAGTCGCATTGTTTGGTCTGGTAACAGTTATCGTGCCGGTGACATTAACATTTTCGATATACACTTCTGCACCTGATAACACCCTTCCTGTTAAGAAGCCTATATTACCAATAGCTGTATTCCAATCCTGTATATCTATGACATCGCTGTATACAGCAGTTGCGAAGATTATATCGCTAATTCTCGCTCCATCGCCTAGAACGCGAATTAAGCCAACATCATCAATAGGTTGCCCAACTCCGGCAACTCGTTCATCTGTGGTACTCGGTCTTAATTGAAGTCCCGTAATTGTAATATTACTGTTAACTCCTCTAAATGATCCTGTAAATGGTTGATTAAGTACATACCCACGTCCCGGTGTCGCAGGCTGTCCTGTCATTGAAAAACTTTGTGTAACGACAAAGTTATCTTGGTTGGTTCCCATTTGTCCCATAAGGAACTGTTGCAGTTGACCGGCATTTGCTATGTAATAAGTTCTTGGCATTCTCGCAATTTCCGATTCCTGTTCTAACTCCAATTGAAAATTTTGCAACTGCGCACCATAGGATGCAGGTTCCAGTTTGTAGTCGATGGTAACTCTGCCATTTGCGCCAATATCGCTGACATAGTCATCTACGTATATTGTTTTCGAAGCGTATCCATCGCGAGATACAGTGATTGTTGAGCCCAGCAGTTGGGATCCAAAATCAACATATTCACCTTCGTATTCAGGCGTTATAATTATTTCATATTGCCCGTACACATTGGTTTCCGCTGTGATAACCGAGCCATCGCCACCAACGAACTCTAATGTAAAAACTTCAGTAGGTGTCAAATTTTCATTAGATACAAAAACACCACTAATTACGACTGTTCCGTCCCAATCCGACTCTTCACTTTCTTCTAACATGAAATTCGCATCCACGTGATCATCATTATCTGCGTCAAGAAGCTCAGATAACGACACATATGTTGTATTGAACCCCTCATGCGCTATTGTCATAGACCAATAATCCAACGTTTCCGCAACAAAAGCCATTGTGTCTATAAAGTATCCTCCACGCTCATCAGTTTGAACCTGCGTGCTAAGGTGCTCCATATAGTAAATTGAAACCACTGCTCCAGCAAGTGGCGTATATAGCTCGCAAGCTACAACAAGGCCACCAAATGAGTGCCACTGTGTTTCAACATTATCATAATCGTACTCATAATCCATTCCATGCTTCGCCACCTGTTCTTGGACAACATTCTCTGTGCCTTCTGCATACAAGTCCATCATAATAATGCTGGAAAACATTACTACCACCAATAGTATGCTAACAAGTCGCCCAAACTGCTTCTTTGTGATATATTTCATCTTAGAAACAGCCCCCTTTCTAATACTCACATATTTAATCAGATAATTTAAGTTGCTTTGTGTGTGCATAAAGCAACATCTAAATGTTAACAAAAAACTAAGCACAAAAGCAGCGTTTGCCCTAAAGTGCCAAAAATCCACCCTAAAACAACAATGGCTATTGCTTTAAATGCCGCAAATTGTGCTATAATAGCCTCATCTTATTTGTGATCACGAGATATTAGAGGAGAGCAAGCATGTTCATTTTTATTTATATCAATATTTTCATTATCGTAAAAATATTGATTCAAGATCGAAAGCCACGGCTGAAAGAAAGTGTTTACATAATCTCTATGGGAATATTCTTTGATGCTATAGTGATTGCATATATTTTAGCGTCAAACTGGCACCAACTATCAGAGTTTGTACCTCAGCCCACAAACATACACCCTCTCTTTCCGCATTTTGTAGATGTTTTTGCCACGTTGACTATATTTTTATATCTATTTAAATTGCAAAAATATCTTATTAAAAAGGCTGTGATACTAACACTTTCTACAATGCTTATTGCTGCTATTCTCGATCATTCTCTATCCCTTGTCTACCCATTGTTTCTTCCCGTCGGTACCGAATTGATAACATCTCTAATTGCTATATTGACGATGTACGCTTCTTCTATTATTCTCACCACGTTCTTTGTAAAGTTTTCTGGCAATTTGCGTAAAACAATCAATAAAAGCAAACCTATACAAACAGCATTACTTTGCATCATCACGTTTCTTTTAATTTCATTTCAAGCCAGTTTCATTTTTGGACATCATTTGGCAGACTTTGGATACACAACTAATGTCATGATTATCAACACTGTGTTTTTCGTTGCGTTTACTGCTGTTGCTTTTGTAAGTTTTGTCATGTTTGCAAAATCGCTGGAGTCAAAATATGAAATGCAGGCAAAAGAGGTCGAACAACAGAGTTTAATGCACTATACAACGGAGCTTGAACGTAACCAAACTGACATCCGGAAGTTCAAACACGACTACCAAAACATTTTGCTTTCTATAAGTGCGTTTATAGATGAAAATGACTTTGATGGACTAAAACAGTATTACATAACCAAGATTGCAACCACCTCTCAAACGATTACCAGCAATGATATTGCCCTTGAAGCTTTGCGCAGAGTAAAAGTAAGAGAAATAAAGAGTATCTTGGCGACAAAGTTGATGATGGCACAAAATTTAGGAATTAATGCCACTTTTGAGGCAGACGAAGATATTGAGCAAATCTCTATCGACTCTGTTGTTCTTGTGCGTATGCTTGGCATCATTTTGGATAACGCAATCGAAGAGTTGACCGAAATTGGTGAAGGCCGACTTTTAGTTGGTTGCTTCAAATATGGATTGACCACCACTTTTATCATACAAAATACCTGCCGCTCGGATATTCCGGAATTGCATCAGATGTTGCAAGCGGGTTTTTCTACCAAAGGAAAAAATCGAGGAATTGGACTCACAAATCTATTAGAGCTCACTAATTCTCAGCCCGATGTTACATTGGAAACAAGCATAGAGAATAATAATTTTATTCAAAGACTCATGATAAGTAACCAGGAGTAGCCCTAATTAATAAGGAGGTACAGTAGTGACACTATCAATTTTTGTCTGCGAAGATGATTTTAAGCAACGGAAACGCATTGAATCAGTTATCTGTGATTATTCTGCAAAAAATGGTGATGATATAGAATTGACGCTATCTACTGGTAACCCTACGGAAATTTTAAAGCATTTAGAATCACATTTTTGCCAAAATGCACTTTATATTTTAGATGTAGATTTGCGACATGAAATAAACGGCATCGTATTGGCCTCAAAAATCAGACAATACGATGCATTGGGAAAAATTATATTTGTTACAACTCACGCAGAGCTTTCCTACCTCACTTTCCGATACAAGGTTGAGGCCATGGACTATATCATAAAGGACAGCCAGAAAGAAATCGCTGAAAGAATCGAAGAGTGCATCAGAATCGCTCGCTCCAGATATCTAGAAAACACAATGCAAAAGGAAACATTCCAAGTAAAAACCGGTGATAGCGTTCGTAATATTCCTACAGATGATATTATATTTTTCGAATCTCACCATATGTCTCACAAGCTGATTTTACACACGAAAAATATGCGAATAGAATTCTACGGTTCTCTTGGTGATATTTCAAATATAAGTACGGATTTTTTTCGTTGCCATAAATCATTTGTAATAAATGTAAAACACGTGAAATACGTCAATAAAACCAAACGGGAAGTAGAAATGACCAACGATAGAATTGCTTTAATTGCAGCAAAAAAAATAAGAGATTTACTTGTGTTAATGCAAAATTGATATGTGTAGCAAAAAACCTTTGCAAAAAATTTGATTGAAATCTTTTGCAAAGGTTTTTGTTTACTTGCCTTTCTTCACATCAAGTACGAAATTTAAGACTGTTTTTGCTGTGCGTTGCATTTCCGCAAGTGTGATGCCACCCTTTTCATATGACGCTAGTAGCGATCCGTCGCCGTCGGTAGCTTGGAAAGATTTTCCGCCCGGCATAAGCACGTCAACACCTGCACGCACACGATATGCATCATTCGTAAGCAGTTCAAAATCCGGATCCTGACATGGCCGCATCCACCAGTCCGTTATCACATTGCCTTGATAATTCCACTCCCCACGCAAAACCGTCATGCACAGCTCATAGTGATAGTGCCCCCATACGCCATTTATTTTATTATATGAGGTCATCAAATTTTTTGGACTTGACTCTTTAACACAGATTTCAAACCCTTTTAAGTATATCTCACGAAGTGCCCTTTCCGATACACGCGAGTCGTTTGTGGTTCTAAATTTTTCCTGATTATTACAAACGTAGTGCTTCGGGCATGCTGAGTGCCCATACTTTTGAGTTCCCTTCACCATAGCAGTTGCAGAAAGTCCATTTAGCACCGGGTCTTCAGAAAAATATTCGAAATTTCGTCCACACAATGGATCACGCATTATGTTCATGCCCGGAGCAAGCAAAACATGGGACCCTTTCTCTGTCAGTTCCGCCCCGTTAAATGTTGCAAGTTCTTCCAACAAAGGCATATTCCATGTTGATGCTAATGCTGTTCCGCACGGAAGTAATGCACATTCATACTGCAAGCGCAATCCGGATGGTCCGTCACATGTCGTGATTGGCACAACTCCCTTGTCACGTAGCGACTGTATAGTTCCTCCGAACACTCCTGCATTTCCGGGCGAGCCAAGGGGGCTGTTCATAATGAAGTCACCGCGTGTCAATGCCTCGAGCTCTTCGGCATTTAGGCTCGCAATAAAAGTATCCATTGTTATTTTTCCACTAACTACATCATCAAAGTTAAGCTCATCATTAGTTTGAGGAAGCTCGGTTGGCAAATTCGATAAAATACATTCTTTTAGGTTCACAGTGCGAACCGGCGTCTTTTCCCATGCTTTGCTAAATGTTCCATCAGGGTTTCGGCTTGCAACCAATCTGTCAAATGCGTAGTCCGGACTCACCGCAGCAACCTCTGTAAGTTGCTGACAAATTTCTAATTCGTGGACAGTGAATTTGCCTACTGGACTGACATTTCTAACATCATCACCAACAAAGAATTCGTAATCTCCGGCTTCCAAAACATAGGCTGACTTATATCCGGTTTTTCCGGCATCGTCATATGATGCCATTAGCTGCTTGTTGAACGTAATTGTCACTTTTTCAGATTCGTTTGGCTTTAACAAGCCGGTCTTTGCAAATCCCGCCAACTCCAATGCCGGCTTTCCAAGCACTCCCTGTGGTGCGGAATAGTATAGCTGTACTATTTGCTTTCCTGCAGTCGGCCCTGTGTTCGTAACTTTAACAACTGTCGATATTTCTCCACCCGCTTCTAAGATGCCTCCATCAGAGTGCATAGTGAAGTCGGTATATGTTAGGCCATAGCCGAATGGATAGAGGACGATATCTTTGGCAAATGTTTCGAAATAACGATAACCTACATAAATATCCTCTGCATAGTTATTGAATACTTCTCCACCGAAATTATCGGATGTTGGGTAGTCTTTGTAATGACGAGCAATCGTACTTGTCAATTTTCCTGACGGACTAACCGCACCCGACAGAATGTCCGCAACTGCGTTTCCACTTTCCATTCCGCCTTGCCATGCATATAATAACGCATCAATTTTGTCATCATACTCTTCCGTCCACGACAAATCTATAGTGTTTCCGGCATCAATAATAACGACAACCTTATTGAAATTATCCGTAACCAAATCGAGCATCTCTTTTTCTGCATCAGTCAAATAATAACTGCCGGGTGCCAGCAGGCTTTCGCGATCTTCACCGGCACTTCGCCCTATCACCACCAAAGCTGTGTCGCTGTTGGCCGCAGCTTCTTTGACAATTGTGTCATTTATTGGCATTTCTTCAAAGTTGGTCGGCCATTTGCCCCACTCTCCTTCGTCTGGAACATTTGCGGCACACCATGTTCGATATTTTTCTGCAAGACTGCCATTTATATTGAAATGCGGATCGGCTTCCAGAGCATCCATCAAGCCCACAACATATGGCTTTTTAACATCTCCGCCCGATCCATAACCTACATAAAAGTAGTCATATTGAACACGCCCGAAAACTGATAGTTTTTTGCCTTTTGCAATAGGTAGCACCCCATTGTTCTCAAGGAGCACAATGCCTTCAGTCGCCGCATCTCGACACGCCTTTATATATTCAGTAGAAAGCTCTCCCAGTTTTAACGCTTCGCCACGAGCCTTTATAAACTCTTCTTGTGATAAAATTTCAGTTTGATTTGTCATAATATCGTCCATTTCTTTTGATTTCTCTTTTACTCAAGTTCGTTTCACTACTCAAGCTTAATATTTTCGCCACGTACATTCCCTAGTCGCACAAATCGATTATGTCTATATCAACCAGTGGCCACCACTCAACTTTGAATCCTGAAATTTGCGCCTTGTTAAATTTCTCTACATCTTTCAGTTCACGATAACGATAGCGTCCACTCTCGATGTGCGGTTTGAAATCATATTCTTTTTTTTCGCCGTTGTCAAACTCTAATAACAACTTGTAGTCCGATAGCGGCGTTACTTTTACAGCTTTGGGGCGAGTCATAAAGCTTTGCATCATCTTTATCGCTTCGCCAAAGGCCTCAAGTTTGTACTTTTTATTCCAACGACTAACTGCAATGTAATCAAAAATGCCCGAACTCTCTCTAGGCCAGTTGTCACCGCTCATGTGTGAAATTGCACGTTCTATTTCTTCAAAACAATTTACAATCCCTCCACCGCCACCGCCTGCAGCCGCTACAATAATGCTTGGTTTGTCTTTGAGAAATGAACCTTCAGTAATTTTGCTGTTCCATTGCTTGGTCGCCTGACAACGCCTGAGCTTACTCATAAAAATTTTTAGCCCTTCACTCATTTCACCCCAATAGACAGGGGTTATATAAACATACGCGTCAGCTTCTTGGAATTTCTTTTGAAGCTCATTAAATCCGTCCTTATCGCCGAAAGCACAACGGTGTTGGTCGAAGCATATTCCCCAACCGTCAGCACACATTACGCACTTCGTCAGTTTCATTTTCGAAAACGATATCAGTTCAGCATCTATGCCTAGCCCCTTTGCTGTTTCAACAGCTTTCTCGACAAATGAATATGTAAGCCCGTCTGCCTTCGGTGTGCCGGACAGTATTAGTAGTTTCATGGTACACTCCTCTTTACATAACAATACAGACCCATCATATAATAAATGGGTCTGTATTGCTATAGTTTTATTTCATTAACAAATACATAATGCCTTTTTGAACATGGAGGCGGTTCTCTGCTTCGTCGAAGATTTCTTGAGCATGCTCTTCGAAAACTTTTTCAGAAATTTCTTCGCCTTTGTGAGCAGGAAGACAATGTTGCACCATGCAACCCGGATTCGTTAGTGCCATTATATCGTCGTTTACTTGATAGCCTTCAAACGCTTTTTCACGTGCTGCAGCTTCACCTTCTTGTCCCATTGATGCCCAAACGTCTGTGAAAACTACATCTGCGCCTTTTGCAGCTACTTTTGGATCCGTGACCAATTCAAATTTGCAATCGGTGACTGTTGCGGCAAAATCCAATACTTCTTGATCCGGCTCATATCCTTCCGGACATGCTACAGAAATGTCCATCCCGGATTTTAAACAACCGACTATCAGTGAATTTGCTACATTGTTTCCGTCGCCCATCCAGCATACTTTCAAACCTTCAAGCTTGCCCTTATGTTCACGAATCGTCATAAGATCTGCAAGTATTTGGCAAGGATGTGCAAAGTCAGTTAGTCCATTAATTACCGGAATTGTTGAGTGTGCCGCAAGTTCTTCCACTTCTTCTTGGTCGAATGTACGTATCATTATTCCATCAACATAACGGCTAAGTGTACGTGCCGTATCCGCAATGTCTTCGCCACGCTTCATTTGGCTGTCTGATGTTGTCATAAATATTGCATGACCGTCAAAATGCGTCATTCCAACTTCAAACGAAACGCGTGTTCTGGTTGAGTTCTTTGCAAATATCATTGCGAGAGTTTTTCCGGCAGGGAAGTCATGCTTTTTTCCGGCTTTTTTCTCTGCTTTGAGTTTGTCTGATGTGTCGAGAATCAGTTTAATGTCCTCGGGGGTTAGGTCCAAAAGTTTTAGTAGATCTTTCTTCATTTTCGTTCTCCTTCTCATTTTGTTTTTATGGCGCAAGCGAACAATGTTCGCCCCTACGTATTGTGTTATTGTTTTTAATCGCTACCTGCGTTCCACCTATATGTTATCAAATACGGCTTTCAATATGGCAAGCCCTTTGTCTAGCTCTTCATATGAAATTGTAAGTGGTGGCAACATTCTAAGTGCATCTGTCCCTGCTGTCAAGACGAGCAACCCATTTTCTACACATGCTTGTGCAATTTCTCTTGGCACGACATCTTTTACAGAGATCCCAAGCATGAGACCCTTGCCTCTAATCTCCGCAATATATGGTGTGTTCCAACCATGTATCTTTTCTCGTATATACTCGCTTTTCTTTATGACCTCATTCAATGTTGCATCATCTAGTTGGTTCAGCACTTCTACCGCTCCGGCAGCCGCGACAGGATTGCCGCCAAAAGTTGTCGCATGTGTTCCGGCAATTAAAACGGTTGAACATTTCTCATTTGCCATAAATCCACCAAGCGGTAGCCCCCCGGCAATACCTTTAGCGAAACTTATAACATCTGGTGTGACGTCGTATTGCTGGAATGCAAAGAGTGTTCCTGTTCTTCCAACACCGGTTTGCACTTCATCTGCAAGCAACAATAGATCGTTCGCCGCACACAGTTGAGACACTTCTTTTACATAGTTCGGATCAAGAGGTATAACTCCACCCTCACCTTGGACAAACTCAATAAGCACAGCACAGACATCGTCAGTGAGTTCTTTCTTTAGTGCATCTATGTCGTTCGCCTGAACATGCTTAAACCCTTCAGTAAACGGGAAGAAATAATTGTGAAACACGTCTTGCCCCGTCGCAGCAAGCGTCGTTATTGTTCTGCCGTGAAAACTCTGATTGAGAGTAATTATCGTGCTTTTGCCTTTGCCATGCTTGTCGAACGAGTATTTTCTCGCAAGCTTTATCATACCTTCATTTGCATCTGCTCCGGCATTTGCAAAAAACACGTTTTTCATCCCGGTGCGCTTCGTCAGAACATCTGCCAACTTTGCATACGGCTCGCTATAATATAAGTTGGAAATATGCTGTAACTTCATAGCTTGAGCATATACTGCATCCCCCCATTTTTTATTGCCGTATCCTATGGCATTGACACCAATTCCGCTCGTAAAGTCAATATATTCTTTGCCTTCCGGGCTATACACAGTCGAGCCAACACCACGGTCGATAACAACATCAAAACGACCATATGTTTGCATGACATTCTGTGAATCCAGTTGCTTTATTTCGTTACTCGTCATATTTTCCTCCAATGTTCTTTCTCTCACTAAATCAACATATCATTGTTCCGGCACCTTCATCAGTTAGCATTTCAATCAGTATTGAATGTGGAATACGCCCGTCAAGAATGTGTGTTCGCTTCACTCCGCCTGCTATTGCATCAGCACAGCAATCAATCTTTGGAATCATGCCACCCTCAATTATTCCTTGACTCTTCAGTCCTTCAATTTCGGTAACATCTATTTTCTTGATCAGAGAGTCTTCGTCACTCTTTTCACGAAGAACCCCTCGTGTATTTGTCAGCAAAATAAGCTTCTCTGCCCCCAACGCAACTGCAAGCTGCGCTGCCGCTGTGTCAGCGTTTGTATTATAAGCCGTATCGCTGTCAACACCATAGGCAACTGTTGCCACAACAGGAATATGCCCATCCTCTATAGCTTGTTCAACAACCTCAGGATTTACATTAACAATGTCACCCACATAGCCGTAGTCTTCGCCTTTATCTGTGCCCAATTTCTTTGCTTCAAGAAGCTTGCCGTCAAGACCACATAAACCAATCGCACTGCCGCCTTTACGGACAATCGTTGACACTAAGTCTTTGTTGACTTTTCCACAGAGTATACTTTGAACAACATCCATTGTCTCTTTGTCAGTATAACGCAACCCGTTTACAAATTTTGACTCCAATCCGAGCTTGTCCAGCATTTCGTTAATTTCCGGACCCCCGCCATGCACAAGAACAGCGTGAATACCGACTAATTGCAGAAGAATCATATCCTCTATGACCGCGTCAAATAATTCTTCGCTTATCATAGCATTTCCACCGTACTTAATAACGACGACTTTTCCAGTAAACTTCTGAATATATGGAAGTGCTTCGACCAGTGTTTGTGCTCTTACTTGATTGTCATTTATCATGTCCTGTAATCTCCATTGATTTTAATGTAATCATACGTTATATCGCATCCCCAGCATGTACATTCGGCATCCCCTGCATTTAAATCGATATCTATTATTATGTCATGCTCAGTCAATATTGCTTTAGCATCACCCTCATCAAAAGGCAATCCGCAACCATTTTTGCAAACAGCAACTCTACCGGCATCCGACTCGAATGAAATGCTAACTTTTTCAGGAACAAACTCCACACCGGAATATCCCATTGCACATAATACACGTCCCCAGTTTGCATCTGCTCCGAATATTGCAGCCTTTGTGAGCGTAGATGATATAACGGATTTTGAAATTTCTTCAGCTTCCAGCTCATTCTTTGCTCCGCCTACTCGACATGTTATGAGATGAGTCGCACCCTCACCGTCGGCTGCAATCATTTTTGCAAGCTCTATACACACGGCGTTTAGTGCTTCAGAAAATATATTAAAATCCTCAGACTGTGCTACAATCTCATCATTGCCCGCAAGTCCGTTCGCCATTAGCGATGCCATATCGTTTGTCGAAGTGTCACCGTCGACCGAAACCCTGTTGAAGCTTAAGTTCGTTGCGGTCTGGAGTGCCAGTTTAATCATTTCAGAGCTAATTGCGCAATCTGTTGTTAGAAACGCAAGCATTGTTCCCATGTTCGGATGGATCATTCCGCTACCTTTTGCAATCCCACCGATTTTACATACCTTGCCACCCACTTCAAACTCTACAGCAAGCTCCTTCATCGCAAGATCTGTTGTCATTATCGCATCCGCTGCGTCATTCGAACCATCGTCAGATAGTTTTGAAACAAGCTCTTTCACGCCGCCTTCTACAATCTCAATAGGAAGCGTTTGTCCTATTACTCCTGTTGACGCAACAATCACATCACTTTCGCATACACCCAACTCTTCTGCAACAGCACTACACATTCGGCGTGCATTTTCTTCACCAAGTGGTGCACATGCATTTGCATTTCCGCTGTTTGCAAACACAACCTTTGCTTTGCCGTTTTTGAGATTATCTTTTGTCACATGAAGCGGTGCGGCTTTTACGACGTTCTTCGTATAAACTGCAGCTGCCGAACATTCCTTATCTGAAACTATTAACGCAAGGTCCTTCTTGTCTTTATTCTTTGTTTTAACACCAACATGCAGACCTGATGCTTTAAACCCATTCGCGGCACAGATGCCACCATCAATTATTTTCATTATATGTATCTTCCTGCTTTCGTCCTAATAATTTTAACTTAACTCCAACATAATGTCCATATTTTGCACTGCTGCTCCTGATGCACCTTTTCCAAGGTTGTCAAAACGTGCAGTTATTATTGTCTGGTCATCATTTCCGCTCACGGTAATTTCCATATTGTCCGTACCTGCACCCCAGTTACATTCAAGCATTCCACTTCCAAGCTCCGGTGCTACTGACACAAATTTTTGACCTTTATAGTGGTCTACCAATACTTTGTGTATACATTCTGCCGTAGGGCTTCCCGGAAGCGAGTGATTATGCAGTGCCACTGTTGTCGCCAATCCATTATAATAGTCATCAACAATCGGACAAAACAGCGGCTTTGCTGTGAGTCCCGTGACATACATTATTTCCGGCAAATGCTTATGATTCAACTCAAGAGCATATATTCTCGGTGCATACATTGCTGTTGTCTTTTCATTTTCGTATGCATTTATCATCGATTTGCCGCCTCCGGAGTAGCCCGTAATCGACATACACGTGATTGGATAATTATTCGGCATTATGTTTTGCGATATTAGTGGAAAAACGGATGCTATAATGCCTGTCGAGTGACAGCCGGGATTAGCCACTCGTTTTGAATTCTTAATTTTACTATATTGTTCCTGTGACAGCTCCGCAAACCCATAAACCCAGTCCGCATTTGTTCTGTGTGCTGTTGATGCGTCAATGACTTTTGTTTTATCGTTATTTATAAGAGACACAGACTCGCGAGCCGCTACGTCCGGAAGACATAGTATAACGAGATCTGCCTGGTTTATCAATCTTTTTTTCTCGCAAATGTCTTTCCGCAGAGCTTCTTCAATACTAAGTAATTCTATATCATTTCGATCTACAAGTCTATTGTGTATTTGCAGTCCTGTTGTTCCTTCTTGACCGTCAATGAAAATTTTCGGTTTCATCTTAATGTGCTCTCCGTTCTCATTTTGTATGAATAGTGCATAGTTTACCATATGTTGAATATTTATGCAAGCATTGTTCGATAATTTTTCATAATTTGAATAAACTTGCAATCAAACGTCCTTGCAGACATACAAAATATATAGCATTATGTATAACTTGCAACATTAAAGACTGTGCAAACAGAAGCCGCAACCTTAACCGGTCATCTGTTTGCACAGTAATTCTTATTAATTGTCGTCACTATTTGCTATCTCCGCTCCAGTGCTACAGAAGTCATAGCACGGTAACATTCGAACGGTACATATTCAGGAATACTATTCCCGGAACCAAGGGCGTAGGAGCCGTGCTCCTGCGATAATTCCAACATTCCCGCTGCACGCTTTCGAATGTCTTCCGGTGATGAGCGTATCAAAAAGTCCACATCTATTCCGCCAAGAATGGCAATTCTTTCTCCCCATCGCTGATAACTCTCTTCAACGGGATGTATCTTATCTTCGTATGAATGTTTGCCGTTAAATTTCATAACGTCGATAATGTCATCCGCTATTTCTGTCATGTATCCGCAGGAGTGCAATACTGCAGGTTTATTGTGACTATGTACAAGCTCCACAATTTTTTTGTGCCAGGGGAAAACGAGCTGACGCATATCGTCCGGAGATAGGAATGTTTGCGTATTGAAGCCCCAGTCATCATTGAGCATAATCACGCCAACGGAATCATGTTCGACAGCAATCTGATAATATTTCAGCAAACGCGATCCGACCTCATCAAAGATTCGCTTCGCAAGCTCCGGCTCGTCCAGTAGCATGTAACACAGGTTCTCATAACCAATCAGAGCTATTGTGTTTTCCAACACACCACCGGAGCTCATAACCATGAGCTTCATTCCGTCCGGCATATACTTTCCGAGCTTTTCGAGGCGCGAATAGTCGAAATCTTCCGGATTAGACCACTCGTATTCATCAAAGCTTTTCTCATCCGTGATTACAAAGCCCTCATTTAAAGACACCGTCTGTTCTGTATGCCGTTCACCGGCTTTGAATGCAAAATTGCTTGCATAAACTGTGGCATAGTCATAGCCGCCTGCACAAAACGCATCAACAACCAAGCGAAAATATGCATCTTCACTTTCATCATCTTGCTTGTGCCCTGACAGCAACTCATACACAGTAGGATTCATAAAAAGCTCAAACAAAACCGGACGGGAAGGCTTCTTTCTATCCAGAACACGTAGCAGTTCATTAAAATCAGGTTGATACGGATGTCGCGTCATTCTTTGTGTCCTCTTTCCATCATAATATTGTGCTTATCATTAGTGGCAAAACTATGGTAGTACACGAGTTGTGCGAAACCTCGGCCAGCCCGCATACTGTCGATAACCTTCAGCATATGCAACCCCGCATTGTAATCCACGATATTTGTTGCATGTCCTGACAAAATCCAGAAAATCAATCCGGTCATGATCCAGCATCCATTGTATCTGGCTTTTATGACAGGCCAATGCCTCTATTTTTTGTTCAAAAACATCACTTATATCCACGTACTCCGTCGGGATAAATCCAACCCCCGCAATAGTGTCCATATACATAACCGTGGGAAAGCCTGTTGTGTATTCACTCTCTGTGAACACGTGTGGAAAGGTCGAGACAAACGAGGCGTCGTAAGCTGTCGCACTTGTCTGCATATGATCACGCATATAGTCATCAGGATTGTGCGTAATTATCACGTCCGGCTTAGTCTTACGAATGATCTCAATCAGCCGTAGCCTCATCTCTTTATCACTCGCCTCTACCGTCCCGTCGCCAACATCGACACAATAATAGTCAGCACCTATAATCTTTGCGGCTGCCTCGCTCTCTTTTCTGCGCACTTCTCTCAACTCATCGGGCATGATTACAACATGCCCCATGTTTCCATTTGTTATTGTACACATTGATACTTTATGACCAGCCTGAACGTAACGAATCAAGGTTCCGCCGCATCCAATCTCAAGGTCATCAGGATGACACCCTATTGCTAGTATATTCATATAATAACAGCTCTACCTTTCGAGTTTCACAGCACTACCCGGTTAACAGCATTTTGGTGTACAAACGTATTTACCCTTTTACTGCACCAAAGGACAGACCACGAATCATATTTTTCTGCACAATCATAGCAAAAACTAAAACCGGAATAATTGCAACTGTACCAACAGCTGACATTTCACCCCAAATTGTACCAACTGCAGATAGGAACATCTGTACAATCATTGGAGTTGTCACAGAATTTATGCTCGTCAGGAACAGCGCATAAACAAATTCATTCCATGAGTTGATAATACAAAAGATAGCTGTGGCAACCAGACCCGGTCTGGCAACCGGAAGAACAATCTTATACAATGATTGAAGATGTGTGCATCCGTCTACCATTCCCGCTTCTTCAAGCTCTTTGGGTATTTCGTCAAAGAATCCCTTCATCATCCAAACCGTAAACGGAACATTGAAAATCATGTACGTAACTATTAGAAGCCCCCAAGTGTCTACCACCGACAAGAAGCTCGCAATGACAAGCATCGGCATAGCCACCGAGATTGAGGGTATCATTCGTATTCCCAAAAGAATGAATAAGAACAACGAGTTGTACTTGAATTTAAATCTTGAGAATCCATAGGCCGCTGCAGTTCCTATTATCATAGATAGTATTGTTGAACAAATTGCTACGACTGTAGAGTTTATCAGATAGTTCACCAAGTTCCTCTGGGCAAACACCGTGACAAAGCTTTCGAATGTTGGTCTAAAAAACCATACTGAGGGATCATAGACATAAACTCGCGGTCTCAGGCTTATGCTCACCATCCAAAACAGAGGGAATATGGCCCATACGCACATGGCAATAACACATATATATACCAATGTTCGTTTGACTGTGCGACCGGCGGCACGCTTTCTGCGCGCTCTTAAATCAGCTGCTAGCAATACTGTACTCACCTTAATCATCCCTCCTCTTCATCATTTTGATTAGCACAAGGCTGATAGCGCATATAATCAGTATTAATACTACTGAAATCGCCGAAGCTCGTCCTACACTTCTGTTTACACTGAATCCTATACGGAAAATGTGCAGTCCTATAAACTCCGTCGTATGACCGGGTCCTCCCTGAGTAAGTACATACGGAAGATCGAACATTCTCATTACATCTATACTACGGAACAGAATTGTTAGCAATATCAGCGGTTTAAGCAAAGGTAATGTAATACGGAACAAAATTTGTCTTGCATTTGCTCCGTCAATTTTGGCTGATTCAAACGGCTCAAGGGGAAGGCTACGCAACCCTGCATAAAGAATCAGCGTAACGAATGGCGTCATGAGCCATATTGTCGCTATAAGGACTGAAAGCATTGCATAATCAGGACCAAGCCAGACTACCGTAAAGCCGAAAAGGTTGTAAAGAATGTAGTTGATGACCCCGAACTCTGAGTTTAACATCAAGTTCCAAATCTGAGACGCAATACTGGGAGTCATCGCAACAGGCACGAGTAGACATGCAATCACAACCGATTTAAATCTAATATCCTGATTTAGTAGTGAAGCACAGATAAAACCAAGCACCAATTGGATTATTGTTGCAACAACAGTCATTCCAAGGCTTATGCCCAGTGAGAACCACAAAAGAGTAGTTTCACTAAAGAAAATTCTCTCATAGTTACGAAATCCAATCCATCTGATATTTTCCGGCAACATTGCCAGCTCGTAATTTGTAAAACTAAGGGTTACAAGTGAAATAAAAGGTATGCCGACCAGCATAATCATTATTACCATAGCTGGAAGCACAAAAGGAAGATGGGACCTCCTTACTGAAGATCCTCTCCGTATTTTGCGTTTTGATAGGGCTACACTTTCCATGGGATACCCCCCTTTTGATAAGGAAAGGCCATGTTGTAACTCAACGATTGTCTATAACACGGCCTTTCCAACTACATCTTTGGATTAAAACAAGAGATCATTATTCTCGCACCGAGTGCGACATTAAATCAAGGGTTTGTTACCATTCCCTATCTTCTAGGAACTCCATCATCTCAAGCTGACCCAATCTGGCCGCTTCTTCAACGGATATCTCTCCAATCAAGGCCCTGTTCATCATTGTGCCTCCAATATGCATCATGTCGTTGGCATATGTGAAATCAGGATTGTATAGTAGACCTCTTACATCCATAAGAGCTTGAGCATGTTCCATACCCTGTAGAATCAATGGGAATACCCAGTTGTCCGCAACCATTTCCGGATCAGTTAGGATAGATACACGACATGGTACGCCACCGGCTTCAACATATGTTCTAGCCATTTCTCTTGAGTTTATCCACATAATGAATGCCCATGCTAACTCTTGATCTTGGTTGGTTACAGGAATCGTTAGGTTCCAACCGGCAAGTGCCGCGCTTTTGCCCATTGGGCCAATTGGTGTTGGAACGAAGTTTACTCTGTCATAGATTTGGCTTACAGATGGGTCAACTATCGGACCGGCGAGAGCTGTTGAGTCTAGCCACATAGCTGTCGTGCCCATCATGAATGCTGAAAGTGCTTCTTCATGCGAGAAAGTAGATACATCTGGTGGAGCGTATTGTAGAAGATCTACAAAGAATTGAAGTGCTTCGATTGTTTCTGGAGTATCAAATCCAGGCTCCATGCTTGGCTGGTGTACGAATGGAGAATCTGTAAATGCATAAGCAATTGACAGGAATCCTGATCCACCTTGACGTCCTGATGCTGCACGCATTGATACGCCGAAGAGACCATCTTCAAGTCCATTAAAGAAGCGTGCTGCTTCCAGGAATTCATCCATTGTTGTCGGAGCTGTCATGCCATGCTCTTCAAACAAATCAGTACGATAGCCCAAGAATCTTGTTTCGCCTGAGTATGGAATACCATATATTACTCCGCCTGATCTTGAGATTCCGTATGCATATGCAGGAAGAATGTCTTCGTAGTCAAACCACTCAGGAGTTAGTACAGGATTATCTAGGAATGGTGCGAGAGGCTCAATGACGCGTCTGCCTGAAAACTCAGGAATACTTGCAGCATCAACTGCAAAAATGTCAAAGTTTCCACCGCCGGCTGCATGCTCTGTAAGAGCCATTGAAATAACTGTACCGTCTGTGATAACTCTCCAGTTAACATTGACGCCTGTTAATTCAACAAATTCCTGATAAATTCTCAAATATGCTTCTTGAGCAGGATTTGCACCAATCAGAATGTTTATTGTTTCGCCTTCAAATTGAGATCTGATATGTGCTCCCCAAGCTTCCATTGTAGACACATCTACATCGGCCGGAACAGCAGGAGCATCTCCATCGTCGCCAGCTGCAGGAGCATCTCCGGGAGCGGCTGCTTCAGGAGCTCCTTCAGGAGCGGCGCCATCGTCGCCTGCCGCACATGCGACCAATCCGACTACCATAATCAACGCGAGAAATAATGCTAAAAACTTTTTCATACTATTATCCTTTCAAATTTTTTATTTTATTAATGGCAAGAGATAGTCTCTTGCATCAATAATCATTTTAGCAACGGGGTTTTCCATCATTGGGGGATCGCATTCAATCTCACGCTCGATAGTAATAAACCCGTCGTATCCTACTTCCCTTAGCGCCTCGAAGAAGCGTGGAAAATCTACCATGCCCTCGCCTATGGGCTTTTCTAAACCTAAATAATAACCACATGTTGGGTAACAAGCATCCTTTGCGTGTACACCCTTGATGTACTTACCTAAAAGGTGAACAGCATCAATTGGATTTGCTTTTCCGTAGTGCAAGAAGTTTGCGGGATCAAAATTAACACCCACGTTGGTCGTTCCGCGTTTTTCGAGATCTTCAAACAACCTTATAAGAACTGTTGGAGTTTCTTGTCCGGTTTCAAATAAGAGAACCTGCCCGTCCTTTTCAAGAGTTTTTGCCATCAGATTAACTGCGACCAATACTCCCTTGTATAGCGGATCATTTGGATCTTCCGGAATAAACCCCAAATGCGTCGCCACGTATTTTACTCCCAATTGCTTTGCAAAACGAGCACCCTGGAGCACTTGTTTTGTGCGATGTTCACGATAAGCTTCCGGCACAAATCCGACACTAATAGGACCATCAATAAAGTTCCATGCCACCGGCGGATCAAAGCCTGCCCAACAATGGGTTATTTCGATTTTTGTTTCCTCGATAGTGTCTTTCAAAACTTGCAACCACTCATCTGTCCAATACTTGGGCTCCCAGAAACAAAGCTGAATATTATCGAACCCCCAAGATTGAACCTCTTTTACGCGTGCATTGACATTCTCATCCATGAAAAGAGCTAGACCTAAACGCATTAACGAATACCCCCTTATGACAATTAAAATTGATTCGGAATAAATTCCGGTATTACATAACTATAAGCTTGCCGGTTTCAAGAGACTCTTGTATTGCTAACACAACCTTGGTTACTTCCACAGACTCTTCAATTGGAACAGGTAATGGTGTGCCATTACGTATAGCGTTAATATAGTCTCTGGTTTCAGCCTCAATTGCGTCAACTTCAGAAAATTCAAGTTTCTGCGCAGGTTTGTCTTTTTCGAAGAAAATGGTCTGTGCACTGGCTGCATCCAGATTTTCAATATTGAATCCAGCTGTGAACTTGTAATCTAATGTGCCGTTGTCCCCTGTCATACGCAATGAAATTGTAAACGGAAAATCTCCAACTATTTCATTCGACCCTTCATCTACAGCTTTAACACCATTTTTGAATGTGAGCGTTGATATAACATGATTCCAACATCCTGACGGACATTTCCAGCCAACTGCATATACAGACTCCACCGGACCAAATAAGCTGTACAAGTAGTCTATGTTATGCGAGTTCATATCGAACAGGCCGCCACCACTATTCTTTGGATCCCTATGCCACGATGTCCAGTTCGGATACTGTGCCAAACGATTGCAGTACACCATATGCAAGTCCCCGAAGTCACCTTGCTCATACATCTCTTTGATTTTTGCAAACTCAGGCCACCAGCGAGCTGCTTGTGCAATCATCAGCTTTACGCCGGCTTCTTCACAAGCTGAAACCATGCGTTGCACTGACTCAAAAGTTAGCGTAAATGGCTTTTCGCAAAGTACATGTTTTTTATATTGTGCACAAAGTAATACAAACTTTTCGTGGAGAGAAGTTGGAAGGCAGATGTGCACTACGTCTATATTTTCATTTTTCAGCATTTCTTCGGCATCTGTATAAAACGCACAATTAAAATCGACAGCCGCCTTTTTCCCGGTGGTCTCATTGGTGTCAGCCACAGCCACAATATTGTAGTCTTCAATCTTTTCTATGGCTTTTAAATGCATCTCGCCAATAAAACCGGTTCCCACTACAGCACAATTTAACACCATGTCACGCCTCTCCTTTTGTGTAATTATTAGTTGACTTTAAAATGTAGTTATATTGATAGCCCTGATGGACTGTGTGTTAGTGTGTTAGTCGGGAAAATTGTTGCTTTCTATGTAATTATGTCAAAATCTTCATATGATTTCACTGTGTATATGAGCTAAATAGGTGCAAATGCCCACACTTACCTTTTTGTCTGTGCACATTGGCCAATTTTTTCGCTTTTGTTTGTGCACTTTAGCTATGTTTCGCGTGTTCTCACCATCTATTTCACAGATAATATACAGTGTCTGAAATAATTTGTCAATGTGTCCACGAGATTTTTTTAACGGTTTGTGCACTATTTTTTATATCTGCTTGCTTTTGCAAGCCGTCTTTCAAGCGTTTGTGAAACTTTTCTGCTATTTCTACATCCGCCATACTGGGATGAATGTTTGCAAAATGCATACGCATCTGTGCTTGTGCAACCATGCCAAAAATAGAATTTTTCACACCATGTTCTCCGATTTGCGACTCAATCCGTTTCTCGTATTTCTCTAACGTTTCGCCGGATTGTATGCCCATTCCCAGCAAACGCAATTGCTTCATTATGTCAATATAGTAATAGCTAAAGCTCGCAGACAAGTCTGGAAGCCTTCGTAGTACGTGCTGTAGTGCGTACTTGCGTTTTTTGTGGAAATAATACATAAGTATAAGTAGTACGACTGCAAGAGCCATAGTAAGCATAATAGCGGCTGTGACAACCCTTGAGTGAACACCTTGTTGTTGCAAATCGGTGCCCTCGAAGCGATAAGGATCAAATTCCGCATACATTAGCAATATACTCGCCAACTCTGCTTCCAAGCCCGGCTGATAGACCTGACTTCTGTCTAAAAACGCATATGCCTGATGAGGGGGTGCATCCGGATTCCAATCCAGAGGATCAAAGGGAATCCACCCCATACCATAGAAGTACACTTCTGCCCATGCATGAGCAGTTCTGCCCGTCGCGTAAAAGATGTAATCATATGTTGGATCTCGAATAAGCGCAAATCCGGTAACATATCTGGACGGAAGACCTACAGCCCGTGCCATTACCGCCATAGCCGTTGCATAATACGTACAGTTGCCTTCGCCGGTCTCAAGGAAATGTGCAACGAAATCCACATCATCAGGTGGCATCACCGGGTTTAGTGTATAGCGAAAGTTTTCACCAAGCCATGTTGCAATAGCCGTCGCTTTTATAAATGGCGACGTTTCATCCCCAACAATATTGTGTGCGGTCTCACGCACGATATCAGGCAGATCATTCGGAAGAATCGTATATCGTTCAACTATTGTGGTGTAGTGAGTGTCTTCACTTACCAGACTTTCAATATATAAAATCGTATCTAGAAATAGCGGAGCCGTTCTGTCGAGCATACGGGCATGTATAGTGACAGCCTCGCCTACCGGGACGGGCGAAGACATGAACAGTTCCGAGCGATCGTTAAAAAGTACATCGCCGTTAAGAGCGGGGGAGGAAAATGATATGTCTCTCATTCCGGAACTTGAGAATACCGTTGTATAAAACTCGGTCGCATAAGTTATAGTCATCCGGACATCCTTTGTAATCTCATAAAATGCATCACGCGTCGCACCACTACTTGCCGGCAAATCAAGCCCAAAGATATCCTCCCGTTGGTCTCGCCACAAGAAACTGTTAAAGCGACGTGGGACATTGTCACTGCCCGGTAGCCAACGATAGCCTGTATAGTACCCCATCACCGAACCCGTTAGCAATACAGGTGCATTTGAGACCACCGTGAGCATATATCCATCACCCAAGATCACAGGACCCCCCAAACGTTCAGAAGATCCACCGAAGCCCACGGCATATATATCGAAAGTTCTTATTGCGTCAACCGGGGCAGGGTTTATGAGATGTCCAATGTCAGTAACGGCGTTAGCCAAAGGGCGCCACCGAAAATACGAACCCGAAAAAGGATTTAAGACAACGCTTAGCAGCACAGCAAGCGTCGCAATAGGAATCGCAACCAACTGTGCATGTGAGCGTACACTTTGCACTTTTTCGCTTCTCTTGTTCAAATGCAGATATGTACGCGGCAACACAATGGTAATCGCTGTCATGTACAGGATGACCTGAATGTGACTATTATAAAGCCCGCCACCGAAAATGATCACCATAAGAAATGTTGCAATTAAAACCCATATGGAATATAGGCGCCGCATCATAAAGAACACAGCGACTGTCACCAGAAAAGCCATCGCATATGCCATATATGTCAGATAAATACTTTGGCTGAAAAGGTCATTCTCCGGCATACCACTAATAACCCATGCACCAACTTCCGTCCAACGGGAAATTTGTTCCAAGAAAGTTCCGACATAGTAGTGATATAGGCCAAAGGCACCCTGTAAAATCACAATCAATAGTGGTGCAAACCACCAGCGCAACCTTAATATCGCCAGCACAATGACGCATAAAGCAATAACGCCCAGCATCGTTCCCGCACCAATTCCAGCCTCAAAGAACAGCAAATTTACGAGCATGAGACTTAGCCCGCCTGAAACAAGAAAGGCGACCACACTATCTACGAGAACGTCATTTTTGAAAACAGTCGTGAGCATAAAGTCTATTTGAACCCCCCAAGCATCAAGGTGACATTGCAATATGCTGGTGATTTTAGCTAAGTATAACACTTGAAATCGACTTTGAAAAGCAGAATGAATTGCACATACAAAAAGCAAGTTGGAAATGATTTTATGCTTCCGACTTGCTCTTTTTGTAATTCATGCGAGATTTTGTGACATATTATATTTTCACCGTCGCAACTTGATTCAACTCACAAAACTCAAGTAACCTCTGACTGAAGTCACCGTATCCCCAACAGGTATGATTAGAAAGAATATTGTGATAAAACTCTTTTGGATCTCCATCAATGTGCATGAACCCTTGCGGCCATGTCCTTACAGAAACAATCTCTTCAACTTGCTTTTCAAATGCCGTAGCCGGAGCTATAAGCATTTCGTACTTTCCGTTCCTCCTGCCTAGATAGCCGAAAGTCACAGGACCTTCTTTCATGCAAAACAGCGGGCAGACGCCACGACCTTTGCCCATATATTCGTACTGTTGTATCCAGCTGACATCTTTGTGATTTTGCGACATATTTGTAGGCATGGCACCGCAGGTGATTACTCGCACCTCACGAGTCTTGTAGTCAACTGTACTAACGTCACCAAACGTAACGCTATTTCCGGACAAGAGCTTCATAATGTACATTGAAAGTGTCGCATTAATATTACATTGACAAGAAAGAACTCGTCCGGCATCATTAGACAGCGTGACAGCCATGCAACACGAAGTGTATGTGTTTATAAAATCACCAAGACACTTTATCGTAGCCATGTCTAATTTATACTCATCTATCACCTGCTGAACCGCCATATGCACCTTCATAGATTTTAGAATTACATCCTCAGGCGCATCAAATGATTTATACTTGCTTTTTATTTCACCGAAGCAGGAGAGGGCATCAGCATCCTTTATAGCCCGTGCTTTCTCCAGCACCACCATTTGGTCGATATGGTCCACCTCAACACCAAAGATGGCTTTAATTTGATTAGGATCAGCCGCAGTGGGATATGCACTAATTGACCTGCCGCCAATCAACCCCAGACGCGCGCCTCGCAATCTCATGGTTGCCATGCAAGCCGCACAATAATCAGTTATTTCCAAAAGTGTGTCCGGATCATCCGGCGTGCCATAAAATAGTTTGTGCTGTATATCCATCTCACACAGGGCGCCATGAAGTACATTCGCCCCAACACCGGAAAACGAAACAGGTTCAGGTATGCCCCAAATCGCAACGGGCGTACCTTGAGCTTTTTGGATTGTATCAACTACGCCATCTGCCAATATCCATGTGCCAACCAAAAATATAAACGCATCCGCATCCATGGATTGTAGCTGTCTGACTTTATCCGTAATATCTTGCTTGTTCGTCAAGACACCTGGCTCATTCAGTATTTCTACATCTTTCAAGTGCTCCCGTGCCTGCACTTCAAACTCTCGGGCATAATCTATTCGCTCTCCTTCTAACCCTATGCAAATAAGTCCGACTTTTGCTTTGAACAACATGTGCATCCCTCCAATTATAATATTTATTATTAGGCCGACTTGCGGCGCAGTCCATCGTAAACAACCGCTACAATAATAATCACACCTTGAACAATTTGCTGTATTTGCGGACCGAGTCCAAATAGTACCATAGCATTTATCAAAACGCTTAATATCAAAACACCAATAATTGTCCCAAATATTTTGCCGTCACCGCCTGTAAAGCTGGTTCCGCCTAATATGACAGCAGCAACCGCCCTTGTTTCCAGGCCAACAGACGCAGAAGGTAATCCCGAGAACATACGCCCTGCAAGAATCAAACCTGCGAAAGCCACAAGCGCAGAACACACAGCATAAGTAAACATAGAAGTCTTAACTACACTTATGCCTGCCAATTTTGCCGCTTCTTTATTTCCGCCGATAGCGTAAACATTCCTGCCTGAGTTGGTTTTGTGCAATATGAAGTGGCAGATTAAAAACGCTACTGCAACATAAAACAACACATTGGGTATTCCGAACAGACGCCCATTGGCAAATGCAATAAATGGATTTTCCATATCAATATGCTGAGCATAGCCGCTATTCATAGTCATGGCCAGACCACGGAAAATCCCCATTGTGCCCAAAGTCACAACAAAAGGCGGCACATTTGCACGTGAAATAATCACTCCGTTAAGTATACCACATATCGCGCCGACTATTACAGTAATAATTATAGCCGGAATAAAATGGATGCCGGCTGCCAGCAACATAGCCATTAGCATACCGGACATAGCGGCCAGAGAACCTTGAGACAAGTCAATGCCGCCGGACAAAATTACAAAGGTCATTCCGAATGCAACCAAGAAAACATCATTGGCATTTGCTAAAATGCCAAGCAGATTAGCTGTGCGTAAAAAAGCCGGTTGCATAATAGATGTAGCAACAACCATTATCAATAATACAGCGGTTATGCCTCCATAATTGTTTAAGTAATATTTAAATAAATTTGGCTTCGCCCACTTTGAATTTTCATTGTTCATTCCGTTTTGCCCTCCGCTATAGAATTAATAATATTATCCGGTATAATCGCTTCGCCCAACAACTCCGCCACAAAGCGGTAATCCCGCATGACCAGTAGCCGATCACAAACAAGCGGCACTTCTGTGATGTCCGATGTTACAAACAATATGGACATGCCTTCGTCGCGTAGGTCGCGGATAAGCTGATAAATCATAGCCTTAGCACCCACGTCAATACCACGCGTGGGCTCATCCAGCACCAAAATTTTTGGATCCGTAATCAGGGCTTTGGATAATACAACTTTTTGCTGGTTTCCACCACTTAAATTGCGGACACGTTGTTCTAAGTTCGCTATTTTGATATTTAACCTTTGAACATAGTGCTTGGAGTCCTCTCGCTCTTTTCTCTTATTTCGTATAACACCAAGTATGCCTGTCCTTTTTCTATATACTTGAGTGAGAGTGATATTTTCTAAAACGCTACCCGGTAGAACAAGACCTTCAATTTTTCGGTCTTCCGGCACCAACATAATACGATGTTTTATAGCCTCTATCGGATGGTTAATCTTTGCCGTTTTGCCAAACAGCTTGAGTTCACCCTTAATATACCTTTCTAGACCGAACAAATTGCGAATCAACTCGGTTTTGCCTGCACCAACCAAGCCTGTAATGCCTAATATTTCACCTTCGTTTAGATCAAAGTTCAATTCACCTGTGTTCTTGTTTCGCTGTAGATTGCGCACAGATAGAACACTTTTCTGCTCTTTTCTTATTTCAATTTTCCGGTTTAGCAACTTGTCTTGCACTTTGTGAAGCTGTTCTCCCACCATAAGCGAAACAATTTCTCGCTCACTTGTCTCAGATGTCACCTTGCTGTCAATTACATTTCCATCTCTTAAAACTGTGATGCGATCGGAAATCGCAAAAATCTCAGACATTAGATGCCCAATATATACGATAGTGGTGCCACGGGCTTTTAACTGTCTGATAACCTCATGCAGGTGGACAACCTCTTCATGGCTCAAGCTAGATGTTGGCTCATCCATAATAATGACTTGCTGATTTTCGGATATCGCACGGATAATCGCCACCAATTGGCGATATGCGATTGGCAAATGATCCAAACGAGTATATGCATTGATTTTAAATCCCATCTCATCAATGTGATTTTGAGCAGTTTGATACAGTTTTTTCCAATTTAAAACTCGGAACTTATTGGTGTTACGCTGGCTGAGCATAATGTTTTCACCAACAGATATTGCAGGAACCAATGCCAACTCCTGCGGAATCATAGTTACTCCTGCACGCAGGGCTGCATTTACATTGTATTCCTTTTGCAACTTGCCATCGATAAATATATCTCCTGAACTGTGAGGAGTTGATCCCATCAGAATATTCATAAGCGTTGATTTGCCGGCACCATTTTCTCCGACCAAGCCCAACACTTCTCCTTTTTGCAAATGGAAGTCAACACCGTGCAGAACTTCTACACCGGAAAAGCTTTTGCGAATATCTCGCATCTCCACAATATTACCCATATATAACGACCATTCCTTTCACGGAGGAGCTTTTATTTTTCATTGAAGCTCCTCCGCGTAGCTTTGAAACACTAATGCTTGCGATGTGTGGAGCATTACTCCACGATTGTGATGTTAGTCAATAAAAGCTCTCAAATTAAAGTTGCCATGTCTCTCCAAAAATCCTGTACTATCATCCAGAAACTCTTGCATTACATCCAAAGTAACTTCCAAAACTGGTAATAGTAGCATATTGTCCACAGGCTGTCCTCTGATTGCACGGTACGCCTTGACTACTGAGAGATATCCCATTTCATATGGGAACTGTGCAACACCACCAACAATTGCAGAACCGCCCAATATGGCTTGTGCCACTTCATTTTCGATATCATAGGACACGATGATTACATCATCCTGCATACCTGCAGCTGTTACCGCTGTCAATGAGCCGATAGCCGGGTCACCTTGTGTATTAATAATGATATCTATATCCGGATGAGCAGTTAGCATAGGGGCTAACTGTACAACTGTGTCATCCCTAGACCCATCTTGTGAAACTGTCGCAACAATATTTACATTTGAGTCCCTCAGAGCATCTTCAATCCCGTCATAGCGAAGATTCATCGCAATGCTTTCATGTTGAAACCTTATCATTATGGCATTTCCACCGTCCGGTAGTAATTGCTGCACAAGGTTCCCCAAAGCCACGCCGCCACTGTAGTTGTCTGAAGAAACTGTACTTGCTGCCATTTCCGGTCTTGCAGGAACCGTATCAACTGCTACAAATGTTACTCCTGCTTCCTGAGCTCTTTGCATAGCTCCTGTAATCGCCTCACTGTCAACCGTTTGCAATACAATACCATCGTAACCTTGAGCAATAAAGTGCTCAACCAACCTTAGCTCTTCCTCAACTTGCCTTCCGGAAAACTGCACATGAACCTCGACACCCAAATCGACACCTGCTTGCTCCATTCCACTTGCAAGCAATTGGAAAAATTGGATGCCTGAGTCTGCGGGTATTACGCCGATGCGTATGTTTTCACTGTCAGGTTCATCAACCGGCGGCGGCTCTTCGGTTACCGGTGCTTCCTCAGTCGGGGTTTCCGGTGCCTGTTCCGGAGCCGGCTCCGGTGTTGCCGGAGAAGCACACGCTGCCAGCATTGCACCAACCAATAATATGGCTATAATACACATTAGTTTTCTCTTCATCTTGATTCCTCCTTAAGAATTGATGATTATTGATTTTCTGCTTCACTTAAACATTGTCCTAACACTTTTAATACAAGGTCGATATCTTGTTTAGTGATTACGTAGGGTGGCATGAACGTCATTCTGTTGCCATAATAGCTTGATAAGTTGATGAGTACTCCGTACTCCAATGCCCTGCGAACGACGAATGCAGTTTCTTCGCTAGCCGGCTCTTTCGTTTTCCTGTCCTTAACTAGTTCTATGCCTAACCCCAAACCTATACCTTCCACGCTACCTATAAGTTCATATTGCTTTTGCATATCCAAAAGTCCATCTTTAAAGTAACGACCTAGTTCCGTCACTTTATCGAGCAACCCCCTTTCTTTGATGGTTTGGATAGTCATAGTTGCAGCTTTACAGCCCAAGGCATTTCCATGCCATGTTCCCATATGTTTGTCAGGTTTTCCATTCCACGCGTCCATTACCTCACGTTTGCCTAGCACTGCGGATAGTGGCCATACTCCAGCACTAAGTGCTTTGGATGTGACAATAATATCCGGCGTAACTTCGTAATGTTCAATGCACCACCATTTGCCGGTTCGCCCCATGCCTATCGCAATTTCGTCGGCAACAAATACAATTCCATATTCGTCGCATATCTCTCGAATACCTTTGAAGTATTCTTTTGGTGCAAAAATGCCACCCCCATGAAATTGCGCAGGCTCTACGATTAGTGTAGAAACAAGGTTTGTTTTTGTATTTGGGTCATACAACCCATATTCGGGCGAACGAAACATTTCCTTTAGCGATGTTACGCAAAACATATCGCATGATGGGTATTCCTTGCCAAAAAAGCAACGATAGCAATAGGGGAACGGAATTCGGACTATATCGTTTTTTATCGTCGGAATTTTCTCTCTATAATATGCACACGGCGTCGCCGATATCCCCGCTGTCATCCTTCCGTGATATGCACCGAAGTAAGATATTATGGCGTGTTGAGGTTCCGGTGTAGAATACTCTGCAATTTGAAGAGCCAAATCAACTGCTGCACTGCCTCCAACCTCTGTATGCACTACAGCGTTGCCAAGCATTTCACCAGGTGCAATACTTGCAAGTTCCTTGACCAGCTCTGCACGTGGAATGCTAGGCATATCTGCAAGATGCATAAGTTGATTTGCTTGTTGGTATACCGCATCTATTACCTCAGTTGGAACATGACCCAGACACGATGCCGCAAAAGGACCGTATGTATCTATGTATTCGTTTCCATCTGCATCCCATTGCCGCACATTATCTTGAAATTCAAAAACCGGTATTCTATCTTCACCATCAAATGTTGCCCGCCAGTAAGTTCCGCCGCCTTCATATTCCAGCAAGTCCTTCTTTATTTCCTTTGAGCGCGGCCCGGGCACTTCACGTAGCTCACCGCAAGGCTTTCCTGAGAAGTTTTTACAATTTTCCTGTTCGCACATATCCATCAACTCCTTTTCTAAAATCATTTGGATACACCGCACCACTGCGCGATAAGAAGTGTTAGCACTTTTGCATGTTGAAGCAATTGATCCACACTGACGCTTTCATTTGGCGCGTGAGCCATCATTATGTCCCCTGCACCAAACATCAAACCGGGCACGCCAAAATGGTTTGACAGCAAACGCATATCTGTCCCTGCTTCAAATCCGCTTATATCTGCCTCCTTTCCCACAATATCCCGATAACATTGCTGTGTTAAGCGAACAAACGGGTGATCTGTAGGGGTCTCCGCAGGTTCATAAAGCAGCCCAAACCACTCAACTTCGGGCGGATGTTCCGCAAGCCACGGGTCCTGCTCGCAGGCAGAGTGCACGGCTTGTTCAAACATTGCTTTTACATCCTCGCTGTTTTCTCCCGGAACATATTCAATGCACCCCTCAAGCATGCAAATCTCAGCAACACTACTAGTAAATTGGCCTCCATTAAAAATACCTAGTGTGACCGGCGAGCTGATGGGGTAGTCCCGGTACAACGGATGTTTTTTACATATGTTTTCGTTTCGGTACATCTCCAATTTTCTTAAATTGTCCGCCACCAACACTCCTTTCTCTATTGCGCTTACGCCGGAATATTTCTTGCCGCCATGAGCCGCTTTCCCTTTTATGTGCACACGCCAAAATGCCGCTCCTCTGTGTGCAGGCTGAATCATATTTGACGTTGGCTCAGGATATATGGCTGCATCATAATCTGTGTAGCCGCGTAATATTGATGCAACCGTGCCGTTTCCACCATTTTCTTCCGCAGGTACGCTCAAGATCGTAAGTTTGCCATTCAAGTCCAGTCCTAGCTCCCGAAGGATTTCAAAAGAAAATAATGCTGAAGCTAAGCCACCTTTCATATCGCAGACACCACGCCCGTAGAGCTTGCCTTCACGGTACTCGCATTTGAAAGGATCGCTTTCCCAATTTTCAAGGGGTTGCTCTGTCACTACATCAATGTGACAGTTAATGAGAAGAGATTTTCCGAAATGACCCCCGTCATAAGTGCCTGCTACTACAGGCCGTCCCACAAAGCTCTCGCCATTTTCAGCAAAATATTTACTTTGGCGCATAGCCTCATCGTCAGGTTCCCAGAAATCTACCGAAAGTCCAATCTCCTTCATTAATGCGCGCACAAGCTCTTGTGCTGCCCCTTCATGCCCTGTAACACTGGGCACATCTACCAGTTGCTTACACAAATCAATCAGACGCTCAATCCTTTTTTCTGCCAAAGCACTTATTTTTTCCTTCAACATATGCATACTTATCGAAATTCCTTCCTTTTGATAGTGCATTATTTATTCATGTAAACGTTTACATTTTGCTGCAAATTTTTTGCGCTATTTGATGTGTGAACATTTGCCGCTTCGGTTTTGCCAGTTGTAAGTGGCGGGTATGATAATCTGCACAACTTTAAACAAATTGAACATTCTCCCACGACTGTAAACGTTTACATTTTTGGCGAAATTTTTATTTTTCAGGTGGTGCACAAGAATCTCTTACTTTCAATTGTGCTGGAAACGACACAACCCTTGGCTCTTCGGTATAAACATTTTCAATCCGCTCAATTATCATTCTGCCGGACACTTCTCCCGTTTGATGAAGAGAACGCTCAATCATCGTCAATCCGGGTTTAAGGTATTCTGCAATGTCAAAATCCTCGAAACCTATAATTGAAATGTCGTTTGGAATTTGAAGATGCATATCCTGAATTGCTTTATATGCCCCAATCGTCATCAAATTGTTATGGACAACGATTGCTGTGGGACGTGGTGTTAAACTAAGCAATTTAATTGTGGCAAGATACGCCTCGGCTTCATTAAAATCTCCGGAAAACATATATTCCGACGCAGGTTTTATGTTATGCTTTTTGCAACCCTCAACGTAGCCCTTATATCGTTCACTTGCCACTACATCCGTCAGCGGTCCGTGAATCAAGGCGATACACTTATGCCCCAAACCTGCCAAATACTCCACTTGCTGTTGTGCGCCGTGTACATTGTCCATGGTCACGGTATCTGCAGAAATATTTTCTTTATGCCTATCAAGAGCAAGTATGTTAGTTCCGTAGTTGTCAAGCTTCTTAATGGTATTTTCATGCGGGTCAACGAAGCTTGCAATTATTCCGGCGACACGATAACTCAAAAACAAGTCAATTACTTCTCGCTCTTGCTCAGCGCTTTCATTTGTATTGCCAATAACAATGCTATAGCCTTTCTCTCGACAAACGGGTTCCAGCCCCTGATAAATTGAATTGAAAAACGGATTCGAAAAATTTGAAATCAGAAATCCGATTGTTTTTGATTTCGCCATCCGTAAATTGCGTGCATTGTTGTTCAATACATATGCATTTGCATCCAGTAACGTCAAAACCTTTTGCTTCGTTTTCTCTGAAACTCCTGCATATCCATTCAGCACACGGGAGACAGTAGCAACAGATACGCCTGCTTGCTTCGCAATACTTTTCTGATTCAATACTCGCTCCCACTCTTTTAGTATTTACATCAATGTAATCGTTTACAATTTGTGCATATATATTTTATAAACTATATGACATGGTATGTCAATGCAAAATGTCAACAAAAAACTTGAAGAGATATTGTCTATTATCCCCAACTACGTGCTATAATGACTATCAGCACTAATTTTCCGTTCATCGTGCATATTATAAAAGATGCCACCTGTCCGAACATTGTAGACAGTCGGCTCATAAGGAGACCCATACATGAAACTTTTAGCAATCGATGGTAACAGTTTGGTCAACCGCGCATTCTATGGTGTTCGGCACTTGTCGGCAAGTGACGGGACGCCGACCAATGCTGTTTATGGCTTTCTTTCAATTTTACAAAAACTTATTTCTGATGAATCTCCGGATGCACTCTGCGTGACATTCGACTTGCCTGCACCGACATTTCGCCATGAGCGATACGACGAATATAAAGCCCACCGCAACGCTATGCCGGAAGACCTCGCAGTTCAAATGCCTATTCTCAAAGACGTCCTTGACGCAATGAACATCACACGTTACGAGCTTGCTGGATGGGAGGCCGATGATTTGCTCGGCACTCTTGCCAAACACTGCGAGACTGAAAATTGCGAATGCGTTATTGTCACCGGCGATAAAGATGCTCTGCAGCTTGTGACCCCCCTCACACGTATTAAACACATCAAAACTCGTGGTGGCAAAACTGAAACTAACGACTATACTCCGTCTGTATTCGTTGATGAGTATGGATTTGAGCCGGATAAGATGATTGACCTAAAGGCTCTGATGGGCGACTCTTCCGACAACATTCCGGGCGTTGCCGGTGTTGGCGAGAAAACTGCCATGGACCTAGTGCAGCGATTCGGTCACATAGTGGATATATATAGAGATCTTGATAGTTTAGATATAAAGGATACATTGCGAAATAAGCTCGAAACAGGACGCGAGCGTGCAGAACTGTCTTATGAGCTTGCCGAAATTCACACTAGTGTGCCTTTTGACTTTAATGTCCAAGAGTGCATTAACAAAGAGCCTGATAATGACGAGCTTTACGAGCTGTTTAAGCGTTTAAGGTTTCTCCGCTTTCTCGACTACTATAGACTAACGCCTCCAAACACTGCAACAACTAAAGGCATCGCACACACTTTTGAGGTCGTTAACCTCACAACTTCTGAAGATTGTGCAGAATTGCTCAACACCGCGAGAAGTGCTGAGTTTATCTCAATTAAGCTCGACCTTGAGTTCTTTGACAGCGTTACCGTCTATATCGATGGAGGTGCGCAAGCCGATGGCGATAACAGTAATGAAAGCAACAAAGTCTTCTACCTTCAAAAAGGTGCAACAGATGATTTTGATGCGACGTTGCAGACACTTCTTGCTGATGATGTAAAAAAGGTCGGGCATGATGTGAAGGATATTATCCGAAAATGCCTCGACCGCAATCTCGATACACAAGGATGGGTTTTTGACACCGCTCTGGCGGCATATTTAACCTCTCCCACAGATAGCAATTACAATATAGATCGAATCTCTGAACGCTATTGCGACTACATGATGAAGGCTGATGATGATGAAAACGGTCAAATGTCTTTGCTCACAGACTCCGGAAAGCTCTTTGCCGAAGAAGCTTTTGCTATCGGGTTGCTGAAAACCGCTCTTTCTAAGAAGCTCGAGGAAATGGAGCTTGAGAAGCTTTACTTTGATGTTGAACTTCCGCTATGTCGTGTGCTTGCTGAGATGGAGGTTGCAGGTTTCCTAATAGACAAGGACGCACTTGCCACATTTGGAGAAAAACTCGCAACTCGCATCGCTGAAATTGAGACAGAAATTTACACCTTAGCTCACGAGGAGTTTAACATCAACTCCCCAAAACAGCTCGGTGTGATATTGTTTGAAAAACTTATGCTCCCGCCGCCAAAGAAAACAAAGACCGGCTATTCAACAAATGTTGAAGTGCTTGATAGCTTGTTGGGCAAGCACCCAATTATTGAACATATCAAGGAGTATCGGGAGCTAACCAAGCTAAAATCCACATATGCAGATGGTCTACTTAAGGTTATCGGCAATGACGGGCGAATCCACACAAGCTTCCAGATGACAGTCACGGCGACCGGAAGGCTTTCATCTACAGAGCCAAATTTGCAGAACATCCCTATCAGAAAAGATGCGGGAAGCGAGATTCGCAAAATGTTTGTGGCATCGGACGGGAAGATGTTGGTTGATGCCGACTATTCACAGATTGAGCTTCGCTTGCTTGCACATATCGCGAACGATCCGGTTATGCTGTCCGCCTTTGAAAATGACGAAGATATACACACTGTGACTGCATCTCAAGTCTTCGGAGTTTCTCCGGGCAAAATAACCCCTCTTGAGCGTTCACGAGCAAAGGCAGTAAACTTCGGCATTGTATACGGCATCTCGGCATTTTCCCTTGCAAATGATATCGGAGTCACTCCAAAGGAAGCAAAAGCATATATTGATAACTATCTTGATAAATATTCAGGTGTCCGTGAGTATATGCACAGTATCGTAGAAACCGCTAAGAAGTTCGGCTATGTTTCAACGCTCTTCGGTCGTCGCCGTTATCTGCCAGAGTTAAAATCCACCAACTTCAACACCCGCTCTTTCGGCGAAAGGGTCGCCCTGAATATGCCGATACAAGGCACTGCTGCAGATATTATGAAGATTGCTATGATCAATGTTTCTAACAGGCTTCGCAAAGAGGGACTTGCCGCAAAGCTGATATTGCAAGTGCATGACGAACTTATCGTTGAGTGTCCCGAAGATGAGGCAGAACAAGTGAGTGTGATTTTGCGTGAAGAAATGGAGCGCGCGGCTACGCTTAGTGTGCCGCTGGTTGCAGAGACTCATGTTGGTAAGAGTTGGTTTGATACTAAGTAGGATTTGGATATGATAAAAATAGTTCCGGCTACGGAAGAGCATATTGATCAAATTATGGAAATTGAGAATGAGGCGATTTCGCCGCCTTGGACTCACGGGGCATTATTGAGTGCAATTTATAGCGACGACTCATACTTTGTTGCCGCAAAAGATGAGCTTGCGGAATCGTTTCATTGTCCCAATCCGTGCTCTCATCCCTGCCTTGATCCGTCGGCTATCTTAGGCTTTGCAATATTACGACAGGTTGGGGATGATGGAGAGTTGTTGCAAATTGCGGTGAGTAGGTCTACACGCCGCAGAGGTGTTGGTGATTCACTGCTTGACGATGTGTTGCAATATGCTATAAAAAGCAAGTACAAGTCCGTTTTTCTTGAAGTGCGTAAAAGCAATGATGCCGCTATACGCTTATACGAAAAGCATGGCTTTTCGACATTGCGAATCCGCAGAGATTATTACACCGACCCTATCGAGGATGCGAACATTATGGCGAAGCAAATTTAGTTAACATTAGGAGCTTTCATTATGTTTAACAATGACATTTCATACCCGTTCCCATCGAGAAGACGCACGCTTTATGCTAAGCGTGGAATCGTCGGGAGCACTCATCCTGTTGCTTCTGAGGCGGGGCTTCATATACTTCGCCAAGGTGGCAACGCTATTGATGCTGCTGTCGCTATGGCTATCACACTTTCATGTGTTGAGCCTACAGCCAACGGCATTGGTGGCGACAACTTTGCCATCGTTTGGCATAAGGGAGAAATGCATGGTTTGAACTCATCCGGTCCCGCTCCTATGGCTCTCAATTTGGACACATTGGAACGAAAAGGTTTTAAAACGATGCCTGATCACGGGTGGGAAAGTGTGACTGTTCCCGGTGCACCTGCCGGATGGGTAGCATTGTCTGAACGATTTGGAAAGTTGCCATTTAGCAAGCTTTTCGAGCCCGCATTGGAAGCTGTAGAGAACGGTGTTGCAGTAACGGGCGATATCGGCATGGGCATACGACAGTCTGCAGATTACTATAAAAAAATCTTGAATGATGAAATGTTTTCAAATTTTGCTGATACTTTCACGACAGATGGTAAACCATATGATATCGGCGACGTTATCAAACTTCCCCACCACGCCAAAACCCTCCGCTCCATAGCCGAGACCAAGGCAGAGAGTTTCTATCGCGGTGAAATAAACGAGGAACTGGTTGATTTCTCGAAAAAGACGGGCGGATATTTTACGGCAGACGATTTTGCCAACTATGAACCACAATGGGTAAATCCTATTTCTGTCAATTATCGCGGCTATGATGTTTGGGAGATTCCACCCAACGGACAGGGAATTTGTGCATTGCTTGCTTTGAACATACTCAAAGGATTTGAGTTTTCACCTGATTCTTTCGGAATAGCAAGAACACTGCATCTGCAGTTTGAAGCAATGAAGCTCGCTTTCGCCGATGCCGCAAAACATATCGCTGATCCAGAGTATATGGATGTTTCCATAGAAGACTTACTTAGCGATGCATACGCAACTGAACGCCGCAACCTTATCACTGATGCAGCTCTTGAGCCATTTTCCGGAAACCCGAAATCAGGCGGCACTGTTTACTTCGTCACCGCCGATGACGAGGGGAATATGGTTAGCATGATTCAGTCAAATTACGCAGGGTTCGGGTCGGGTATTGTTCTTCCTGATTGGGGCATTGCGCTTCATAATAGAGCTGCCAACTTCTCTTTTGAGAGAGGGCATGTTAACGAGATTGCAGGCGGAAAGCGTCCTTACAATACGATTATTCCCGGATTTTTGACAAAGGATAATATGCCTATTGGACCGTTTGGCGTAATGGGTGGCTTCATGCAACCACAAGGGCATACGCAAGTTGTTATGAATACAGTTGACTTCCATATGAATCCGCAAGCGGCGCTTGATGCACCTCGTTTTTGCTGGAAAAAGGGTAAGGCAATCGACGTTGAGAGCGCGATAAATCCCGCTGTGTTTGCTGATCTTCGTATGCGAGGCCACGAGCTTTCTGCCATAAGCCCCGGTGATGCAAGTCCGTTTGGTAGGGGACAAATAATTTGGAAAACAAAATCCGGCACTCTATGCGGCGGCACTGAACCACGCGGCGACGGGTGTATGTACGGCTACTAATGTGTCCCGAACGAAAAAAAGCATATAACTCAAATGAAAGCCCCGATTTTACATGGAACAAGCCTTGTAAAATCGGGGGTTTCTTATCGCCCTTAGTTGAAACAAGATGTCCTTGTTCTCGCACTGAGTGTGACATTATAGTCTAGCCAATTCCGCCTGTAACGTCGTAGTTGAAGCCGGGGATGAAATCGTTATGGCTGGTAATGATGTTGACCATGCCTATACCTGTGTCTGTTACGGGAATAAATATACGTGCTTCTCTGCCTGTATTATCAACAGCAGTAAAGATAAATGCGGCTAGATCAACAACACCATCCAACAAGCCATTTGTGGCAAGATCGGTTAGTTGCACGTCTGACACGCTTGAAGTATTAAACTGTGCTTGTGCAAGTGTCATTGCAGTTTGCAGATAGGCTTCAAGTGTCTCATCAGAAATCCCTGCGAATGCAATTTGCTCAGAAATACTCATGTCAAACCAGCCCGCATTTAGCAATGCTGTTCGTGAAGCCATTACATCATCGACATCTCTGTCAAAGCCACTAATTGTTCGTCCGCTCTGATTCCTGGATTCAGAATTTCTTTCGTCCATGTCGGGTTGACACATATATGAGATATCAATTCTCTTTCCAGTAATGCTGTCAATTGAGAAAATATATGTAGGGAAAGCGGAGCTCTCATAAACGATATATCCATCGATTTCATTTGGTGTGCCATCAAGCGGGTTTTCCATATAAACCATCCCTGTCCATGTTGTGTTGCCTTGACTCGCATGTGCGGAAAACCAAATTTCCATATACAGTCCGTCGATGCTTGTGCCAAAAACATCCCAAATGTAACGTGCTCCCATTTGCGCAGCGTCTTCCATTGGTATGGCTGATGAAGGGATAGAGCGAGCAGTGTGGCTAATAATTTCTATCATTGTGAATGTTGGGGCTGTGAACGCATCCGTATATACATCCACGTCCAACTGCTCTTGATCTTGTGTGTACGCTTCGACTGCCACTGCGGGGGGTAAAGGAGTAGGTTCATCTGTTGCCGATGCAAAAATCATTTGATTAAAGCCGACAAATGCCAGGCAAAACAATCCTATAGAAAGAACGCATATTGCTGACACTTTCATAAAATCCTTGCCTTTAGTTCTTGCTTGTTTCATTGTTAATTTTTCCTTTCGAATTTCAAGTTTGTAGTGAGTCTCACAAGTGCATCGGCTTTACAATAGCTGATACACTATAACCATGATAAAACATGCTTGTCATGAAGTTATCCCAAACTTGTCACGAAGTTGTAAATGTTATTTCGATAACCGTTCCTTTTCCAAGTGCGGATTCGATGGTCATTTTGGCACCATGCACATCGGCTATTTTGCGACATAGTGCCAATCCAAGCCCCGCTCCGCCATCTTTGCGATTTCGGGCTTTGTCTACACGGTAAAATGGCTCTGTTACTTTCGTCAATACTTCCACTGGAATGCCGCAACCATTGTCGATCACAGATAAAGTTACACCATCAATTTCACTTTTTGCTTCCATATATATGACACCCTTGTTTGGCGTGCATGCTTTCAACGCATTAAGACATAAATTCAACATCAGGCTCTTTATCAAATCCTCTTGTCCGCTCAGCACCTCCGCATCCGATTTGCAAATGAGTTTAATTCCCGCATCTTCCATCTGTGGCTTGACAGTTTTTGCTATATCATCAAATAAACCCTTAACAGAAATGTCCTGCATCTTCGGTGCATAGTCGCGTAGCATAGCAAGCTTAAGCAACGAGTTTGCTATTTCTTGCAAATACCCCGCACGACTCATAATGCGTTCCGACAGTTCGACCACTTCGCCCTCATCCAAGGACGCTTTTTGCATATACTCAGCGTAGCCAAAGATTGACGTCAGCGGCGTTCGCATTTCATGGGCAAAATTGTCCACAAACTGCTGTTTGTTTTCTGCTTCCTCCTCTAGCAACATCATTTGTTGCTCAATACGCTCCGCCATTTTGTTAAAGTCAATGGCTACTTGAGCAAGCTCATTGTTTGACTTTACTGGAATCCTTTCGCCAAACTTTCCATCCGAAATTTCCCTTGAAGTCTTTGCTACAACTGCAAGGGGTCGAAATATTGATGATAAAATCAGGTAAAGACCTATGGCCGCTATGATTGAAAAGGCGACAGCCGAAAATAATAGTGCATTTTGAATACTTCTCATTTCCCTTATGTTCTCAGTTATGTCCAAAGTGTAATATAACAGGAAGTATCCAAAAGGCTCTGCCAAAAAATCTGTTATGGCAATAAAGTACCCCTCATCGTTGCTTTCAAACTGTACTTCCGACGGAGTCAATTCGTGTGCAGAAAGTCTGATGTCTCTGACAGAAATGTATATGTTGTGTCTGCCGTAATATCTTGAGTATCCTCTGACTAGCAGATCAACAGCTTCATAGAAATTCTCATCAGCAACACCATTTTCTCCACCACGCCCCCAAACAACAGCAACATCACGCTCAAGCGAGCTCATAATAGTTTGAAACTGTCCTACACTTTTGTCTTTTAGCATATTTATCTGACTGTTGTTAAGATAAAATGAAACAATAGCAACACTCGAAAATAACACAACGAGAAACAGCAAGTAAGTGGCTACAAATGTTTTAATTCTCATGGTATATGATCATCCCTTTCGCTGTGCTTTTTGCGGTTCCCCGCAGGGGGAGCTATTGGCACATTCCGGGTTGAAGTTTGAACTTATTCAAACTTTAACCTCTAGCCTATAGCCTAGTTTGTAAACAGTTTTTATATTATCTTCCCAGCCAAGTTTGCTCCGCAATTTTTGAATATGATTATCCACAGTTCGAGTTTCGCCAAGATAGTCGTATCCCCATGCCAATTCAAGTAGTTTATCTCTTGAAAGAGCGATGTTTTGA
>Ga0123355_10000746_pt1 | contig 44376 bp, 28 predicted proteins | sample TergutEmb28metaG_3_FD_89872 | JGI IMG/M metagenome (GOLD analysis project Ga0123355, IMG submission 89872) | Embiratermes neotenicus P1 segment gut microbial communities from Petit-Saut dam, French Guiana - Emb289 P1 | ecosystem: Host-associated > Arthropoda: Insects > Digestive system > Gut ...
AGGTGTAGATGGGCGGATAATATTAGAATGGATCTCCAGGAGGTGGGATGTGTGTATATGGACTGGATTGGGCTGGCCCAGTATAGAGACAGGTAGCGGACGCTTGTGAGTGCGGTAATGAACCTTCGGGTTCCGTGAAATGTGGGGAGTTTCTTGACTAGCTGTAGACCAGTTAGCTTCTCAAGAAGGACTCTGCACTATGGAGTAAGTAAGTAAGGTCATGTTAACTGAAAGATTATCATTTGGATTTGTTACTGTAGTTGTCAAGTACCTGCACTGTAAGAACAAAATGTCATATGATTTAACAGCCATTCTGTTAGTAAAATTTCATCCATTTCTGATCAGATGTCTAGTAAAAAAAGGTAAAGCAATCCTGTTACAGGCCTGGAGTGGCCCAGAGGGTTCCAGGAAGTTAAGGTTCCCAGATTACATGACAATGGCACAGGATGGTGGTAAGGTTGTCAGCCTTACGCACTGGCTGCCTTTACCCCCAGGAAATGCTCCTGGTACTCATTTCTGTTAGAGGCTGTGTCAACCCCAGGGCCATAGTGCGATCGGAAGGATTATGTCAATGAAAAATACCAATGACACCATCTGGGATCGAACCAGTGACCTTCTGATTTGTAGCACAGCACCTTAACCACTGTGCCAGTACACCCACAAAATACACCTTCAGAACACCAAATCAACTGGAGCACAACCATCAGATAGTGACACAGGTCATTATGTCATTCAAACACATTTCAATATTTAAATGGCAGTGAAAAATTCCAACACAGAGGTTAATACTTGGGTAAGGAATTACTTTCTATTATAAAACTAGCCTGCTTCTTTACTGGAACAGCTGACTAGTGCCACCTATGGTAGTCACAATAAAAGGAAACAGGCAACGTACATATAACATAATACTGAGGCTTACATGTGTAAAAACTGTTGCCATAGAAAAGCATTACATATTCTAAGGGTGTGTCCGTAGCCTTACTTACCTAACATGCAAAATTCATGCACCATATTATATTGTCATCTGTGGCCTGTCTGATCTGCCATATATTTTTCCACATTATCTCATAATGGCACAATTTTTGGGGAAAAGGGTACTGGATATAAAATGTATGTAAGGATTTTCTCTATTACTTTTGTCAGAAACATTACTCATTCTAAGAGGAATTCAGCAAGATATTACCGCAAATGTACATGGGGCATCACGTAAAGTAGCCATTACTCTTGTCAGATTTTAATGAAACTTGAAATTTCTTGACAGATTTTTAAAAAGAATCATCAAATTTCATGAAATCTGTTCAGTGACAGCTGAGTTGTTCCATGTGGACAGACAGACACAACAGAACTAATAGTAATTTTGCAATTTTGTGAATGTGCCTAAATAAAAAAATCACACGATTGAGCTACCTTCATAATAAATTAACAAAACTGACACACATGTTGGCTTTTTACCCATCACTACTTGCATAAGAAGTTTTCCTACATTTAATCCTGGTACAACAGTAAAACCCTATTCAGAAACATAAATTTGTTATTAATTTTGTGAAGGGTGATTTTAAACTGCAAAATCCTAAAACAACCGCCAGGACTACCATACAGGAGACTTCATTGAACACAAGGGGCTTACCTTCCACAAGCCAGCCTACTAATAGTACAACAACCCTCAAAAATGTGTCACAGTCTACTGACAACAAAGTACCTTCCTTCCAAAGGGATCACTAACATTAAACATTCCATCTTCAATTTCCATTCGTTAAGCAGTGCAAAGAACCGAACCAAATGCAGGCCCATCACATTTTCTTCTGGAAACGATTTGTTACCTTTTAATGTAATTTCTAAGCCGTATGATTACCCCTTACTGACTATACAAATATGCTTATTTAACATAAATGTAGCTACTTCCACATGTGGAGGTTAACTCCATCCGAATCAGGACATGCCATGACACATAATAGACCCACCTAACATGGAGAGAACATTTGGCATACAGAAATTTTAGCACCAGTGTTTTATGATGCCCATAATGACTAGTGTTTACCATACAAAAAATTAAGAATTTCAACACTAATTACCAACTAAATGTCAGAAGAGCAAATTTTCAGATAAAAAAACATCAGTGTAGTAGCAGCCATTTAAAGAACAAATTTAATGGTATCTACAACTGCCATTTTGTACTTATGATCCTCATTATCAACAGCCCACCACAATCCTCACTTTGAACTCTGCTGTGCTTCTCTGCGAGTTCTCAGCTCAGCACCAGAAGCCACATGCATAAACATACAACTCAGGTATTACGTGGTATATTTAAAATGCACAAGATGCATGTGATAGTTTGAAATTGCTGAAATTATATTTTAATGGCAGTACTGAAAATTCACAGATCAGTGCATTAATCACAAATATACCAGTATATCCAGGAAACCATACTTAAACTGAAATTTTTGACATGACTTGACTTAAGAATAAGGAAATAAATTACAGTACCCCTTCACTCTCTCCTTCTGTGTATGTGTGTGGGCGCGCACACACGTGTATTCAAAAAGAGAGTGTAACCCACCTACCCAACACACACCCACACAAAACAAAACAAAACAAAACAATCAAGGAACCTTTTGACATTTTTAGTGTGTATGTAGAATGTGAACAGTCATACAGACAAAGAGTCTACAAGTACAAAAACAGGGGGAAATAATCTGAAACAGAGTATTAAATATGAGTAAGAATGGAATTACCAGAAACTTTCATCAAATTAACATCTGGTGCCTGAATAAATGCCTGGCATGATCAGCAATTTAAATGGGGGCAGCATACTAAAGGCCATAATGGGCTGTTGGTTAAACCTATCGTATGGAATTTTGAGCATCACATCGATTGTGGTGTACACCTGACATTATGTGCCTAATGGTTACAAATAGTGGTATGGATGCATGTAATGTATGGGAAACAACACAATTCTATTCAAGAGTATAAAATACCACAGAAGTTGAATAAAGAATGACCACAAGAAGGAATAATAATGACAAGGTAATGGGAATTATGACAGAAAATAAACAAAAAAGAGCAGGAAAGTGTTTATAGAGGTCAGAAAACCCGTCAGAGGGTAACTCATCTTGGTGGAAATATCAGTGCATGATGATGATGATAAAATGACACCAACAACCACAATGAATATATAGGTTGTTGAATGTGGCAAGAAAATTTTCTGTTAATTTCATATTTCTAACAACACGAATGTCAGTGACAGCTAAGGGCATTACACAACTTATGAGCTTGAAAATAGGGAGAAATAAAATGGCTTAACTCACTTTCAATTTGCCCCATGTCTGTGTTCACCAAGGAGCATTGCTTCTTCTGGATACAGCTGGCAGTGGCTGTTCCCTGCTGCATGGCTGCAAGCCTCATGGAAGAGAAACCTGGCGGGGGTGGTGCTGACATTGTTACTGAATCTGAGTTTGGTGATCCAACCATGTGATTCTGTTGCTGCTGTCCATTTGCATTACCCAAATGATTACTGCTGGCTGCCCAATCCGCTGAGCCACCACCAAGAATATTTGAGCCATAGAAAATATGATTCTGTTGCTGCTGTCCATTTACACTGCCCGAATGATTAGTGTTGGTAGCCCAATCCGCCGAGCTACCACCCAGAACATTTGAGCTATAGAAAACACAACTACTTTCTTCCGATGATAATGACCTCAACCAGTGACCAACATTATTCTGTTGCAACTGATGCATCTGCGGTATGGCTATAGGCGCTGATGGTGGGTTTGCACTCGACATGGCCGTATTTTGCTGCTCCACTGGTGGCTTGTTCTGCTGAGGAATTGAACCCGTGGTGTGTAGGAGATGGAGACCAGGATTTGTAGATGTATTCAGCGGTGGATGATGATTTGTTGATGATGTCACTGCAAGGTAGTTTTGTGGGCGTGAACTGGACACAATTGCAGGATCTAAAGTTGTCCAGTCAGTACACGGTCCAACTCCACTCCACCCTGCATTAAACAAGGATAAACATCATTATAAACATCCAATACTATATTTTAGTGATGTCAGTCTGTCATATCCAAATGTCACACACCATCGATGGAGTTCCATGGACTGCCACCAGATGGCAGTAGACACCAATACACAGAGTTCAGTCTCACAGATACACAGATGATATGTAATGGAAATCACTAAATCAGGTTTCCAAAGTAATTATGTAGAGGGTCGTGGGGCACTAATACTAAAGTATAGTATACACACACACAAATTATTTGGGTTTCCACACTAACTACAGGTACCACCATAAAAGTATAATATGCACACACTCTTTCTTCGGGTTTCCATGGTAACTACGCCAATGAGTGTGCCTTGCCTGCCCAGGTAACAAGGTTTCCACAGCAACTACGTAAATAAGTGTGCCTAGCCTCCCTGCATCGCTGGGCACCAGCAGACTATTTCAGCAGATAAACTGTGCCTGTGTGTGCTACAAAGGTATATGGGGGAGTGTAAGTACAACTTTACTCATTCTTAATTTTGGCACTGGATTCTTCACTCCTGATACCCACAGAATAGGAGACTGGGTGGGCCCCAGAACTAGCCTGGATACTTTGGAGAAAGAGAAAAATTTCTTGTGCCTGACAGAAATTGACCTTAATTTCATCAACAGTCCAGTCCATAGCATAGTCACTATCACAGTACCATGAATATAACAGTTAAGTACCCAATTCAGAATAAGTCTAAGATGCATGAAGAAATCCAAGATCCATCAACAGGCAGCTGTTGGTTCAGCATCTGCTGCTGACTTCATGAAATATACTTTAACTCTATGGGATCAGTACATTGCAAAGGTGGGAAAAAATGTTTGTTCCACTATCTCACCAATGGTGCACACAAACTGAAATTATTACAATAAATTTTGGTATATATACTTCCAAAAATAAATATTTGTATGTACAAACTGTAAAAGCTTGAAAATGAAGCAATCTTTACTATACAATCTGGTATTACACAGACAGGTGGCATCTTGAAATAGAAACCGAATGTGAAACCATACAAATTTTAGGCCAAATGTAAGATTATTAATTAGCATCTGTATTTTCATGATACACACCACTACATTTAGGTCACTTTATACTCACAAATATTGCTAATTTTGGTGCACATTTTCATAATGCAAATACAATAACAATTTTGCATACAATGAGACATTTTATTTTTGCACGTATTTCCACAGCACAATATATGTGTTTTTCCTGCACTGTATCCTGTTGTAACACTAAATGTCTCTGACTATCAGAGAACAATTATGTTTGAACTAGTGTCTTCTCATGCAGATGCCATGGGGTAGATTGAGCCCCCAAGTTTCACACCAATTACAAATTTGGTTTCCCATGCTTGGGGGGGGTGTTACACCATAAAATTAAAATACATCAATTTAAATTAATACACAATGTATATAATAATACATTTAAAAACACCACTTTATGCAATGAATATAAATTACAAACAGTGTTTCATATGTAAAACTCAAGCCTTCACTTTTATATGATCAGTATTTAATAAAATAAGTATTTCTGGACTTCATAAAAACTATCTGTTTGGGATATAAATCATTTTTCTTAACCTTTTGGTGAAGGAATTATTTTTTTAAATTTTAGCACACTCTGTATATAAAACGTGAATAAAACAGGAACCAAATACGTTAGAATTATGAAACAAACTGCATTTTGAAGAGAGAGAGAGAAAAAAAAAGGACAGTATATACCATGTTTAAAATATTCAGTACCTGTATTTGTTGAATAAATATATAAAATGCAATGTTTAGAGGTTAACGGTGCGGTACGACCACTATAGTCGTCGTTAGGCGTCAAAAGGTTAATATACTTTGGCATGGATGCCCAATACCAAACAAAATGCCATTTACCAAATCTTACTTAATTTGTGACTGTGAAGTGATCCTTTGTAATGTCTGTCTGAAACCAATTTAATGTGCCCAATGAAATTAATCAATCAATCAATATACTCAATGTTATTCACTTCAAGACATGCTTTTTAAAGTGCTTACTGTAATTATAAAATGAAAGTTTAATAAATCATGTAAATCCATCAGATTCTGTTACTATGGTGGTCACTGTTATTGGGTATGATAATAGACTAAAACAGCAGATTAGATGGGAAACACAGCACTTTCTGAGTCCAATGTCTGGCAATAGACGAGGACAGGAACAATTACTAGGTGCAAGTTCAGCTAAGAACACATATCAGACCTAAGATGGATCACTATAAAGATATGGGGGGAAGGGAAGGGAAAAAATGTAACTTGTGAAAAGAACTGTGCACACGGATTTTAATTGAACAAAAAATAAAATCATTTTTTCAATGGCAAAAGATGTCCCCTTACAGCTGTGTAAACACACATACTTTTATATGTAAATGTATTCTGCATTAATTTATTTACAAATAAATTTTCAGTTCAACCATTATTTATGATGGCATGAGTTTTGTTTGACTTAGCATTGACATTTAAACTGCTACCAAATAAAAGATGAGACCAGCATACGGTCTCTTAGGACGACAGAAGCTAACATACCCTACACATCATTTTTTAAAAATAAAAACAGCAGTTCTGTATCATTTCATTTCACTGTATGTGGCAATTTATGAGGATGTGATGGTTATTTGGTCAGTGTTCTGTCCCTTCTGAGGCTATGTTGTTTCAAATGGAATATGACAGGGTGAATATGAACAATGAATTGTTAGGAATGTGGAAAGAAATGCCTAACAAGAAAAATCACAAATGGGGCATCTGTACTATGAACAGAAGTGCCAAATATAGGGTCATACACCAATAATGTGGCAGTATTTCAGAAACATATTGTGTGTGTGTGTGTGTATGTGTGTGCGCGCGCACATGTGTGTATAATGAATTTCATAAAATGAACATTAAATGTCTACTGTGATGCACATTTTTAAAATCACAAAATAACAAACACCGCTCAACCTCCACACTATACAGCATCATCTCATCAAGTTCTGGACGGAATGGAAGACAGCAAAATTTAGTGTTCAAAGAAACACCTAGAAATAAAAATCTTTTTCATTCAGGCAAAATAGTAAGGTTCAATCTGATTAATTCAGTATTAAGTTTGCATTAACTTTATGACTTACCCTTTTGTGAGTTTCCTTGCACAGGTGCATGCGGCGCACCAAAAGCAGGCGGAGGTAGAGGATTACTGGAGCTTGCAAATTGCACACCCTGACTGTGTGAACCACCATTCAAGTTTGGCAGCAGTGACCTCACATTTTCAGGCCATTCCTTCATTGTGAAAGATTCGCTTGCAGTCTTAGCAACACCAGCATGGATGGTACCACCACCATTCTGTAGTCCTAGAGTATGATTATTTGTAGCACTATGACTTCCGTTTGAAGAAAATAAGACTGACTGCTGGTTCGACCCCTGCTGAGAATTTAACGAAGACGAGTGTGCTATATTATTAGGCAGGTTGGACACGGTTTGAGGAATCGGAGACGAGGAACCATTATTCGATGAATTGTTTCCCAGACCCATGAACGGAAGAATTTTGCTACCTGCAAAGAAATAAAAGGTACATAAGAACAGAATCATAACTTGTTCCCCTTTACCTTCCACATCTGAAGACATTCAGAATCACGAGTTGTATCGTAAATAAATATCTCTCTACCGTAAACAAAAAAGGGTGGGGAAAAAGAACATTCATTTCTTTAGATCATTCAACATTTTATCACCTGAACAGTTCATACAGCACAAAATGAGGTGAACACGAAGGGAGTGGGGAGTGTGTGAAACAGCAACAGCATGTTTTCAGACTGTCTCTGCATCTGAATGAAGAAAGCAAAGAAAACCATGCAAGGTTTCAACATAGATGGCTTGGCTTCAGAAACAAATTACACCCCAGTATTAACAACTTAACAGTACCATTCAGTAAATGCATGACAGAAAATACTAGTGCTTAGCAAAGAATGTAGGTTAAATAAACACGCATACCTTTTAAAGTTTTTGTTTGTTTTGTCCCAGGTGCTCAGAGCAAAAGACAACAATATATCCAGATTCTAAATAAAAAGATAAACTTCAGTGAGGTGCTCATTTTATGCACCCAATGACCCCATAAAGCAAGGACCATACCAAAAGTCAAGAGCACATTAATTTCACGATCAAGTAGATCACAAGAAGTCAGTCAAATCTACAAACTGTATTCATTTTTCTACAAAATCCCCATACCAACATATGCACTTCTGCCTAGATTTGAAGATCCCATTGCCACATAACTCAGTTCCAGCAGTTCAAAAACAGCTTTCTGAACAACTTCACCGATCACCTAGGGCCTGCCTTACATTTGATATTTCATTAATCCAAACAAATGGAAATCTAAGGGGGTTACATCTGGACTGTAGGGTGAATGTGGAAGAAGTTTCCAGCCAGTCAACTGAATCCTCTCCATGCAAAGATGCAGTATAAAGATGTGTTGCAGGATGATCCTTTTCTTCCCTGGACATCTGTCATGACGTGCACAATGAAGCTCCAGAAGTGTCTGCAGGTAACAAGCAGCATTCATGAGTTTCCCTTGTGCCAAAAACTATCACTGTGCATCCTTCAGCATCCCAAAAAATGGTTCTCATGGACTTACTGTCTGAGGGCACTGTTTTCATATTCTTTTTCTTGGAAGATGCTGTACGATGCTATTCCACTCTCTGTTGTTTTGTTTCTGGATCAAAGTGACGGAACTAGCTTTCCTTACCTGTTATGATGCCATGAAGAAAGTTGTTACCTTCAACAGCACATTGTTCCAGCAACTGCAATGAAACAAACTTTCCGGTATCCCAAACTTTCTACCATCTCATGAAGCAGAGCACAGAATCATCGGCTTTTTTTTGTCAAGTGTCGCTTATCTCTACTGAGCTCATCACTTTTTCCAGCTTTTCCCTTGAAGTACAGCCAGCTCTTGGCCAAGCATAATGGGGCTGATCAGCAACTTCTGTGTTCCCATCCTAAAATGTTTTACCTACCATGACACTGCTACTGCCCATGCAGTGTCTTCATATACATGTTGAAATCATGTATGAATATCTGGTATGAGGATTTCCTCCTTCATGAGAAATTCTATTAATGCACATTGCCAAAACATGCCCCAGCCAGTCATTTTTTATGCTGTAGCATGACCAAATGACTGGAGCAGGCAATGCAGTTTTCATTCTGGTGTTAGATGGCAGATGGAACTAAGTCATCATATACCACGCACTGCAGCACTGCCTGGAATTTGCTTGTAATTCCACGATGCTCATGACTTTAGGTACTACCATCATACTTTATTACATCTACCTGTACAATCACAAAGTAAGAAGCATATGTATGACGAGTTCTTACTGTTATTTGAAGGCGCTCTTGGAATACCGAGACCAAAAGCATTCATGTGGTTTGGTGCAGTTGTAAAACCTGGTGGTGGCAACCGTGTCCTTGCAGGTGCAGAAGGTCCCACTGGTGTTACATTGGAAGGTCCAAGTCCCAAACCATCCAACAATTTTGCACATCCAGACACATTTGATGGTAACCTGAAAATTGAAACTAGCAACTGTGGGAGAATTTCTTTTTATACAGCAAATCACAAGATTATATGTAAATGGGGTAAGGAAATAAAGCAACTAGTGGCAGTGTGAACTGGGACTGTGCGTGGAAACTCTATGCAAAACCACAACACTACCGGAAGCTGATTCAGTTGTAAGGATGTCAAGGAGCAACGTGAACATCATTCCAGCAAAACAGACATAAAAACATGGCATATTTACAAAATGTTATGGCAAATCATTGCACCTATGTACCTGCACACACAGGCAATAAATTAATACTTGTAGAAACAAATATCTGAAGTGTTCATGGTGACTAAATACAGTGAAATCTCTAATGTTATCAGCTGCATCAAGTGGCTGAAGTGCAAATCAACGAACGTTTCAAGAACTATCTCTGTTCTCATCATGAGAAAACTGAAAACAAGAACACAGATGGTTCTCAATATGTTGGGTTCAGCCAATGAAGACATGACTGCAACACGCACAACTGTCAGACATTTAACTTGCTGAGCTGAAGGTTTATGACACAATATTTATGGACAATTTCTTTTCATCGCCAAGACTTTTTTGATGACTTGGATGTAAAATAAGAACACGCAGGACAGGATGGCCCAACAGAAAAGACATGGCCCCGGACTTTGGACTGAAACAACTGAAACTGAAAAGGGGTGATGTAAGGATGAAGACCAGGGGAGGTTTGAGCGCATTAGTTTGGAAGGAAAGATGAGTAGTTTACATGCTGACCAACATGCACCCACCACCAGCAGAAGGAAATTTCTGTGATGACAGCAACCACCCTGTGAAACCTTACATCATGTAACGGTATAACCAGCACATGGGTTACATCGACAATTCTGATCACATGGCCAACAGCTTTTCGATAAGTTGATGTAACTTCAAGTGGACCATGAAATTGTTTTTCCACCTTCTGGATCTAACAGTACTCAACAGTTGGATCTGTTATTTTCAAGTGGGGGTAAATGTAGCTGAGACTTCAGACTCTTTGTGGTGAGGAATGTGATTGAAGAAGTTGATAAAAGCCAGGACTGCCCCACCCCAGATTGGTTGAAAGACCAAGTGAGGAAGCGACAAATGTTGTGCGGCTTCAGAGCCACCATAACCAACACCGGCCAGTGAAATCCAGCAAACTCTGCTGCCATCTTCAGTTGTCCACAGCCAGAAAAAGGGCACAGTGTACAAGTGCACAAAAAGTGATGTAGGCCTGTGCACAGAGTTTCATACCCAAGTAACATACCAAAGCATATATGTAAATCACCCTGCATTACGAACAGTGAGTCATAATAAAATAGTGATCCAAGGTGCCACATACCTTCTGCAGCAATCAGAATTATGTAAGTAATAAACTATTTACACTATATTTTATATAATGCATGCAATTCACAGACCTAAATTTCTTATAAAAATAAGTGAACATTTTTTCCCAAATTAACCAATTCATAAACAGAGTGCTATATTTCATTTCCTTAAATTTGAAGGAAAAACCTTTGACAAATTCCCCCCCCCCCCAAGAGTAAGCATTAAGAATTAAAACCCCCAGTTAAAAATCTTGGCCCATTGCTGTTGTCTGGAGGGATTTAATTTCCATATTAAAGGGTTAAGAAAAACAAATATATGTCAAGACTAAATACCTAAATACTGACCCTTATAATAAAACAATTTCTGACCACATATAAACATGACAGCCATACTGTTTATATGGAAATAACAAACCTGTGATTCTGCTGTGGCAGTATTTGCTGCTGACTGCGGCTGGCAAATGAACCTAGAAGTTTGCTGCCACCAAAAACAGGGGTATGTGGAACCTGATGACTGAAATGACCCATTTGATTCAGCTGGCATTGCTGATAAAGGTGATGTGTCAGGTGGCTCATGGTGCCGTGCTGGTTACGAAGGTGTGCCCGACTTAATACATCATTTGGAGGCTGCTGCCTGTTCTGTTGGCCTTGGACCATCAGCACCATATTCTCCTTTTCCATCATCTCTGCCAAAGCTTTCTGAGTCTCATGGAAAGGGTCAAAGCCCAGTTCATCATCCGTTAATCGGCCACTGTCTTTCGTGCATGTTTCTTCACTGCTTTCTGTCGTGGCAGTAATAAGATTCATTGAATTTCCATCACTATTTTCATACTCCAACTCAATATTTGATTCCATATTCTTTTGCTGATGGTTGAGAAAGCCTGGAAGATACTTTTCTTCATCCGAAATGCCAAAATCACTGTTTATATCACCACCATTGTGAAGGTTATTTTCACTATTCACTTTACACTCATCCCCACTGCTTCCTGTATTGAAATCTGAACCACACAGTGTGCTGATTTTGCCCCCCACAGAAGTTACATTTGTCACATTACTCTTGTTTCTGCCAACAAAACTGCTATCAGAATGATTTTGGAGGTGTGAATGTGGCTGAGATTGAGAGTTAAGTTGCTTCATTAAGTTCTGATTTTGTTGCTGTCTCATATGAAAGTCTGCAAGAAATTTACTGGTTGCCTGTGATGGTGGTAGTAGGCCATTTGTAATCATATGCTGTGGTCCTGCGATATGGTTCATGAGATTACTGACAGGGAACTGATGATGGTGCATCATTAATATTGTTGCATCTTGGTGAACCAACGATGATGAATGTGGAAACATCTGTTGAGACCCATCTGCTATAGAATTTGAAGTCATGGTAGGATTCACTGAATTCTGTAGTGCCAAAAGAGAATTACTTCCAAGATTTCCCTCTTCAGGTTCAAAACCCCTACCAGTATCAATTTTTTGTGGCAAATGCCCACTACTATTTGTATTAACTCTCAAATCTTCATTAAGGTTTGATGTTGAAGGAGGTGGAAATTGAGTCACCACATTTTCCACTGAAGATGAATTATTTTCAAGACTGTTTTTGAAATTCTGGGACTGTTGTTGGTCACTTGATTCAAAACCATGATCAACATTACTGCTGTCTATCTTGGAGCTTAATCCAGAAGGATCTGATTGAATCTGCTGGTTGTTTGATGTTACAACAATACAATTATTCTCTTGGTGTTGTGAATTTGGTGGGTTTGACGAGTTGGTGAAACCGAATGCCGCTTGCCAATCTTCCGACGAGTGAACAGGTGGTAGAACGTCTGGCATGTGTGTTAGAGTGAGGCCATTGATTGGCCAGTCTGTTGTTGCTAAAAGTAAGAATAATAATATGTACTCTTCAGTCTCAGTGTTCTCAATACACATAAAATAATGACAAACAGTAACATAAGAATGACAGATTTTATGAAAACATGTAACTCACTGTGTGGTCAAGGACACAGACGCATGGAAGAGTATTTTCAAGACCCAAAAAACTGTTAACTGTTCTTAGAGGATTTTGACTTATACTAATGAAAGCAAAAGCAAAAGAAGCACCCCCCCCACCCAATGTGAAACTGATAATAGCAATATCAATTCCTATTGTCTGTATGTGTGTGTACATAGAGCCTATAACAGCATAAACGTGTATGTGTTGAGAGTTCTTTCTCAACACCTCTCTTCAAGTGTTCCAATTTTATTCATCTCTTACAGATTTTGAAAATAAAAAACATGGGGGGCTAGGGTCATCAAGCAAAAGTGCGGACCTTCATCCATTCACATATCAATGAAGATTAAACCATACTGTTTTTTGCTACATTATAATGTTCCTGTGGTTAAGGTCAAAAGAACTGGCAAACTACGGTTCACACAAGGCTGCTTCTTATTTACCTTTCTGTGTCAAACATTTCTAACAAAACAGACTCACGAAATTATCTTCAGGTTTTAAAATTTCAATGTTACTGTTATTTACATTTAATGCTGGCATATGTATATAACATGAATATTCTTAGACAAATTTTAGAGTTACTGAAAATAAATGGGTTGCCTAATATACAGACAAAACTAATACAGTTAACCTTTTAAAGACCTGCATTAAAACACCCCTAGAAATACATTTTATATATTTACATAAAACAGAATCTTTTATTTTTCATAAAATGCCATTTGTTTCACAATTTCACATTGTTCTTTTGAAATAAAACTCATGTGTTTCATAAAGCATGCACTAAATTTTAAATGCCCACCCCCAATATGACAAACGGAGAGAAAAATACCCAACTCTTCCACTGTGCACTGTGGAAACACATAAATCCCTTCAAATTTTCCTAAGGCCACAACTGGAAGTGACAGCAATGTACATTTGGTGTCATACTTCTAATCCATCACTTCCCAGTGAGGGTTCTACAAAATATAATTTAGGGGTTCTGTGGGAAATCATGGAATACACAAACACTTTGAAATGCCATGAAAAAAACCTGACATATATTGCTGTCAACTTTGTCTGGCCTGTACACATTTTCATAGATGGTGGGTTCCTCTGAATATTAAAAATTATTTTTAGGGTTCCTCAAGGAAGAAATGTTGAGGACCATTGTTCTAGCATACATAATTTATATATATCATAGTTCAGATTCCATGTTGGATTCTTATCTTCCAATTTACAGAATTCATGCTGGATTATAAACCGCCTACATTACAGTCCACATAACCCATAACAAGAAACATATCCGGTACATATAACACATACATTGGCAGAGCATACATGTATGTGGTCTTAAATTTTTCCATCACGAGTTGCAGAATGTACACCCACATTTTTTAACATATATGAAGGACTGTTCTTATGATGGTCTTTTGGGTTTCCACATCATTTAGTGTATACACGCTCCAGCGCATCAGAAGAATATACCGCCTTCACCTTCAGGGTGACTGAACTAGTAAAAGTGAATGCTGAAAAGATGAAGTAAAGGATAACATTTTGGTTATGCAAAATAGTTTTATGGCAGGTGGGAGAAGGGATGGGACTGTACTGAGCCAATGAGAGTTGAGAATTTCAACAATGGGCTTTTTTTAGGGCCTCAACAAATTGGAAGTGTGAAATACTGTAGACAGTGGCCAGTACTGAGCGTTGCTGCCTCAGGAGGCAGGACATGAGTGTACACTGACCACTGCTCGCATCATTTTCACACCTTCCACTAGCTAACCACAATTCCCCAAACCATATAACATAACCCATCCACTGCATCACCAACAGCATCTACTTGAACCAGTTAAGTCATCTTCAAGATGGAGGTAGCATGTTCTTCCAACATGTTAGAACACTTAGTCACTACATATTGCAGAAACCTAAACATTACCAACACCTTATCAAGTGCCACGAAAACCTGAATGATGTGCATCATTTGAACAATGGGCCAGGGGTCATTAACATAAGGAGAGAAGAAACAAACAAAAATACTATGCAAACCAAAAGCATTACAGATGCTGAAATGAGACTTGTAACACTCCACTAATGCTGGAGAATGATGTTGACTGTATGACAGTACATGCTTCCATGCGGCAACCTCTCCCACCCCCCAGTACACTTGAACTTTACTTATAACAGAAGTCAGACAGACAACTTTGTTGCAGCCACTGCAAATTGAGTTTCATCAGATACGTCTGCTTCATCTTTGATCTGTTATAGTGGATTAAGATATTTTAAATAATTTTATTCTGGTCTTCTGTTCATACAGTATCAAAGCACTGTTGTGGAATTTGATTTCATTGTTTAATCTCAGTATTTTCTTCAAAATCTGCAAATAGAAAATACAACCATGTTTCCCTTGCCCCACCAAACCCAAGTAAGAGTTTCATGTCTCACGTAAAGTGGTATTCCTCATTGTCTAATACTGCTGGAAAGTAGATCTGACTGATTATTTGTAGCAATGGCAACTAATATGATGATGAATGAAAATCTTTTTTGTAAGATAAATGCCCGAGAGTTGTGCACTGAGGGGTAAAAAGCAGCTTTATTCACTGCACTTTTCCCAACACATGCATTTAACCAAAACACATACACAAATACTGAAAGCTCACAACTGTGAACTGCAACAACCTCTTTTTCAAAAATACATAAATATCTGATACTTGAAAAACATAAAGAACTATACAGTGAATGGGGCCATTAAAACAACCAAATAAAAACCGTCATAAATATCAGTCCTTCACAAGTAATACGCAAAAAATGCCCTCTGTTGATTATATTTATCTCAATTCAAATTTACTTAAATTTTTAGTCTGCTAAATTTGTAGCAGATGTCACAAGCGTATGGACTACTACTGGCAATAACTCACATAAACTATACTGCAGCTTACTGAGAATATATAACCTTCTGACTTCAAAAATAAAATCTACTTGCCCCCAAGGTTTATTTCCAATGGTATTCTCTAGCGAAAAAATGTGATTTATTTATTGATGTCCTCACCTGATCCTGTAGATGTTGCAGCCAATTTTGTGAAATTATTATTAGAGAAAAATGAATTGTTGTCTGGTTCAAATAATGTAGTCCTGTGACTACCTGGAAGAATCCGACTTTCCAGTTGTTGCCTTCCATTTGTGCCTAACACAGTACAAGAGGTCCCTACATTCACTATATTATCATCACTTTCTTGAATGTCTGAGTCTGCTTCCACAGTAGGTCCATTTGTCACATCACTTGATGAGGAAGAACTGGAATTATTGGATGACCTTGGAGAATGCTGCAAGTTCTGATGTAGGTCATGAGATGACAAAGATCTTGAATTTGAATGCTGTGATTTACTGTGCACTAATGTATTTCCAACTTCATCCTGTAGGCTGCTTTGTAATTTCTCTTTCGCTTTCCTGCTAACACAAGTAAAGATCATTAGATTACTAAATTCAATGATTCAGCTTTACAGGCACAGCTACATAATCAGAGACATGTGAACAAACAACATTACAATACTAGAGAGGATCTTCCATTCTAGAACTACATAGCCATTCTTTCAAATGGCTCATAATATCAAAAAAAGGTGAAAAAGGGTATTGTTAATAATGAATTTTGGTCCTTCTGTGAAGAAGCTACTATGGTTTATTACAGCGAAACCCACTTAGGATGTTTAAAAAAAAAAAAATCTGACTTATTAAGCAGGATAACCTCTTTAATAGGTAGGATTGAAAACTTATGCTGTTTTTTTTTTTAAACTTATACATATGTGCTGAATCCGTGTAACTTTCAGTGGTCTTAACATATTCTCACCTGTATCTCACCATCCAAGCAGTTTGTCAATACCTTTCTCAGAGAAATGCCTAGATCTTCAGCGTTTTTTGGTGCGAGAGACATTTGGAACACAATCAACTTTGTTTATTATGTTCAGCTTTTCAGATACTGAGAGTGGCTTGCTTTATATGCCTGTTCTTGACGTGGCCTTGTTCCAGGAGGTGTTTTATAATATCAACAAAGAAGTTCAACGGTAAAGTTAATATAAATTCAAACTCATTCCACTTAAGTATTCAGTTCACTATTAGCACTCCAATGAAACAACTGCAAGTTCTGCACTAAAAACCACACTGCTCCATGGTGTAACTTTCCATGCCTCACGGAATGCATCCACAGGTATCAATTTAATGTATTCCACAACCGATGTGAAACATAGGTTGTTGTAACATCGTCCTATCACAGAGGTTTTTGATGAGTGTATTAGCCATGTTGATCATGTGACCAATGATTAATTGCTCTACAGGACAAAAACTTGCACACATACACAATGTCAAGTGAACACAAAAAGGGTATATAAATTTGTGCACACAACAATTTGAATTACTGAAATTAAAGTGTAAAACAGTTGTAGTCATAACGCACTTTGTAACAGGACAGTGCAAATCAGTCTGCCACCACATGTGCGTGAGAAAACCTAAGACAGGCGGGGGGCAGGATAGCAAGAATGCTATGATTAAAGACTAATTATTGCATGCAGCTAGAAGTTCTGAGAGAAAGGATAAGAATGCTTGTACAGAAGTCTGTCATCAATAGGGAGCTTGAAAATGGCAAGGGACTCAGGCACCACATTTACCACATAGTCAGTCTGCTTCAAGTTTTCACACCCTTAACATTGTTTTAATGTATTACATGTGAAACACAACTTGTTTGGAGTTGATTTTAAGTTGGCAACAACACACTGCTGCTGGATCACACACAGACCTGTCCTTCAATACTACACTGCAATGTCAGCATGACATGAGGAAAAAGACTTCCCAGACATGTACACTACACAATAACATTAAAAGCAAAGTGGCTACAAGCAAAATGATTGATGCAGTAACTATGGTGTTTGAAAAGCAAAATGGGCCATGCAGTCAGGACCGACAAACTGTGGCCTCTATATTGCAGAAGAATTGTGTAACTAGAATTCTACACCTACATGCCATGAGGTTACATCATTGTGCTGTGTGAAACTCACAACTGGAAATAACCTCAGAGATTAACCAACATGAAAGGACAACATCATTGCAGTGCTCTGTGCTGGTAACAGATTAAACAAAGAGAAATATGGGGCAACTGTTTACGATTCTGACATGAAAAATGTATTAAATGGTTGAAAAATATGTTTCATCATGAACTATTTGTGTTTTTTCAGTGTGAAATTTTCTTATGCAGGGACATATTAAAAGGACAACATGTATATTGATCATATGGGAGAATTTTGATGCTTTTTTTAATCCTGACAGCTTTTGTGGGAAACTTTCTTAACCAAACCGTCCTAAGTGAGTTTCACCATATTTTGTGCTTATTACAAATTTTATCACACTCTGTAAATATGAAAATACCCTCCTTGTGCAGCAAATCCAAATTTTGGCTTACACATTAAATTTCAGGTCAAATTATACTGTATCATTTAGTTAAATGTCATCAATATTCATCTTAACATCTATGTCAGACATTTTCCCTACCAGACCGTGCAGCATAACTTGGATATCAGTTGCAGAGACATGCTTAATCTGGTTACTTATCAGGTCCTATACAAACACTGGTAAACCTAATGATAGATCAGTTTCAGTTTATCCTTGGTAGTGAAATACGGTAGTACTTAATAACCAAATTAAATATACTTGAAGTATGTTACAGGTAAAGGTAAAAGTAAGGGTAAGGTTACCCCCATGCACACTGTAGAGGTGTACGAGTATGCAAATATGGCTCTGGTCATTCTTAATCTCTGCAATATGTGGAGATGAGTGGTCTACTTCATGCCCCAGCCACTTAACTCTCAAGGAAAGAGCTCCCCTTTACCTACTGAACAGGAGGCTCAGTGGGCCTCATATCAGGTCTTGACAATTCAGAGACGAGAAAATTTTTCTGCCCATGGTGGGAATCCAACCACAGTCATGTGTCCTGCCTGTAGCCCAGTCACTACACTAACCAAACTATCCTGGCTCTTACTTGAGGTGCATTAGTTTTTATTCACATTTAACAGGTATTTAGGTTTAAGTATAAATTAACAATCTAACTTTCCTCATTCAGATGGTAGAACAAAAGTTTAACATATGTTAATGATATTACATTTTTCGATACAAAGCAACAAAGAACAATGAGCTACAATTTATTATTTTACATTAACTGCAAGCTTTGCGACTGCACCCAGATCAGTAAATGGTAGCACTGCCCAATTCTGACACAGTAGGACCATAGTTTACATTTAGGTCAATAACCATATTAAATTTTCTAATTACACTCAGCAAAAATATAGTTCTTTATAACATTAGTGCATTTGTTGGTTTGTGTGAATTCTCTATTAATGCATGAACATGAATAACTATAAGAATCTTTATAACCTATTTTAAAGACTTCTAATTAGTTTTAGTAACGGGTTCAGCAAACTTAAATGTAAGCATTTTCACAGCGGGATTTATTAGCATTACTCACAATTCAATTGAAAAAGTCTCTATACACTGTTTAGCAGTAAAGAACTTACAACAGAAAACAGGGAGCCCAGAAAAACGAATGCCATTTTGAACAAAACCATTAAAAAAATTGGGGGGGGGGGAATATGAATGGAATGCATGTTTAAGTTTTCTAATTTGGATTCAACTCATCAATCAGCATAGAAACTTGAAGCTGTTCTCAAAGCACCCTTCCCCTAACTGCTGGATGTAACCAACCACAAACAACTGGACTGGATCTCATCAATCCACAACTGGTTGAAACAGTAAAGAATGTGGTTAGAAAGCAATACACAAACTAGGTGAATCAGTTTATCACTCTGAACTACACTACGAGTGCATAAATTCTGAGATGAACTGAGAGGTTTTGGATCAAGCAGTTGCTGAGGTGACAGCTAGACCCTACTTTGTACTTCAGCTGGATATATCAACAGATGCCAACTGCTGCGTGAGCATTAGTTTTTGCACTACCAAAGTAATGATATTGACAGGAAATTCAGTGGTACGAAAATGATAATTTTTTTTTAAATACTAATTTTTTTTTAAATACGCGGTGTAGTATGGCAGAAGCGTACCAATGTTTCAATAACTTGCTGTCTCCAACATTAGATCTGGTGAACAGTCACTGCCATCAGCAACTCATCTCACTTAGTTAACTTCTATGGGAAGGTTACACGACTTTGTTCTTTACTAATCTATTCTGATGACACAGGCAGCAAGTTCCTCCAAAATGGTAGCACCCTTCTACAACACTACATGGTGCCACATCCCATGAGACACTGCCCATGTGCAACAGTTGTGACAATTTCAAATCTATAGAGACTTTCAGAATATCTAACTGGTAGGAGTTAGCTTAAAATCTACCAACAAATAATCTTAAAATCTACCAATACATTCGAATTTTGGTAAAAATGAGAAAAAATAACCAAGATTTTAGGTGAAGAACTACCTTCAGCACAGCTCATTAACCCTTTCACGCCAAAAGTTGACTACAGTCAACACGCAGTGTGATGTTGAGAAAACTGCATGTCCACTAAAGTCATTGCCATGAACATGCAAAGTCACAGTGGTAATTTAAATTTCGAGTCCTCTGCAGAATACACTGGGAACTTAATTCTGGCGCCAAAGAGTTAATCATTTATCACAACGAGGAAAAAAAAGTTTCAAACAAAACGTGCGTAATAAAACAAAACATTTACATCCAAAACACCTGTATGATAATTGCTATAACTTCTGGCATAATTAATTAAGAAATGGTTATGCTATGCACAGATTTTCTAACCTACGAGATCTCAGGTCTCCATGCTGGTGACTAGGAACATAATTACTGTCTCCTGGCTTCTGATGTGCATAATCTGAATAACCCAAAATGCCAGTACACATCCACCAGACTACAAGCCATCATATCCCAGGAAACAGTAACCTTCATTTCCTAACCTACACAATCAATTAACAGCAGTTTTCTAATTACATACTAAAATTACAAAAGAAAACAAATGATTCAGTTGCTTCAGCAGAAGCGCGCAATTTAAAAAAAAAAAAAGATCTTATTAACTGTACAGTGTACTAAGATTGTATTTGCTTTATGCTTGTAATATAGTGCTCTATGACAGTATGACCTTTAACCATACATTAAACATTCACACACACATTTTATTTCCTATTAACATGCACAATTGCAGGAAGCAGAGGAGGATCAATACTGTCATTTCATGTCAACTGATCTGCCAGCAGGAGTCTATTAGTTATTTCAGTTACTGCACACTATTACATGCTCATTTTTAACAAAGACTTCAACAGGAGTTGTTTAATTCTTAACCATTGTACTGCCACAATTAGTGTGTAAAGAAAATCAGAAAGGAAGTATTATGAGCCAACCTTGGTGTCACAAGGATGTCTTTTACAGCTACATGAAGGCTATGTTCACTTTAAAACGTATTTTCTTAACTACTACTTATCAGAATCTATCCACTTAATAGCATGCATTTATATAGTTTCATATAGCATTTTCACAAACAAAGCAACAAAAACACACATATACATACCAGCAAGCACATTTGCACATGCATACACATTCTTTATGCCCTGAAGATTAAACACAAAACCAAGAATCATTTCTTACTACTTATATTTTGTGCCCTTTTCCATCTCTTCCCTAAAGTATGAATGACAGTTCTGAAATTACAAATTAACACTTTTCTCTTCAAGAGCATGGATATTAACATGGCAATTACAATTCCTGCTGCTAAATGAGCCTGTTAAGTGTACACTGTATACTTTCACAATCTTGATTTTTCCATTTATATCCCATTTAATTTAATTACTTGTTGATGTAACTCCATGCACATGGTCTCCCTTCTGTGCCATATTACAGAAACAAATATATTGGAGCAAAGCAAGCATGAAGATTTGTAGCTTTGTTTCTCTGCCTTCTTGGGTTAATTCAGGACAATTGGCAGGACAGGAGGTTTGGAGTTGAGATGCACAGAGACAGGCACTGCTGTATCCCACGTTAGCAGTTCAGGGCTCACAATTCACCACACTGCCTGCAGATAGCCAACATTTATTACATATTTATTTTTGCATGGAGTGAAACGGTACATGTGGAAAACCCTTGGAGAGACCAACAAAATTAGAACTTGCACATGCCTATGAGAATAAAATAGTAAAAAACATAATATTGGAGATGATATTCCTTGCAACAATGCCCCAAGAAAAATAACTAAAATTATACATATCCCCAACAAACTTACCCCAATTACAACAACGTTCAGAACTGACTGTGACAATGGCTTTCTTCCAGTTACAGCCACTGCACAGGTATTAACACACAGCCGACCTCAGCTATAATGTCATGAAAGGGACTGAATATTTCATTGTTATAAACAAGCATTGTTCTTACTGAGCAGTATAATGTTACGATAAACTGTAACTAATTGGTACCACAGAATATCTGACGCAAGAGATGTATCGTATAAACTGATGTCGTTATATCAGAGTTCCACTGTACTTCAGCATGGAAGACAGTAAGAGTAAAATGTCTTTATAGTAAACATGCAACATAAATTTCTTCAAATTAAAAGCACTTACCCTCAACTGCACAGCCATTAATATACCTGGGCATGGAGGGCAATATAGAGTAAAATGGCGGTATACATGCAACATGAATTTCTCAAAATTAAATGCACTTACCCTCTACTTTCTTCTCCCGATGTATGTCTTTTCTTGTGAATATTTGTAGTGAGTTTTGTTGACTGCTGATCATACCTTTGCCTTCTTTGACTGCCTTCACCTTTCGAACTATTGTTATTATTATTATTGTTGTTATTATTATTACTGCTGGAATTTCCACTTCCACTAGATGACAATCCAAAATTATTACCTACAAAAAAACAAACAAACATCAGATGTTACTTTTCAAATAAGGAAACTTCATAAAAGGAAAAAATATCTGTACTGTACAAAATCCCTTGCATGCACCTCTAAAAGTTTAGCTGGTAAAAATACATTCTTGCATGGATTATACATACAGTATTCTCTACACCATAATGTAACCCCATGTCTAAGACAACCCCTAGAATCAGTTAACACAAAAATAAGCAACACTAAATATTGAGGTAACATGACGATGATGATTATGCAAACACATATCATGGGGATATATCCTACCCATTACTCCATAGTTCATTCATCATACTGTATTTACCAGACCATAACACAGGCTCACACATAAAGAAATATACCCTTCAGTGGAATATTTTATAAGAAAATAATTACATGTCCAGAAAACAATTCTTGGATACAATTCTATGCTGCAAACACTACTCCGTCACCATGCCTTTACAATGGCTCAAACAAGGCCCACAGAACATACTCTGGTGAAACTTGCACACTGTACATATTCAATGCCTTTCCCCCCACTGCCAAACTTTGGCCCTCAGCACAACATATACTTCCTATCATCGCACAATTATCAATCTTGCAGCGTATATAATAAAAGTGGCAGTTTACAAAAATGATGGATCCTGCATGGCAGAGTCTTGCTTCCACTTTGGCTTCCATGATGTATCATAATATTGTCAGAATGGCACTATTCATGTAAACGCTTGAATATCAATGACACACAGTGTTTGGTACCAGCACTAATACAGGAGACACACAACTCCTTAAATAAGTTAATAAAAATCACCCCAAAAGACCACTCAGCGTCCAAAAACTGCACATCTGCCGGATACAGCGCACCTAGAAACTGATATAACACCAAAATAGTTGAAAATCTGTATAGTCCATTCCCACATAGCAGATGACTCTTATAGTTGATGACATTTATGCCAGGATGCAGTGCTGCCAAAAAACCTTGCCATTATATGAAGCAGTAAGAAGGTCCTATGCTATGTTACTATTCTCAGCCTTGACCTTTCTTAAAGAAAGATAAGTCGATGTATTACCAATCCTTATACTTTTAACCTGTCTCCCAAGAAATGCTGAAGTAGAAGGTGTGAGTGCTCAAGAAAACTGTGACTTTATAGTATCTCTCAGTAGCTATAATACAGAAGAGTAGACCAACAAAAAGGTTGTGACTGCAAATTATAGCTAGAGGTAGAAAATTATATCTATTCCTTTTTAAATTTCAACAGGCGAGTCCAAAGAATACTGGTATAGGAACATGTCTATATGCAGCATGGTGCCCTAAGCAAAAATATTAGACATATGGATTAATTATTGTGTCATAACAAAACATACCTCAAAGCACAGCAAACAGTTGTAACATTAACAGTGTGAGAAATACAGACCTTTGGCCAGTGTGGCAAAATCATATTGAAAATACACCTTACCTATTCACACAATTTATATCTCCAAATAATTTACATGCTCCTACCTTACAATAAGGTATTTTGTGAAAAGTTAAATATTGCACATTACACAAAACAATAATTTTGATATGAAAGTGTGTTTTACTGTAATTTATAGAAGACTGAATTATGCACAGGATTTTCCTGTTGTCAATTTACAATGATGTAGGCTACATATAAACAGACTTTTAACAATTTTTTTCAAAAAACATTTCATACACAAAAGGCATACTTTATAGTCCAGTTCCTCTGCAAACAGTGCATTTATGAAAAAACGGAAGAAGCTGAGACGTGCTGACATGATCATGAAACAGAAACTCCAAGTTATTAATATTTTTTAAAGTATGCTTCATGATTTTTGTAGACTGTTCATGAAAATATTCAATGACTTAGGTGATTTTATTATCCAAGTATGTGTATACGGATCTTCAAAATTTGGTAACATCTACAACAAATTTTTTACCAAAAAGAATCATGTGTATGTTGTGTAAAACTCACTGCTTGGATCTGTACAAGCTGCCTGTGACAAACTGCAGCTCAACATACAAAAACAAATTTCAATTTAGATATCCAGACTTTAAAGATTATTCACTTAAATGTAATAACCACAACAAGAACTATATGTAACATGTTAAAATGAGGTTCTAAAAAAAGACTTCTTTGAAATCAAGAAAAATGAAACAGGGGTTTTACCGCAATTACTTGAACGGAAGGTGACATCTATGACTATTCATCATAAATACAAAAGATGTCTGCTGCACTTGTGAAGAGATGTTACGTATTAACTTCATACAATTACTACTATGCAAGCCTGTCGAACATAATGAATGCTTGAAAACATTCTCAGTTACATTCATTAAATGCTTCCTGCTTCATGGTTCTGGAGTCACTAGTCCTTATTTGATTCCATCAGCCAGTGTCATTCTAGATCAACTTGCAACTCCTGAGCTGAAACCGAGTTCTCTCATAAAATTTTCAGCCATACTTCATGCAAACAAGTCATGGCTACTGACCTTGAAACACATTTGTTGTCTGTGTCACTTGCTATGCTGATGGCACAAAATAGAACAGATGTTCACATACAGTACATCATAAAACACTGTCATACTTAAAAAATTACAACATTTAAACACAAACAAATATACACATCACCCTAAAATGAGAGATGGCCATTCTTTTTCTAGCTCTGAAAATATGCAATAAAGCTGTCTTACATTCAGATAAATACAGAAATTTAAAAATACTCCAAGTAATGTATCATTTATGTCATACAAACCATTAGTGTTACTATTAGTTGTCAGGCCTGGTTGCAGTGAAGGCCATGCTTCTTTATTACAAGCTTGACTGCCCTGAACACACATTGCAGAACTTGAGTTTGAATTTGTACCACTACAACTTGTACTGCTGCCACTGCCCTGATACACAGTTTGACAACTGGAAATACTGGAAACAACAGCTGGAGGCGATGGTGTTGGTTTCCTAAAACAACAAAATATTACAGTGCTTCCAGAACTCAATCCTGATTTCATCTCAGAATACATACATATGAAGGCCTTAAAATACAAACAGTTCATCAATTTCAACGCAAATTTAACCAACCCTTCAAAATTCACACATGTATACCCATAACAACAAAAATAATTTGCTTCATAACAAGTTACTTGATTTTGTAGCAATCAGCACTCTATCTAAAAGCAATATGCTTTATAGCATCAAGCTTCCAGTTTCACTGTGTACTTAAATAAAAGATAAGACTTTAATTTCAGAGTCACACATATAGAAAATCCAAGATTGAAAACTTTTTTATCTACAAATCTGTAGCTCTCATTTTTTCCCTTTCCAGTATACATACTTCAACCAATTAGAAAAATTCTGTAAAAAAACAATATGGGGGACAGAATTACTAAAAATATATCCTGACAGCATTGCAGTGCACATGTACTTTTTCAGGTAAACATAACTGGCAGCCGCTTAATACCTCTGCTGCAGCTTCCATAAAACACAGAAATGCTGAAAAACTGTGTGCCATTATCTGAGGTGGGGTAAGAGCCAGGAACATTAGTAGCTTTCAATGATTTATGTGACAGTCATCCACAAATCAATGATACGGCCTACCTATATTAACCCAAATATAAAACATGGCTGCATTACAATCTTTCATTTTCAGCAAAAGACCTACTATACAGAATGTGTTTAATTTTACGCGCAATTCTCAGGCACCATCATAGATTTTCATATAATGAATTAGGAACAAATTGTCTTATATTAAGAAAATACAGTACATAAACAAAAGCACACACAACTTATATTTTCTCAAATATGTCTCAATCTAACAGAGATTTAGTATCAAATCATTAAGACCTGCAACCCTAATTGCACAGTTTGCTGCTACACACTCTCAGTGCCTGTTCATTCCTCTATCACAGAGTTTGTAAAACCTTAGCAATGGACAGAAATGTTATGATTAAGAGTCAGTAATGAATGTAAAATAGTAAAACCAATGATTTTTCTAAACTATGTACTCAAGTGAAGTTCATTTTCCTACAAGACATGGGTGTCCAACCTTTCCATGGCCAAGGGATACAACTGTTATTGTGGGCTGATCTGCAGGCTGCACATGAAAAAATAACAACAATTGGTATACCTTACCACCTATATTATTGTATATTTTTATAGTACATACAGTGTTTACAAAAGTGGCTGCAAGCCACACAATACAACCTGGCAGGCCACAAGATGGAGCCCCACACTACTACTCCTACATTCAATCACAAAGGCAATCCAGCTGCCTTAGGTGTTTGGCTCACCTATCTCTGCTGGTAGAGCTGTGGTTATATGTATTGAGCAGCTGTTCATGCAGTTTCTTCTCATACTCTTGGTGTTTACCTTGTTGCATTTCTTCCTTTGTAAAACTTGCCTCTGCATCTCCTACAACATAGAAACATCTTGTATTCAAGTAAAAACAACCTGAAGAAGGCTGCACCCTGCAGCCTACAGGTGATTAGATGCAATACTTAGCATCTGAAACGTTTCACTCTCAACATGTAGTTGACACTAAGTTCAAGGATGGTGTATAACTTGGAACAGAGGTACCAGTGTTTCAGAGAAACCTCTTGCTTTCATCTTCAGGGTAGAAGTCTAATACTACATGACGCCAAGTTTAAAATCACAGGAACTCCCCAACTTATACAATTTCAACTCACACAATTTTGGTCTTATGCATAAAAAAGTCAAAAGAACAACTTTTTTGAGGTGTAAGCCACATTTTTCCTTATGGGAATTAAGGCATAATGAGACAAAAGTGGCACAAGAATGCCAATGCACAATAACACAGATGGTGGGTGATCATGCTGCAGCCAGTCAGGTTCCAGTGTGCTGAAGATTGGATTTCAACTGGATTCCTTTGTACACACATGCAATTAAGCATATGTACACCTAAATCAAAACTTCTGCAAAATTTAACTTGTCCCTGACCTTCCAGAATGTAACTATGGTCTACATCACATAGCGCCTGTATAGGCCTACTGCTGTTGGAAAAAGTATTAATGAACTCTACTAACACAAGTGTGATGAATAACAATACCCACTCAAAAAATTTATTGTGGCAATTGTTGTGTTTAGAACTTCATATACATATACATTTCAAACCATGCACCACAGCATGTTTTCTGTATTTTTACACTAAAAACAGGGGTGTACATAGTACATATTGTCTGTTAAACTCACAAAAAAGTAACTACTCCTAAAAAGATGTAAAGGTAGAGCAATCCCTGTACAGGCCCTTAGGGTTTGAAAAGGTTTAGGCTCCCTGATTTCAAGACAATCAGCACATGAAGGTGGTAAGGTTGTCAGCCCTACATACAGGCTACATTTACCCCCAAGAAACATTCTTGGTACTCATTTCTGTTATAGGCTGAGTCGACCCCAGGGCCACAGTGTAGCCAGAAGGATTATGCCAAAAAAAATTAGCATGACCCCATCAGGAATTGAATCCACAACCTTCTGGCTTGTAGCACAGTACCTCAACCAACTACACCACTGCATGCCCCACCTAAAACCACGTATAAAAATAATTTTGTAGCCAAATACCATCACTTTAAATATGCCAACATGCTTATCTTGAAACAATGTACTAACGACAGGCATAATCTAACAGAAAAACAGGACAGTGTCACTTGGAGGATTACTGATAATTTTGATCCAGTGCTATGTCTTGAAACTGGTCTGCTAGTTCTCTTTAAACAGCAAATAATGATAGCATACCCCTCAATCTACACATAATATTTAATGTACAGGACCGACATCACATTTATATATTCTTTGAAGCAGCTGAGTCACCAACAGTGACCACACTACTGGTCACATGAGTTTTGTGATCCCCCCCACACTTCCTGCCTGTTGCTGTGGCAAGCATCTCAGCACAATACAGCAGGTGTCTTCTCTGACAGAAAACATTAGCCCTGAGATGCTTCACTCAGATGTTACATGAATTGCTGTGGGTATGGTGTTACTTTCTGGAGAGCAGAATATGGTGATGCATGCACACAGCATCCTGGCAGCTGCCACTATTCTAAACAAAACCCCTTCAACCAGAAAGGTGTAGGTATTTGGTAACTACAGTAAAAGATTTAGAAACAGATCTGTTGTATAAAGCTGAAGTACCCTCAAAAGATCTGCTCCACCACAACCTTCAGTTACATAAATATACATAAAACAATCACTTTCAATTAGATAACTTTAAACCAACAAATTCCACACAGATTAGACTTCCAGTTGGAATCTCCTCAATAAAAGTTGGTTTGCATGCCACAAGACCTACAATTTTTTTTCTGCCTTTGATCAATATGATCTACACAGCTCACCCAAGTCATGTAAGTACATGCAGTCAGGCTTGGGACATGGCTGATTCTTCATAAAATGAGAGCAGTATTTTGTTGTTCCCAGTGAGGTTTTAATAGTCCGTCCGTCAACAGAAATATTATTCACTGCCTGTATTGCCCGCAAAGCATCGTCAGCCTTATGATATGTTACGTAAGCACTAGCGCTGGGACCCTGCAATCACAAGTACAATTACTACCATATAAGACATCTGCTTATAGCACTTCCATGCTTTCTGACAATCACATAAGAAATGTAATAAATAAGCTAACATATCTATAAAATGATGTCTCAGAAACAGTACCTGTTTTACTAAAAGCACTAACATACAACTGTAAGACTTCAGTATAACCAATACTGAAAATACTTCAAATGTCTTCACAGCATTTGTCACAGAGTAGATTCACACCTTCATAAAGAAATAAAGAGGGAAGTTTCTGCTGCCCTCCAGCAAACAAAATGTCACTTTTCATTTGCCATAGTCGAGAGAAACCTTGCCATAAACTGCAATGTAACCAATTTACTGTAGTCTCTATTTGAAATTCACACAGTGCTTCTATGCAATTACTTTATTTACTTCAAAAACCTCTCCTTTAAAGCACTTAAAAGCCCACATCTGCCATGAAAATTATAGCAGTTCCACAAAACAGAAATCCCATTTGTCAAATTGTATTTCTTTGATAACCATACTGCACAGATTCTCCAAGCAGCTATGGTGAATGTCCTCATTTACTGTTAAGTGTCCAAAAATCTTGTTTTTGAAGTGTATATATTATTTACCCAGATGATCAAAGAAAGTGAATGTGCATATGCACCCAAATATGCACATACCTGTGACCCAGCATATGATGTGCTCTGGTTGATGACAACTTTGTGGATCTTCCCAAACTTCCCAAAGTACTCATGTTTCTTCAGAACCTAACAAAGTAAATTAACATTCTTTAATCTTTATTGTCCTTTGAAACCATATGTTGGTCTATGAAATGTACTGGAGAATGGTCAGGTATGCAATATGCTGGTATTTGTGTTTGCTTGGTAGCAATCTAAATGTCCATACTAAGCCAGAGAAACTCAGGCCACCAAGATATACATTTGGCATTTAATACTATCTATCAATTGATAATTCTGTACTACATCTTCATCACATGCAAGGAGAAAAAAACTATCCTTCTTTTTTTTTTTATAAAAAAAAAAATATTGTAGAAAAACAAGTACTTCACCATGCTGCCCTTACTTTTATGACAAATAAAATCAAATTCTGTATATAAAGTTCATACATGGTACATTTCTCACTGTATAGATAACATAAAGTGATAATACCTAAAAAAAATACAACACCAAAATTTTAAACTACATTTTTTAATTTAAAAACAATTTCACAGAAAATACAATAGTAATACTCTCATGCTACAGGTATAAAGTGCTACCAACCTCTGCATCTGCCAACCTCATGGGAAGCCCAACAACAAAAACAAGATTTCGTTGTACAACCCTCACATTGGCAAGATGTTTTCGGTTCTCTGTAATCTTCTGCTTTCTTTGCTGGTCCTTGTGCCTCTTTTCAGCCTTCAGACGAGCCACTTCCTCCTGAGAGAGTGGCTTGAAATCTGCCGGATTCTCTGGATATGCCTTGCGACAAGCTGGACACAGACCATTTTCATCCGTCCGAATTCGGTGCCAGCAGAAACGACATATCTGAGAATCAAACGTCAAGAATACTGCTGCAGTATTACCAAATTCAGACTCACTTCTGAGTAACATATCTTGTATTTCACTACAAAAGTACTATAATAAAGTAAAGCTACCCAGTACATCAACACGCTGTATGACAAATCTGTTGACTTCAATTATATGTTGCCAACAGAATTTCCGGGGGGGGGGGCAATCCAAAGGTCTACTTTTACTGGCAGTTTTTTATTTACGCTTCAAACAGTTACAATTACAAATACAATTTTCTTCACAAATGTAGAACTATGTATCTCACTTCTTTGTTATCACTGCCTATACCTTTATTATGGAATGACATGAAAAAACATCAAACACAGAAGAAATAAAATGAAGGCTTCTAAGGCAATTCCAATGCCAAATGGAAAGAAATGTTGAGAAAGTTCACAGTTCCTCTGTTTGGACATATTGAAAAAAAAAGAAGCATGAATTTATCTAGTGAGACAGCATTAATAAGAAACTGGTAAGCCACCTACTTGGACTCATCAGGGAAATATTATAAGAACATGCAGTCAAAGAAGATGATGGAAATAATAAACTTCAAGACAAAAATAACAGTACATGTGTACCTTATTAAGGATAACAACATGAATGTTATGCCTGTCAAAGAAGGCTAGCACAAGTCCCAACAGGGAGAGACAAAGGGGTCTCTCAAATGTGTTTTCCAGTATTCAGCTCCTTCTTAGCTACAACTAACACAATGGGATGATAAACATACAATTCACAATTGCTAGTCATGCTAGCAAAACTCGCCAATATGAAAACACAAAAAGAAAATATTCAATTAAAATGCTGAAGTTTTCTTCAATCAACAATGCATTCAAAGACAGATCATTCCGAAACATGTTAATAATACCAAATATATCAACAAAATAAAGGAAACCCACTAGTTGCGTTTGATGGTATTCAAATTCTCCTTTCTTTCACTGTGTTTCATTAATCTTTCCTAACTTCCTGGCTTGCTCTCCTTGCAGTCTAAACATGTACTAAGCCATTCCTATATTATTATTTTGATCCAAACTAGTTTTCTGTCATACCAGTGTGTCACACAGCAGACACAGTCCACTTCTTGCATTCTGTTTATTGTTAACTATGAAGTATTATTGATCTGTCTCAGTAGTAGGGAATTTTGCTGTGCAGGAAAAAGTCTTCGATTTGAAAAATGCATTTTCAAACATCTCTGCACTGTTACAAAATCTATATCTATTGCTTGTCTTTCCTTTACATTCATTTCTTTGAACTCAATATCTTACTGTTGTGTAACCATCTATTAAAGACTTTCCTTGTTTCTGCCCCTCTGCTTTTATGGTTTTATTGTAAGCACTGCAGTTACATTATTCCTGAAGCAATACACATTCTAAGATATTTAAGACAATGCAGCACCAGCAAAATTGTATAGCACAAATGGGGATGAGTGAATCTGAATGGTGAATTTAAAGAGTGATGATTACTTGAAGGTAACATCCTGACAATCTTTTGGAACAACTGAGGGCTGAGGTACACTTGGAGCCCTACCCAATATTTGAAATGCCTCCAAAATCAAGTAATATACATTACAGCTGTTCTACCTTACTAGGCTCCTAAGCAATGATAGAATTACATAACAGGAATGGTGCATGTAAAGAAATACCAGAGCTTATTACATTCCAGTCACTAACAAACCTGATACCATTACAATGACCAGGGATATAGTTGCAGAAAACATGCCTGTATATACATTTGCTGGAAACATACCTGTATCCATTACAATTAATACAGTCAAACAACATGAGACTGGACAGTTTTACTGCATATAACCATCACTGATGATCTATGCAAGTTTAAATCAAAGATATACTTTAATAATTACAAAAACATATAATTAGAGATTATGTTTAACATATCTATGAAAAAACAAAAAATATATATAAACTTAAAAAATATGGAAGTAAACATATAAGTTGAGTTTGTAGTTTTCCAATTTCTTTCCCTTAGCTTGTTCAACTTATGTATTGTTGACATAGAACGGAAGTAATCCATGCTTTGTTTTTAACACAATGTTTATGTTTCTGGAGCAATTCTTCATGCAGTTTCCTAGCAACAAGAAGTCGCTTTTAAAGTCATTTCCAGTAGTGTTCATATACATTATAAATACTTCACTTCACCATATCTAACCTCTTCTACTGGTAGGTGTGGAGGGTTTACAAAGAGCTTTCCATCTCTCACAGCCTTGAACTATAACTCTTAGTCTGTTCAATTCCTCTTTCCATCAATACCTTCTGCAGTTTTGAGCTATGACTCTTATTCTGTTCAATTCATCTTTCCCTCAATATCTTCTGCATCCCTTCTTCCCAGGTCTGTCGGGATCTTCCTGTGTATCTCTTCCCCTGTGTTCTAGTGTCCCAGGCCATTTTGGAATATTTCTCACCCCACATTTTTACTACATGCCCAAACCACTTCAATTGTGTTAATTCTGTCACTTCTTTGAAAAGGATTATTCCTAATCACACTAAAATCATTAAATGATTCTTAAGTCCTTCTCCAAGCACACAGTTTTCACGTTCATATTTAAGCACTGCAATAAGCAAAATATTACAGAACAGTCCACTTCCATGTGCACTGTAAATGTTCTACTGCGACCTTTTTTCACCTTGCACTTACAACACTTTTCACACCTACCATGAAATAAAGTGAACTATATGAACCTATGTTTTACTGTGTGAGTGGCTTCAGTAAGAACTACAAGTCTGACTGAAGTAGCTTACATGTCCAATACTCCAAAACAAAGCTTACGTGAATGATAAGATTGCAGTAACACTCACTGGCCACTAGGTCCAAACATTCTCCTCTATACCTTCCTCTAGAATACATTCAACCCTGGTTTCCTCTGAATGTGAGACACCATACAAAACAAAGGGCATAATTATAGTTCCATATTCTATGCCTTTATTTTTTTAGACAGCAGAAATCAGGACAGAACATTCTGAACCAAACTGCAGCAAGCAATCCCAAACCTGTAATCTGCTCTTCATTTTCTGTCTGAAGGAAGACAAAATACACTTTCATTGCACTTTTACATGACACAGTCCCCTTGTTAGGTGAATGCACAGATAAATCAGACAGTGTATGAGGACCTCATAAAATATAAGACCCATAACTGCATGATTACATAAATTCTGAAACAATCATACCTGAACAAGTGTATACTCACCTGGTAGCCACAAGTGCAGGGGAAGAAATTGAGGTCATCAACCTCAAACGGTTCCATACATAGAGGGCACTCTACCTGGTCCTCTCCACTCTGATTCAGTACTGACATCATGATCACAGTTGCTGTTGCTATTCAAGCTTACCTCTTGTACACACCTGTTTCCCAAAAATAGAACACATATTAAAATAAACCTAAACAATAATAACTCTACCTACCATACACGGAAAAATTCATACTATCATAATATTTACACAGCACAACTTCTGCCAATTTACCACTAATGCTGCTAGTGTAGAACAAGGACCCTGAACTTACTCTTTTAACACTTCTGCCCATAGAAGTTTCAATATTCTACACCCAAAATGATGCACGGCACGCTACAATATGTATATTACAGAGCATATTACATCTTTCATGTAAAATGTTCTATTTTCAGTGTAGTGGGTATAAAACAGTTTCAATCTGGAGGGTTTACAAAGTGAGAGAACTAGTGGGCCAACAGAAACGTGCATTATTATATATACATGAGCCAACTGAGTGATCCAAAATCCTTCTATAAAAGAGAAAGCGTACAGTCAAACCTCAATGTAGTGCAACTGTTGGTTCACTACAATCTGTGGTAATTATTCAGGGGTTGTGGTAAACAGAAGTATTCTACAATAGTACACTTCTATTCACAGACTTTCATGGGTGCTAAGTAACGGTGGTGCTACACTAGGGGGTGATGTGTCTGAGTTTGTGTAACAGGTCACACATTACAAAATCACATGCATATTAGTCAGAAATTAATGTCTCTTGCTTTGTATATCATGCTCATCACAAGACACACGCGTGAAAATTTCACAGAATTTCACAACAACACTGTTGACAGCATATTTGCCTTTCAGTACTGTCGCCTTCTTTCACCTTTAAAGTGCGTGCACTCCTACCCGGTAAAAGTTGCTTTTCTTCCTCTGCAGCAACAGATTCTTGGCACTCTACTGTGCCTCGCCATTTGTACATTAAGTCTTAAAAGGTTGTCTTTCAAAGTAACAAACAGGTGAAAATCTGATAGTGTGAAGTCAGGACTGTAGCTGTGTGTGGAAATACTCTCTATCCAAACTCAGTGATGGCCTCAGTGATGCACACACTTGCATGGCTCAGCACTGTCATGCAGGAGAAACACTTCTGAGCATTCTTGTGGGACAAACTTGAAGATAAGAAATCACACCCTTAGTATTTCGACAAAAAAAGGCGGACTTCACAAGAATAACACCTTTTCTCATACAATCCAGCATGTCATTAAGTTCTGCTCCTTCTGTTTCAGTTTTGTTAACCAAGCTCACTCACGGCTGAACAGTACTCACATGCACAGCTGCTTCACCATACACTTCGAGCAAACATTTATAATTATAAGTTGACTTCTCACCTTCAGGAACCAAGAACTTTATCAGTTCATCACTGTTTTAAATGTGCATCAAACTCTGCCATTTTAGAACTAACAGTGGTGCTGCCATCTGTTGAATGAAACAGTTGCAACTACTAGAAAATTAACAAGAATGTTCATGGATTTCACTGTTGTAGTGGCTATTCCTATTTAAAAAATAAGGAGATAAACAGAAGACATTTCTTTCTGATTAATCCTTGTATTTGCCTGTAGCTTTGATGATCCAATATCCAGCAAAGTTACTCATGAATCAGTTCCTTTACTGTATAGTTACAATTCTCTGGACTCTCATGTCCACACTTTGCAATCCTAGTTGTCAGAAATTTACTAAATGTTTTCAATACTCATGAATCACAGTCGCATGCATCTATGCATGCACCCGAGTGCACAAATACAAATACACACATAAACACACACAAACCCCAGTATTATACTCTAACAAACTTAGTATTAGCTTATGTAAACAAATACATACAAACTATTCACTTTTTCCAAGCCATGATATTTGTTCTTGTGCTGTTAACACCAACATTATGGCTGCACTATACCACTACATGCCATGCCAATTACATACAAAAGGTAAATCAACCCTAACACTAGTCATTATATGGGGTGGGGAGGTGAGGGGCAGTGTCAAGAGGAAGTTTCTTGAACAAACTTGGAGAACATTCTTGCACTGGTATATGTTTTGCTGTTACAATTTTCCATTTTCCTTCTATATTTCCATGTAAGACCCCAAAAGTCTGAAAAATAAACCCTTCCATGACCATAGGAAGTACAAAGAAGTTAACTGTTACTGACCCAATTTAATGTCCATAGACAAACTATTTAACTTTAAACATCCTCTTATGACAAAACATTCCACTTAACACAAAATTTGACATGTGTACTGATAATTAAATCATTGTTCAGGTGATGTGGGCAGATATATTCAACATATCCTGCAATATCACTTTATTTGACCATGCACATAAAACACTATTATTATATTCCAAGTACTGTATCAGCTTCCCATGACTCACTTTAGGAGACTGCATGGTTATTCACAAACCTCCTGCAGCTGTACAACCTGATACACACCTCAGAAGTACAAAAACTTAAATACAGTAGAATTCCTTCAATACAGAACCTGGTACTCCAAAAATCCTGATACTTTGGCAGTTGAGGAAAATAGTTCCAACTACACAAGATTTGGCAGATCTCAGCGACATGTTCAAAAAAACCTCCGAGCATGCCTCTGTACGAACCACTGCAGTATCTCCTGATCCCCTACCTCCTACACCATCTACTTCTTAAGTTATGGGTACTCCTAATCCACAGTCTCTAAGTCCTTCAGCATCCCTGATACAAACTGATGAGACTCCATAAAACACAGAAGGGGGCCCTGGTGACCCTGAATCAGCATCCAAAGGAGATATCCAAACGGAATACTCCTCTGATATGTTGTACAGCCCAAGTATAGGAGCAGTAACAAAAAATTACCTCTAACACCCTAGGTCAGTATAGGTACTGTCTGATACAATAGAAAATCAAGCACCCCTCCAGTCCCTCAGGTGCCAGGACTAAGGCTGAATAGAGTTCCATGCTGCAGCAACTATATGCTATTCATTCAAGAGTTTGTTGCATTTCACATGCCACAGTCCTTCTGTCAAAGTTCAGTCAATGGACAGCCTAACAAGGGGTTTCAACATAAAAAACACTATGTATGTGATGAGCATTAAGTCTCCTTTGCAGCCAAGATTCTGCTGCTTTCCTCTGACAAGTGTTTGCTGCCACCATTGTCAAGATGTTTCCACATATCTCTCATAATACAGATGCTCTTTCTACATGCAACCCAAAACGAAACTCATAAACAAAACTGTCTATCATTCCTTCTACAGGGATAGAAAAAGATGACATCAGCTGGAGTCATTTTACATGAATCTACACCACCTTACGCAAAACTATAACTTTACTTGTAAAATTTACAGTTTATTTTGTAACTAGTACACAGCCATCCAAAATCTCAAATAAAAAATTAAATAATTCCCATCTCTAGTCAGTTTCCATGCACGTTTCCACTGACCCACTATGATGCAGTACTGCTTTCGAGAAAAACCAAGAAAACACAACTTCACTGAATATGCATGTTACTAATTTCAAAAGATCTGACACCTTGACAGAACAGGACTGCAAATGGTGCACTCCGTCACATAGCACACATACTTTACCAGGCATTATCTGCTTTAAAAATATCACACAGTTTCATGGTATGCACATAAATGTAATTTCATTCACACACACAAAAAAGAACAGCTTTCCCTCTGCCAATTTTCACGAAACTTGCACATTCTCAACAGCACTACATGCGGAGCTCTCATACCAAATTTTGCCACATAAGACAACATATGTGGAAAGTATGGACAGAAGTTAATTTACATGACTTTCACTGTACTGATTTTCACAAGTGCTCGATGGAACTACCTGGGCATTTCCCATACCAAATCAGACAATAAATATGGAAAGCACAGGTAGAAATCACTTACACCCTTTAGTGAGCATGGTCATTACTGAGCTAATTTTCATGAAACTCAGGCTTGCTTGACAACTTTCTGTACAATATTTCTAAACCAAATTTTGCACACATCTGAATAATGATTCAGCTGCAGTATCTGGTCTGTATATATTCCTCTCTACCCTGTCCCTGTCCAGTAGAATTCACTGGAGACATGAATTCAGTCTCTATATTTCCAAACTGAGACCTCACATTCCTTTTTTCTCCTGGTATCCAACAAATGTAAACATCTATAAGCAACTTACATATTTAATCAGAAAATCTTTGAATGGGTTCAGCAGCTCTGCAGTTGTCACGTTTGATCACCAACACAAAATCGAGAGCACCTGATCAAGGACCTTACATTTTCATGCTACAAAATTATCCTCAGCACAGACGTGTATAGATCCCATGCCAGATCACACAGGCAACTACATGTTCTGTGGTGGTGCCCAACATTTGTGGGTCCCCAGTATGGCACTTGCTTCATGCCACCAAACCCATTTAGAATTTTGAGGTGGCCCCTCAGACTTCTGGAATTTTGTGGTCCCTGCCTTGGCTGACTAAGACCAGTAAATTATGTTTATATAATCAATGCCTATTGCTGATATTGGCAGAAACATCAGGTATCAGTATTCTACTGGTCTTATAATGCTAAGTTATTGGGAAACATGTTAAAAATTTATATAATGGTTACGTAGTTCTACTTCTCAAATGCACGTAAAAGCCCACATCTCAAAATTATAATTTCATGTAACTCTATTCATTAGCAAAATATAGATCACAATTCTTCACTCACAGTTAAATTTTCTTTGATAAAATACACACAGGCCACTGTTCTCTCCTAATTCACCCCAGAGCTCCAAAAGCACAGCTGAAATCTACTACCCACTTAACAAAACCCACTGCTCATGGTCTCATAGTGCTCCACTGTTTCATATGAATACTTTACATCAGCACCCAGGCATTTGTGGTGAATGGTACAACGTATTTCTCATTCCTTGTCTATAATCCAAATAATATGGGATTTTCAATGTCCCAGTACTGTGGTATCCATGGCCAGATTTAACTTGAAAGTAATGCTAACTGCCTGAAAATAGGTTTTAAGCATACCAGCACTGCAGGACTGACTGCCAGTCATACTTTCAACTGCATGTGAAAGAGAGAGAGAGGTGAGGGAGAGGTAGTATTCTTGAAAAGTGCAATATGGTCAGCTGACTACGCACACCTATCACTGCAGCAAAATTATGCATGGCTCATAAACGTTAACAACAAATATTAACACGAAAGATCATCAATAAATACTTGACTAACGATATGCATATTAGACTCCTACACATCACAATAACTGCAGCATATCTTACACTTTACAAGCCAATGTGAATGCACTCTTCTATCATTGCAATACCGTATTTACCCCAGTACAAGACAACAATTTTTTTGCCCCATGCAGCACCTGACAAATGAGGTTCCACCTTATAATGACACAAAAGTGAATATGTTCTGTATAAGTATTTTCTTGAAAAATGTAAATTATGAAGCAGAATCATCTTAAATGCAGGGTTGTCATATATTCAGGCCAGTACTGCAATACTAGGTGCCCAATTGACTTCTGTCAGTCACTTAAAATATGTTCTTGCGATGTGTCAACTGTGAGATTTCATTGTCTTTGTGTTGAACTATGGTGAGATACAGCACAAAGTTTCTTTTTGAGAATTATGTCAGAAGGACAATATCTTAAGACAAATGTGCTTGTGTATTTCAGTGGCCTAATATTCTTCTGTGCCCAAATCAATTCTGAATGGTATGTAAAAAAAATCTGGGAGCCCATCTTTCAACAATAACCAAAGGAGGAAACACAGTTACATGTATGTATACTTTCAGCAAGACAGTGCACCAGCACACATTGCAGAGAATTCAATGCATTTGCTGCAGCCTCTTTGTAATGAACGAATACTTGGTATGGCTTTCATGTTATGTGAATTAGAATGTGATTATTATCTGTGAAGAGACTTGAAACAGAAACACTGCTCACTTCAGGCCTTACAGCCTACAAGATGAATTTCAATGTATCACATTTATTTTGTCAGGGTGAAATGTGCACTGATGAAAGAAGACTGTAAACTATTCTAGTATGAAATAAGGAACATATTGTGTGTGTGTGTGTGTGTGTGTGGACAGAACATCTAGCCAGATCATGTGGTAGTAGTCACTTTTCTTATCAGAAATGAGATGAACATAAATGGAATCTCACTTCTGAACACATGGGCACATGACCACAAAGGACTGAACCCATCTGAAGCCTGATGAGTCAGCTCCTAGCAGCAGGGATATTCATGTTCCATTATCAAAGTTCTCATGATACAAAGCCACATGTAGCTGCAAAGATGTATCAGACATCTGACTTAGGTCTGGACTACACCTGTCCCAACTTCCTTCTTTGTCACCAGATCAGCAACCCTCACATCTTTCATTCAATGCCATATGCCCTTAGCAGTTGACACACAATACTAAATGTTCTACCAAAATAGAAAGGAGCACTATGACCATGACATAAGAACAGAAATATGTTTTGTGAATTCAAATCTGTGGTTACATTTGAGCTGAAAACATGTGTGTGCATGTACCACGAAATGTTCAAAAAATGTAAAAGCACCAATGAAGGTTATTCCAAAAGAAATTTCGTTACTGCTTCCAACCTAGACAGCATCACTGGGAAAATCATCTGGCTGCCCATGAGGAAAACTTTGAAGGCAACATTTCTCATTAAACTGTATATATGCAGGCATATTTCAAATAAATTAATGCTGATAAATTCACAGAAACTACACAACATACAACCTTAATAAAAGCAATATTAAACTGAACACCATAATGCAATTACAGGGAGTATCTTTTAGTATTGAACTGCGTACCACAGCTGTCATTATTTGTTCTGACTGTTACAGGTTGTCTATGTGACAGAGCTGCCGTGCTCCATTAAGCAATAAAAGATACTCTTCATAACATACACCTTGATTTGTATCTTCCTTTATACCTGCAGCTGATAAAATTCTGACTGCACTACACATGACCAACACATACAGCACAGCAACTCAGGCCACAGTTGTCAACATACACAAAAACAAACAAAATGTAATTTACCAAGATCAGGCTTTTGAGCTTCCATAATTACTGACAAAAACTCAAGTCATGGGAGACAACACATATAGGCTTTGAAGTCGCATGTTAGTCACAAAATCAGGTTACAGTTGATACTTCAGGAAGACACAAAGAAAATGTGATCTACCACAATTTGGTCTCATTTTCAGAATGGAAGCAGAAATTCTATGTTGTCAAATTCATTACTTCATTTACTTTCACTATGTTGACATCCCACATTCATGTAGTTTACAAGATACCAAATGCAAAAACAAAGCAACACACAAATGAAGCCACATATTCCAATTACACTACATTTTTCCTTCATAAATATTGTATCTGCCCTAGAAATTGGAATATTTCAAACTGTTGGAAAATGGTGAACATAGTATTTCAGGGAGGAGTGACCAAGCGGCAAACAGGTATTACAAGGAATACAAGTACATTCCCAATTTAATGTTACTTCCAGGGCTAGAACATGCATCACAGAGGGGAAGGACATCACCTCAGTTTCATGGTTAGGTCTACACTGTTTCTCATTAAAAAAAAAAATGGCTTCTGTTTTCACAGTTCAACACGGATCTCATTACACAGTAATTAAAAAAAAAAAGACAAAAAGGGGGAGAATCCAAAATGCTCAAAATTACAGCTGAGGTCATGCATGTGTATGTGTGTGTTAATTATTATTCGCATGTGAAGCACAACAATTTTTCCACAAATATTTTACACCTATGACACTCCAACTTCATCTTCAATATTCTGCACATATAAAATGCAACTAGTCACCAGGCTGACTAACACACCCTTAGGCCCTGCGACAAATTACATTAGCTAAACTGCTGCAGTACCACTACACGAAATACTGATTCACATCAGGATATACATGCAAATTTACAAAATAACGCATTGCATTCATATCACAATATTCTGTAACACCTTCTGTGAAGGTACTACTGCCAAATTGCTCATGCCAGGCTATTTTCATGTTTCATCCAGTGACCAATCTGTGTAAGGCGCTACTGTGCAAAGTCACTAGCCTTTTATGGAAATTTAAATTTTAGATATTTCACTGTTTTTTAAGACACCAAACCCTTCAGCCCTTCAGTATCTTCATGAACTAAAATACACTGCATCATATGTTGGACATAACTCGGTTTTTAAGGTTATTGTTTTGGAAATAAGTACAACTGCACTGAAAAGTATATCCTGTCATACCATGTACACGAAGCTAATCACCTTATTAAACATAACGCTAAGAACTCTTCACAACAGACACATTGATCACGAAAATAATAAAACATGCTCGTTCAGTTACAAAATCACAACAGACCTACTTCCACAACCAACATATTAATCACCACCACGACAACAGCACTGAAAACCAATACGAAGTTCGTAACTCGTTACAATCGCCTGACGTTTCAAGCCACAAAGCACGCTCATGAATGGAAGGGCAAAGTGATTATCTTACAACAACTGTCACGATTTTTTTTGCCAAAACCGTTGTAGATTTTTACCCTGGTAACAAAACATGTAGCAGAATCATACTGATCAATTTAGCATAAGCCAGACGACAACAGCATAACTACAAATTCTTCAACAGGATCCGCCGTCGGAGTTGTGTCCAAAAACTAACGTAAAAGTAAAAACAGTGGCATATTCTGCAATCTCTGGGGCCTGTCAACTGCCATGTTGGTTATTTCGTAGATTCTACCATACACTTCCGCTTTGGACCTCCGCCCAAAGTTCTTAAAAACTTCATAATTATTACAACAATATTCCCTATATTAAACGCCACGTAATACATGTTTGTACACTGTGAAGTGGTTTTACATACGCCACATATTTGAATTGGAACTTATTGTCTGAACGAAATAGTCATCGACTTCTCAAAACCTCGGAAACCCACGAATTTTATTACCCATTCCAAAATTCCTCCACAATTTTTGATTCTTACGCCTGTTTAGGGAGAACTCTCTGTGAACTCTCGCATCAGAGAAAGGCCCAAAAAAGCAGACAACAATGTTTACTTACTCTTTACTTTCTAGCAGAATCTCTCTCTAGCAGGAAATTTATGGTTGACGAAACGAGTTTTCTGCGCAACTACTTTGCGCACTCTGTGCGGAAATGACATCAATAGTGTTATTGAAGACAAAAATAATCGTTTATAAATAACTTCGAGTGGTATAATTGACAATTGAAAGAATCGCTATGGTTAATTATTTTATCAACGAACAAACACATTACTGATTTCCCAAGGTATGAAGTCGACAAATATGTTTAAAATGGAATTGCTTTGACTCAATAGCAATATCTGTTACCTTGGTAACCAAACATGTTACCAGGGATAGATGTGGTGTTTCGAGTGGAATCGAACAAAGAATGAAAGGTCGATAACACAATCATTTAGTATGGTCGATAAACTTCGATTTGGCAATTCATTAAACACTGCAATTCAAACTTCTTATATTTTTTAAGTTCAATAAACAGATCAAATCAACCAAATGTAAATAAACTGTTTCAGCCTTACAAGTGATAAATATGTGGAATGGTTACAAAATCATCGCATCACACAGTAATTTATCCAGTCACAAAGAAAATTACAGAATCCTTAAATGCTTAACGGATAAATTATAAGCTGGCGGCGAAACAGAGGCAAAGTGCTAGAGCTACTGGTTTCCATCAGTGTTTCAGACTGTGGAATGAGCAATTACGAGTTGTGATATATTGGCGTCTCTTGCAATCCAGTTTCTCAATAGGTACTTTCAATCTTGTGTATACAAAACCATAAACTTCCATCAGTACATCCCCATGTTTTGAATTCTGCTATGTTTCCGCCTCTTCAACATTGTTTGTCTTAAGACAACTGGTGTGATAGGGTACTCAATTTTTTTACTTTTCTTGGGTAATTTAAGAAATAGGTGGTTCATGTACCACCATGTGGGACGTACATATTGTATTATCAGTCTCTCCATTTTGAACACTACCCAAGCTTGGCCAATATGTCACAAATTGTATTCTTGCCTTTAGTTTACAGATCAATTCACGTTCAGAACCAAAACAAAATCAAAATGTTTAAAGTGCAAGGTTTGTGTACAACAAATATTTTGAACTTCCACACTCTTTCAGGACATACAGTTCTAAAAAAAAAAAAAAAAAAAAAAAAATCTTTTTATAAAAAATATTTTCGGGGGTGATCTTCTCATATTTCTCTATTATCTTGCACCAGTATTGAATAAAAACCTTCACGTACACT
>Ga0123355_10000747_pt1 | contig 44364 bp, 36 predicted proteins | sample TergutEmb28metaG_3_FD_89872 | JGI IMG/M metagenome (GOLD analysis project Ga0123355, IMG submission 89872) | Embiratermes neotenicus P1 segment gut microbial communities from Petit-Saut dam, French Guiana - Emb289 P1 | ecosystem: Host-associated > Arthropoda: Insects > Digestive system > Gut ...
ACGTTATTTTTTTTCCATATGATTGAATTACCCTTGCATGATTTTGCGATGCCTGATTAAATCGGACTAACATAAACCTTGCTAGAGGAAATGTTCTCATTTCTTTAGCATAATCTTTGAGATAAAAAGTTCGCTGGGAATATGCTTCTTGCCGCATAGAGAACGTGCGTGCTCTGTCAGATTCAAACCTATATTTGCTACCTTTGTTTAATAGCAACATCGAAAGTGTTATAGAAACAACTGAAAAAATAAGCATGATAGGATCGATAGACAAAATAATCCCGGTGGCAAACAGCACGCCAATTAGATTTCCAATAAAAAAAGATTGTGTGCCGACTGCATTACGCACATTTTGCTCTGCATTTTGCAGACTAAAAATATAGTCGTCGTAATATGTCTTATTGTCATATGATTCTAATGCAACCGATACCGCTTTTGTCATTAATAATTTGCTAATAAAAGCATGGAGCCTTGTGTTTCCCGCCTTTGAAATATAGCCAACGTAAATGGCTTCAATTGCAGAATTTACTAGATATAGTAACACTACCACTAATAGGAAAGGCATGATTCTAGAAAAATCACCATTTTCTTCAATAACATTGTAAACCAAGCGCAAAAGTAAAACCTCCACGCCTAAGTTGCGAATTGGATTAATAATGGAATTGAAAAAAGTTGCTAATGTAAGTGATTTTGACGATTTCCATAGCCAATTTGTTAGCAATAAATTATTCTTAATGATACTCATTTGCCATATCCTCTTCTATTTCAGGAAGTGACCAAAAAACGTGTGGATTTGACGTATGGATATGATGAGTGCTCCAATTGCTACATGCAATGGCTTTATCTGCAACGGGAATTGTGGTTGGTTGCAAGTGTGCTAAAGTTCTTATATACATATCCTCCGCACCAAAACAGCTTACAATGTCACATTCAAATCGTATCATGCTTTTTGTCCAGTAGTTGCATATTCCACTTGTTATCGCTCTTGTCGCGCCAGGGATATATATGGGGCTTTTGTTGATAAGAGCTTTCCTGAAAGACATTATATCTAAAGGGATCATCTCGCGATTCAAGTAATAGGCCCTATTTGCTGCGTCGAAAACAACCCAGCTCCTGTAATCGTCAACATAAGCGACTGTCACGCAGTGGCAATCTTGAAAATGCAAATCCATTGGCATGCAACGAACCATTCTTGAATAATATCCCATAGATAGGAAAATCTCGTTTAGTACGACAGCATAGGTATAGCAATTGGATAAGGCACCGTTTTTATTAGTTTGGTTTAAGATGTTAATGGCATTTAACGGACGCAAAGGATAACTAGCACCATCACCTATCAATGTATTGCTGACCCAAGACATTAAAGCAACCATTTTCCTAAAATTATTACTTTTTTTAGCTGTAATAGAATCCAAGTTGTAATCTTTACGAAGTTTTATAAGATTTTCGTCGCAAAAATCATAGCGAAATAGAAACCTCTGATCCAAAATGGGTGCAAACTGAAAACAATCCATAGCTTTCAAGATATTATGGAAGTCATCATCCGAATATACTTCATGGTTGGGATTCATATAAATCCGCTCCCTGTCTCTAAATGGCAAAAGGTGATTGCAGAACGAAATTTTTAGCGGGCAAACTAAAGTTATCGTCCTACAATCACGTTATATTCCTTCTTTTAGTAAAGCATCAACAAATGTGGTTTGACGCACCAGAACTCATAGCAGTACACTCATTGTTGTATGCTAAAACATTTCTCTTAATAGTAATTTTGCGACGTAACTTCTTCATAGATTTACCTCATCTCCAAATTGCACGTATTTAATCGTGGTTACTAGCAATTACATATTCCATTGGTACCTTTGCTTGCGCACTCATTGTTATAGGCGGCAACAGCAATGCGTCTCTTTAGCAATTTTCTCCTTAGCTTCATGAAAACACCTCCCTTCTTATCTTGGTCACGGCTGGGGTACTAACATCCAGGTTTGCATCTGATGTTCGAACCTGTGGTAACACATTCATTGTTGTATGCGACCACTCGCACTTTCCTTTTTGTAAGTTTTCTACGTAATGTCATCGTTCTCATTGCTTACCTCCTCTCCATCAAATTGTGAACCTGGGTATATTTCGCAACTATCTAGGCTGCCATATAAATGCATAACGTCCATAAAAATAGCTGTATTCATAATAGGCCTTCTGCCAACTTCAGGTTCAAACATGCCGCTTGTATATTCCGACGATTTCGTAATGAGTGCTGATATTTGATCTCTCAATGCAAAGATATTTTGACAATATGGCAACCCCTCTTTTTGCTCAAATAAATCCATTAGCTTAAGACCTACCACCGCAGGGTTTTTACTTGAAATCACTCTGTCATCGTTTTCAGAAAGAAGAGCCACCAGGCGTGACACCAGATTAAGAAGCGTTTCAAGGTTTTCGCCATATCGTTCAAAGACCTCATCATTAGCGACTAAATTTTTAACCGTATTTTCACCACTGCATAAGTTTTCCACCATAAGAAGCAGATTGGGCAAATCTTCGAACATATTTTTAGCTAGCACTTCATCTGGAAATTGAATGCCAAACTCGTTTTCTAAGCCAACAATCGTGCTAATATAAGCAAGTGAGTCTGTCTCTGATAATGAGTCTGTATCCGCATAATCAAGCCCATTTGACTCAAACACTCGAAAAATTCTTGATTTTACGTCCACTTAAACCGCCCTTTCAAAAAAAGATGAGACATCATATGATTTTGGTGAAAGATCATAAAATGCCCGCAAATATGGCTTTATTGCGTCAATCACAGAAGGACATTGTTCTATCTTGCGTATCGGACAACCAATGCCTGCACAAGCACCAAAGAAACCACAGTTTTTGCAATGAATAAGCTTTTCTATTTCTGGAGTACACCACTCTGCTATTTTTGCTCTGTCTGCTTTCAAAATTCCGCTAGATGTAACATGTCCGATTTTTTTTCGTCTATGTGTATTAGAGCGGTACATTTGTGCGCATCGCCATTAGACCGAATAACAAATGCATGGGGCTTACCCGCATAGCAAATGTAATTAAGATTATGACTTAGCTGATAGTCTTGCGCTAATGAAAAGCCTAATGATGAACAAGTTTTTAAAAACTGATTATATGACTCTTCGTTGATGACCAATTTGTCGGCTTCATCGCTATCATTTGTCCACATTTGCCGAATTTGTATTAAAAAGCGCCTGTCATTGCCAAAGTTGCTTGTGATGAAATTACGGTACTCATCGAGATACATCATCATTGGAGCCGTTACATTGGTCCGGAGAGCTATGTTCCACATTCGTCCCGACGCATTATCCCTAATACTGCATAGGTTAGTGAATATCCTGTCGAATGTGGGCGCACCACTTGCAAGTACTCTTTGATTGTCATGGATTTGCTTTGGACCATCTATCGTTACTTGAAAATGATTCACCCTTAGTTTTCGTAAGTGTTCAAAAGTTGGGACATCTAAATCAAAGCCGTTGGTTGTGATTGAGGCCGAGTATGGTTTGTTATTAAACTCGCATATGCGAATAAATGCACTGGATAACCGCTCAATAACATCCATTGCCAATAATGGTTCACCACCAAAAAAACCAACGGCTAAACCTTTGCGGTGTTTTATTTCTTTTTCGACAAACTTAATGATATTATCCTGCACTTCCTTGGTCATGCGCGGCAACTTGAAATTTTCGTAGCAATAAACACACCTAAAATTGCATTGCTCCGTTGGCAGAATGGTAAGCTCCAAATGGTCATTTTTGCTGTAGTGTCTATCCTTTGTGGTGTGAATAACCTGTTGTACCTCATCTATATTTGAAGTAATTACAAAGCCTGCATCTATCAGCTGCTCAAGCAATTGACTTGGCATAGTTTTAGGGGACGCTAAGAACATTTCAAAGTCCAAATGTCTGTGTTCCTTAACTCTTACCATACTACCTGTAAATGTGTGATAATAGTATTTGTAGCCATCGTAATGAGAATTGCTGATTGTGAACTTGCTCTGTTTATATGGCATTTTAGTCCCCCTGTATGCTTAAGACTACTTTAGTGCAAATACATATTAAATCCGTGAAAATCACTTTAATCGTCTGTTGGTTTATATTCTATAGTTTAAATGCTTTGAGTTTATCTTATTTATCTATGAGAACAAGCTCTTAGCTTTAAACAACTAAAAAAACCTCATACAACGAGGTTTTAAAGTTTTTATTTCCTAATCATTTATCTTCTCAATAACCTCAAGCCCAACCGAAACAGAAATTAGTGAGTTAAACATTGGAACAGACAAAATCGCCTCTTGCCGACTTTTGTTTATCCGTCGTATCAATCCTTCATTGCCGACCAATGCGCCGGACAAAACTTTTACTGAGTCACCTTCTTTAAAACCTGTAGAAATATCTATATGCCTATCCACACCAAATATTTTGTTTAATAAAACTCGCTCGTCTTCACGAAGTGCCATATTACCTCTTTCGCTATAACTAAGAAACTTGTATGCATCCTTTATTTGATACACAACAGGAAAGGTTCGCCCAAAGAACTCCATTGCTGGCAATTTCGACTCAACAAACACATAGCCGGGAAAGCATATTTTTTGAAAAACTGATTTTTTACCTTGTCGTCTAAACACACAAGATTTTTTAGGAATGAAAGGGGTATAACCTTCAACACCGAGGTTATCCTTTAACTGATCGACAATTTTCTCTTCTGCGCCAGTACGCACAAATAATACATACCAATAAACATTGTCATTAATCATACAAGCACATACACCTCCCTTTCACACTAAGCGTTTTAAAATTAACACTCAAAGCTACAGACAAGTTTTGTTATGTTCTCTACTGCATTCCATGATACGCTCTGCGTTTCTATGGTGCTAATAGATGCTTGTAAAAGTTGACTTGCCATGCGGTCAGTCGCATGACAAATAGAGGTATACCTCTATTTGCCATGCGGTCAGTCGCATGACAAATAGAGGTATACCTCTATTTGCAAGATACACTTCGCACTTTGTTTGGCATATATTACTATATCATATGACGTTCTGTCTGTCAACAGAATCTCTTAAAATGTGCAAAATAACTGTTTATTTCAGCTATTTCAGCAGATTATTACGCTATAATTCTACATATTGTGCTTACTTCAACTAGTTTTGCATTTTTTATATTCCCAAGAAAAGCACGAAAGCCCGTCATTAAAACACTGCATTCAATAAGCGCAACGCTGTTTACAAATGCCGATATCCCGTCACTCATTGTTGTGTCTATCTTGTTTTGATTTCTGAACAAGCAAGTAATACGAATCTCAGAAAATCACGTCGACAACCGAGCGGAAAATCGGCGGCTTTAAGCCGTTTTTCGCGATGCGTTGTTGACGATGATTTTCGAGAATCGTATAACAATATATCGGCATTCTCATTTGCATAACAATTATTGCGCGGGATCTAAATGGAAATATGAAGTCTTTCAATGTAGTACATTGCGCTGTAGATTGTGTACGGTTTTTTCATAGAACCTATAATTATGTAAAAAACGCAAAAACCCTATTATCCCAGAAAAACTAGGATAACAGGGTTTATGTTTAAATTTCTTACGCAACCAAGATCTGTGAAATAATTGCGAAACCACTTTTCGTATGCGTTAAAGTGGTGGAATGCATAATAAAATCAAGCTAGGAAAAAGACAGTACAAAGTCTTTGTATACGTATTGCAAATGCGACTAGTTAGCGCAAGGCTCTTCTGTAGTACAGCAGTCAGTTGATTCAGGCTTGCAGCAGCATTCTTCGTCGTTGCAGCACTCTGATTTTTCTAATGATTTATTTATTACACAGGCTAAATCATCCAAAACACATGCTGCTTTTTCTAGTGCGGCTTGGCTTGCTTTTTTTACTCTGGGTTCTACCTCTTTGTATAGCACTTGTACTTTTGCGCCTACTTCACGGGCTAGCTTGCCGCATTCTTGACCAAAGTGACGTAATTTCTCTTCTACGTTGTCACGTGTTTCTTTGTTCATAAACCCTGGGCCTTTTAGAGCTTCCAATAATTTTGCTGCCTCTTCGGCATTGATTTTGCCAGCGTCCAACATATCTAGTACGCGTATTTTTTCGTTGTTCATGAATTTCCTCCATTCGTTTTCTTATTTATATTATTGTTAAAATGTACGGTAAAATATACAAAAGGTCTATTGCTGCAACCATAGAAAAATATTACCATTATTTTGTATTTGTGTAAACTCATATTGCAAATGTTTCTACATCATGATTTTCTACATTATGATCATGAGTGGTATGGTGTCATACCGCTTTTTTCGCGTAAATACTCATGTTGTGCAATTTTGACAAAATGCAGAGATGTACATTTGTGAAAAAAGATTATTATTTTTTAGCACCTTGTCCTATGCTAATTATTTTACCCTTTATCCAAAATGCAAACGGTGTTATGAGTATCCCATATCGCTCTGTATGGATTGTTATCCTTACACTTATTGCTTCTGGGCTAAGTTTTTTATACGATTCTCGAAAATCATCGTCGACAACACATCGCGAAAAACGGCTTACTGCCGCCGATTTTCCACTCGGTTGTCGACGTGATTTTCTGAGATTCGTATTAACTGTTATGTTTTCACAGTGATACAAAATATTTTCGTTTAACAAAGAATATGGCACGGTCAATTGCAAGCAGTTATCATTTTTATCATAAATAGGGAGCTTGTACTCTTGGGTAATCTGGTCAAAATGTCCATCTTCTATCCTCGCAGGTTTTATTATTGCGTAAATCTCCCCATTTTCGCCTTCATCGTTACAAAATAGTTCCTTTAGTTTCGTAAAATCGTTTATGACTATTTTTGATATGTCTTCTCCTGTCAAACTTGTTCGTGTTCTTATATTGCTGCCTTTGGTGCTTTTTGACGATGAAAGGCGGCTGCTTTCACTCAACTTCGCAGTAGTAAGATGCCATTCGCCTCTTGATAAATTGGCAAAATTGGTATGCAGATCCCAGATGGAATTATTCTTCCAAAAATGGCTTATTAACTCGATGGCTTGTTTTTGTGAGTCAGCATTGCGTGATAAGGAAAAAGTCACAAACTTGCTAAGCTCTGGGGAGTAAAACACTGCTGTTAGCCCACAAAAGCCAGACTGAGCATACCAAGGATAAGCTCCAATCCCTATTATTCGAATCTGAGGTAGCTCTCGGCATTGCTGCTTAAATCTTTCTGTCACAATGCTTGCGTCATGATTTTTATTAATTCGATCACATATGGCATAAATTCTTCCTAAATCCCTGACTAAGTTGTTTATATTAAAGTCTGCGTTTTTTGATTGATAAAGATCAAGTTGTTTTGCGCTCCTTTCTAAAAGCCGCTCTAATGACGCAAATCCTGCACCGTGACATAATGTGGCATATTGTGAACACTTTGCTCCATATTCACTTGATAAACGAAAAAGACCACATTGATATATTTCTTCTACTAGGTTTATAACAAGAGGAATAACAGACATGTCCCCGATAAAATCTGTAGACGCAGGTATGAAGTTTAGCACTCCCGTTTTATAATGTATGTAGTGAAGCAGTGCAGACAAAGGATGTGTGCACCCTTTTATTTTACAAGAACAAAGTGCTTGATCCAGGCTTGATCCTGGTAAAAATGATACTGTAATTCCATCGTCTTTTAAGAAAACCATAAGTTTATTATCTTCGTTTATATCGACGGATTGGCCATTTGCAATTTTGTCGAGCACATTATTATATTGTCTTTTGCTCCATTTTTTTATAAGAGCTTCTTGTGTATATTCCAAAAGGGAATCATAGCAGACTTTATCTTTTAAAAGTCCCTGAGAACCTGTATTTATATCCGATGGGATATTATTATTTGAAAGATCCTTTGCCGCAAGCATCAATGCCATTATCACATGTTTACAAATACTGCGCGCAGGGCAAGAACATGAAAAATTGTTTATGTTGTCTTTTATTGTAACAATTGTACCGTCGGCAAACGTAGCCTCTAGAGCGAGATCATCAAGCGATATAGTCACCTCAGCGTCTATGATTTCTTTCATAGCACGGTTGACCAACCCCTTATTAGAAAGACCTATAAGATAGTCATCATCAATTACAGATAATTGGGTTTTGAGTGAAGACATAGTAACTCCTTTATGATCCTATTGCTTCAGCTATCCATACTGCTAATGCATTGGGTGTAAGAGTGGCAACTTTTGCACCAAGTCCGACCATTTTTTTGCCTGCATTTATATCAATCATACCTTTGGACTCGGTATCCATACCAGTAAGAACAAAGAACTTTGTGCCAGATTCTATTATCCGCTTAGCTGCAGCATACATTTGGGTATAACCTGCGCCGTCATACAGATCTGTTACGGTTATCAATATTGTCCTTGCTGGGGTTTCTATAATAGATTCGCAATAACTCAAGGCTTTGCCGATATTTGTGCCTCCGCCTAAATGTATACTCATTAGTGCCTCTACCGGGTCATCTACATAACCTGTTATGTCCACTATCTCTGTATCAAAAACCGCTAGTTTTACGCTTAGTATTGGCAATCGTGAAAAAATCCCCGCCATAATAGCTGAGTATATAACTGACTCCAACATACTGCCGCTCTGGTCTATACATATCACAATATGCCACGGGTTATAACGTTTTATCTTAGGGTTAAAATACAATTGTTGGGGTATGATTGTTTTTAGGTTTTTATCGTAATGCTTTAGGTTTTTACGAAGGGTTTTGTTTAAATCAAAATTTTTGCTATGACGGAAGGCTGTGCTTTGTAAGCGGTTGAGTCTACCAGTAAAGCGTTTGTGAATATCGTTTTCTAATTTTTTTGTAAGATCCTCTGCTACTTTGCGGACAATTTTTTTTGCAGTTTGTAACACTTCACCTTGCATCCTACCCTTTAGAGCTAAGATGTTTTTTAGTAGCTTCATGCTTGGTTCCATTGATTCTAGGACACTTTTATCATTAAGTATTTCTGTTAGCTGATAACGGTCAAGTGCTTCGTTTTCTAATCGTTCGCTTACTGTTTTGGGAAATATACGCCGTATTTTTCGTATCCAGTCTGGTACTAGCATTTGTGAAGGGCCTAGTCCGCCTTCTTGTCTTTTGGTACCCCGATCTTCGTCATATTCGCGTCCATACAAAAATTCTAGCAGATCATCTATTTCTTTATAATCAAAACCAGTAGCCCCCATTTCTCCACTCAGACTATCATTTGAAAAAGATCCTAGCACTAAACGCCAGCGGTTAAGCTCTTCTTGTTTTGTCATATATATACTCCCTGGCTGATATATCAATAGCTCTTATTATTTTAAGATCATCTTCTCTTACTTGTGGTAGAGATGTTACACTTATTGCATCTTGATCTAGTCCCAATACTGCTAGTACCTTTTTTCCTATTTGATCAATTTCTCTTGGGGCAAAAGAGGTAAATGCAAGACGCAAGTCTGGCAGCAGCGTAATAAAATCGTCGTATGATATTCTATTAATCAAGAAGTTTATCCCCTCAATAAAACCACTGTCATAAAACAAGACATCTTTCGCGGTTAGAAAAACACCTCTTAAAAACCGTCCAGTTAAGGACGTAATTTCACCTGCGCCAGTAAAATATCCCCGAGATCGCAAAAGCACTTCATCCAAAGAAAGCACTCCAGCATCGTACAATAATCCGATTGCCACACCGTCTAAGGCTGGTGGTATTTTTGACATGCTTATTAGATCCAAAAGAGCATCCTTGTACAATTCGTGGATGTCTGTGACTTGTTTTGTGGCCTGATATAGCATCTTTATAGCCTCCGCCAAAACGAAGTCTTTCTTTTCGTCTGCGGCAGTCAGGGTGGCCATTATTGGGATAACTCTGGACATAGCTTCATTTTTTGCTTGTGTTATCTCTTCACCATTTTTTAGACGTAGTATATGCTTTATTCCTTCAAAAAATTGGAGGCTCCTTATACATTCTGTCAATGAGATAAATGAGTTATCATCTTGTATTTTGTTCCGCACTAATTGCATCAATTGATCAAGATCCATAAGGGCCATTAGTCCAGCTTTTAGTAATACATCAGCTGCATCTGCTGATGTATGGCATTCGTTTTTTATTAAACTTAAAAGAACGGACTTGCAGGCATCTTGTATAGTGCCTCCCATATGGGATCTTTCTATTAATGATGGAATCACTTGCCCTGTAAAGCAGTATTTCCATTGTTCTCGCACCAGTTTTATTTTTTTACGCTTTTCATAGTCGGGACCATATGTCTTTTTTGCATATGGATTTTCCAAAAACGTGAGCCTGTGAAGGAATATGGACTGCTCACGATGGCGAGGCTTAGAAACTATATCCAAACTAACTGTTTTGTAGGTAGTAGTTTGTGTATTCATCTTGTACAGCTTTGCAGTTGCAAAAAAATCGACAACGATCGGAGGTACTGGTGCTGATGATGCAACTAATCCGATTTTATCTCCTCGCAACAAATTGGCTGCTTCAGCCATAACAAATGATGTAGAAAAATTGAGTTCACCTTTCACATACGCCGATTGTATTCCGTCTAGATATTCGTACACACCAGGTTGCGGTTTGTCTCGTAGTGCTGCTAGTCCCTGGCACATACTAAATGCCGCTGCTTCTTCTGGTATAGATATATTTTCGTTTTTTTTGCGCAAGATAGCTGCCAGCTTTGTAATGTTAACAAGAGTTGTATCATGAAAGAAATTTGCCTCTTTGTTTACCAATCGGCTATATATATCTTGATAATAGCTAGGGTGAGGCATACCGCTTGCATATCCGGTTAGTTGATCACATTCTTTGTACGAATAAGGTATGAGATAGGCTTGACCTGACATGGGTTTAATCTTCTCTGGTTTTTCGTCTTCTATTAATGCCATAAGCGCAGCAGTATGAAAACCGCCGGTTATTGCCAAAATTCTTTTATAGCTTTTTTTGTAATTTAAAATATTATCTGCCATATGCATTTCGCGGATGTGATTTTGCTCTTCATGCTCAAGCTCTTTGGGGTAATCCACTCGTGAATAATAACAAAAAGCGAATAAATTTTTTACAAAATCCTCTGTTGATAGGTCTAGCGAAGGCATTTCGAATAATTTTTCCCATAACTCGTTATGGCTTCGGCAATTTTCTTTTTTGCACAAAGCCTCTATGTATTTGCTCCGCTTAAGATAATAATCATCGTACCACGATTTCATGGCACTACTATCACGATCTATAATCAGATTGCCCAAAGGTAGATCAATAAAATGTACTGGTATATTTTTTGTATAACCTACTTTTGCAGCTACAAATTCGGGAGAAAAATTTTGCATGGGATAATAACATGCACTATCTTTATAAGAATAAAAAATCGCAACTGGTGGTTTTGAATCTACAAGAAAAGGTATTATAGGATCTGTGTCACTTGGCCCTTCTATTAAGATACAGTCTGGATTATAAAGATTGATTGATTGCTCTACATGATAAGCACAACCGGGGCTATGGTGACGTATAGGGAAATAAACAATGGGCTGTGATAGGTCAAAAACAAGAGGTAACAACTTGTTTAGCTGATCCATTTGCGTGCCTCATAAAACGATTCCCAGAGCTTACTATTTTTTACTCGGGATTTTATTATTGTATTAAAATAATTTTTGAGTTTGGGAATATCATCGCGACTTTCTTTTATTATGGCTCCTATTAGATTTTGCACAAGATTGTCTACAGATAGTTTGTCTGCATTGTAATAATGAGCTGTGAGAGCAGTCTGATAATAAACAGACACTGCCTCAGCGGTACTCATAACGGCAGATGGGGGGTCAATTTTTGCGCCATCGGCTGATTGTCCTGTGCGAAGTTCATGAAAGGTTGTTGCAATCAAGTTTACTATATTCTTGTCAATTAGGGATTTAGCATTGGGGCCAATTAGTGTTGTGCATTGTTCCTCTATAATTTGACATTCTAACGCAACATTGTTTATTGGGAAGACCGTTTCAAAATTAAAACGGCGTTTTAAGGCACTAGACATCTCGTTTACACCGCGATCCCTGGTATTGGCGGTGCCAATAATGTTAAAACCAGGCTTTGCAAACAAGATGCCCGTCTCCCCAAGTTCTGGGATAGACATTACTTTGTCACTCATTACACTAATTAGGGTATCCTGGACTTCTGCCTGGCAGCGCGTTATTTCTTCGAATCGGGTGATTAAGCCTTTTTCCATGCCAACATACAAAGGAGCCGGAACCAAGGATTCTCGCGAGGCTCCTTTTGCAAGAAGGAGTGCATAGTTCCAGGAATACTTTATATTATCGTCTGTTGTGCCTGCGGTACCCTGGATTGTATTAATGCTTGTCCCTGAAATTGCAACAGACAACAGTTCGCTAAGCATGGTTTTTGCAGTACCGGGTTCGCCTACAAGCATCAGTCCGCGATTACCAGCAAGTGTAATAATGCACCGCTCTACAAGAGCATCGTTGCCATAATATTTTTGCGAAATATTTAATTGTTCGTCACCAAGAATAAAACTGCGGACAGCTTTAGGGCTTAAAGCCCAGTTTTCAGGTTTTGGATTGCTATGATCGTTATCTCGTAATAATTTTAACTCCGAAGCAAATTGAACTTCTACTGGAGGTTTTATATGATCATGAGCCACTTTGTATACTCCCTTATGTATTGATCTTTTTGCTATAAGCAGTGCCGTGTTATAAAAAAGAGGCTGTCTCACTAAGCATTTTTTTCGCATATTTACGCACTTGCCCGTCATTAGAGTTGTAACTAAATACCGAATTAGCGACCATAAAAGCTCGTTAAAGCCCGAGACTTTTATGGTCGCAAATGTAATTTCGTTACAACTCTATTGCGAGGAACACAGTGACGAAGCAATCCAGTTTTTACGCAAGCCTTGGATTGCTTCGCTACGCTCGCAATGACGAGCATTGCATATATATGCATGAATTATGCTTAACAGGACAGCCTTTTTATTATTATACCTATTTATTTTTTAGGTTAAACCAAGCTCCAAGCCCAGGATATTCGGCAACTTCATCCAACTCCTCTTCGATGCGGAGTAATTGGTTGTATTTTGCAACCCTATCTGATCTTGCAGGCGCACCAGTTTTGATTTGCCCTGCGTTTACTGCTACAGAAATATCTGCAATTGTAGCATCTTCGGTTTCGCCGCTTCTGTGGCTTATTACTGTGGTCATGTTGTTGCGGTGAGCCAGTGCAATTGTCGCAAAAGTTTCTGTTAGGGTGCCAATTTGATTTACTTTTACTAGAATAGAGTTGCCTGTATTGGTATCAATACCGCGCTGCAAACGCTCTGTATTGGTTACAAACAGATCGTCTCCTACAATTTGGACACGTTTGCCCAGGCGTTCTGTCATGAGTTTCCAGCCATCCCAATCTTCTTCGTCAAAGCCATCTTCGATCGAAATAAGCGGGTACTTATCTACTAGAGCTTCATACATTTGTACCATTTCTTCTGAGGTGCGATATACCTCTTTGCCTGTCATTTGACTTTCACCTGCAAAGTAGTATAGACCTTCTTTTCCGTTTTTCTTTGCGTCGCCATAAAGCTCTGTAGCGGCAACGTCCAGTGCCAAACGGATTTCTGTACCAGGCTCGTATCCTGCCTCTTTTACTGCCTCTAGTATAAGCTCGATAACTTCGTCTGGGGTTGCAAGGTCAGGCGCAAATCCACCTTCGTCACCGATTGCAGTAGCAAGACCGCGGGTTTTTAAGAGTTTTTTTAGTTTATGATAAATTTCTGCACACCACTGGAGAGCCTCTTTGAATGTAGCAGCCCCTACCGGCATAATCATAAATTCTTGGAAATCGACTGTGTTGTCGGCGTGTTTGCCTCCGTTTAAGATATTCATCATAGGAACGGGGAGCTGTTTTGCATTAAATCCACCCAAGTATTGGTACAGTGGCATTTTGAGTGCTTCTGCTGCTGCCTTGGCTACTGCCATCGACACACCAAGGATTGCATTGGCACCCAGAGCTTCTTTGTTGGGAGTACCATCAAGCTCCAGCATCTTTTGGTCAACTGCGACTTGATCTAGGGCATTCATCCCGCAGATTTCGTCAGCTATCTTGTCGTTAACATTGGAAACAGCTTTTTCTACCCCAAGACCCAAATACCTCTCGCCGCCGTCACGAAGCTCGACTGCCTCGAATGCGCCAGTAGACGCGCCTGAAGGTACTGCTGCAATGGCAGTATAATGCTTACCTTCTTCGTCGCAGACTACTACCTGTACTTCTACTGTAGGATTGCCACGAGAGTCCATGATTTCACGACCTCGTACTTCCACAATTTCGATAAATGTTTTTAACATTTTTACCTCCTGTATATTGGATTTATTAGTAATATTGACTACTTAGTAATTAGCAAACTGTTGCCCGTCATTTCTGGCGGGATTGGCAGTTCCATTAATTCGAGTAGAGTTGGTGCAATATCTGCAAGCCTTCCCCCCGGGGCTAGGTCATATCCTGGACAGTTGAAAAGTACAAAGGGGACAGGATTGGTTGTATGTGCTGTAAATGGCCCGCCTATATTTTCGTCTGTCATCTGGTCTGCATTGCCGTGATCTGCACACAAGAACATTTTTGTCCCTGTTTCTAACATAGTGGTCATAGCGCGCGCAACGCATGTATCCATTGTCTCTACGGCTTTTTTTGTAGCATCTATGATACCTGTATGACCTACCATATCACAATTGGCATAATTGACAACGATTAGGTCATATTTTTGTGACAAAATAGATTCTATCAGTTTATCTGTTACTTCTTCTGCGCTCATTTCTGGTTTTAGGTCATATGTCGCAACCTTTGGGGAAGTTACCAAAATCCGATCTTCACCAGCATATGGTTCTTCTCGTCCTCCGTTAAAAAAGAAGGTGACATGTGCGTATTTTTCTGTTTCTGCTAAACGAAGCTGGGTTAATCCATTGTCTGCAAGATACTGTCCCAATACATTGTCCATGGTTTGGGCTGTAAAGGCGAAATGTTTGTTTGGGATCGTGATGTCATACTCCGTAAAACAGACATAATGCAGTGGGATAAATTCACGTTCAAAGCCCGCAAATGCAGGATCACAAAAAGCACGTGTTATTTCTCTTGCGCGGTCTGGGCGGAAGTTGAAGAAAATAACGGAGTCATTTTCTTTTATGATACCATTTGGATTTATTATTGTCGGGATAACAAACTCGTCGTTTACATCCTTTGCGTAGGTTGCCTCCATGCAAGCAATTGCACTAGTTGCTGTTTCTCCTATGCCCTTTGTTAGCGCGTCATAAGCAAGCTGCACCCGCTCCCACCTATTGTCTCTATCCATTGCATAGTAGCGGCCAGATATTGTAGCAATTGCGCCAACGCCTATCGCTTCCATTTTTGATTCCAACTCTTTTATATATTTCATGCCCGAGGTGGGTGGGGTGTCTCGACCATCCAAAAATGGGTGTACATATACCTTTTTTAGGCCATGTGATTTTGCCAACTCCAACAACGCATACAAATGAGTGTTGTGACTGTGTACCCCGCCGTCAGACAATAAGCCGTACAAATGCAAGGCAGTGTCATTGTCTTTTGCATTTTGCACTGCGGCAAGGAGGGCTTCGTTTTCAAAAAAGTCCCGATCCATTATGGACTTTGTTATACGGGTTAGCTCCTGATACACAATGCGTCCTGCACCTATATTGGTATGCCCTACTTCAGAATTACCCATTTGCCCTTCTGGCAACCCCACATCCATACCAGCAGCTTGACCCGGCTTGCATGGAAATTTCTCGAACAACCAATCCAAGTGGGGTGTATCGGCTAAGTGGATTGCGTTATTGTCTGATGCAGGAGCTATACCGTAGCCATCCAATATCATTAGTACAACGGTATCCTTATTCACAACATAGCCCCGCTTTCACAACTTTGTAAAAGTCTTGTTTTGTACTTGCACCACCGACTAGTCCACCGTCGATATTTTGTTGGGCAAACAACTCCTCGGCAGTAGAAGGATCAACGCTTCCGCCATAAAGTATGCGCACTGCATTGGCGGCGTATGAACCATGTATCTCGGATACTCTTTCGCGGATCATTGCACACGCTTCTTCTGCTTGGCTGGTTGTAGCAACCTCGCCAGTGCCAATTGCCCATATAGGTTCGTATGCGATAACAATTTTTGCGATCTGTGCTGCGGGGACTTCGTCCAAAGCAAAGTTTATCTGTTTACGCAAGACTTCGAAAGTCCTGCCACCTTTGCGCTGCTTTAGCGTTTCCCCTACACATATAATTGGGATTAATCCATGCTTTATTGCATTTAGTACCCGTAAGTTTACGGTAGTGTCAGATTCCCCAAACTTTTCACGCCGTTCGGAATGACCAATAACGACATATGGCACCCCAATTTCGCCTAACATAGCACCAGAAATTTCGCCTGTATATGCGCCGTCGTCCATATAGTGGACATTTTGGGCGCCTACTTGTATATGTGTGCCTCCTAGAGCATCCCTAACAGATTGGATTGCCACATAGGGGACACAAAGTACAACATCCCGTTTGTCTGTATCGATGCTGTTTTTGATAGAATTTACAAATTCGACAGCTTTGGATGGGGTAAAGTTCATTTTCCAGTTGCCCGCGATTATCATCTTACGCATTTTGCACCGCCTCTACTCCTGGCAAGGCTTTGCCTTCCAAAAATTCCAAGGAAGCACCGCCGCCAGTGGAGATATGAGTCATTTTGTCTCCATATCCTAGTTGATTGACCGCAGCAGCAGAGTCACCGCCGCCAATTATTGTAGTACCAGAATTTTGAGCCATTGCTTGAGCTAATGCCAATGTACCTTTTGCAAAGTTGGGGAACTCGAATACACCCATTGGGCCATTCCATATTATTGTTTTGGCATCTTTTAGGGCTGCGGTAAAGATCTCGCGGGTTTTTTCGCCTATATCAAGGCCACCCCATCCGTCCTCTATGCCGCTTGATGGCACGGTTTTGTATGGTGCATCTGCGTTAAACTCTTGTGTTACGACTGTGTCAACAGGCAAAAGAAGCTCTACACCTTTTTCTTTTGCGAGTTCTATAACTTCTTTAGCATCCTTTACCCTGTCTTTTTCTAGAAGCGAGTCACCGACTGTGTACCCCTGGGCAACAAAGAAGGTATATGCCATCCCGCCGCCGATAATAAGTTTGTCGACTTTGTTTAAGAGTTCTTTGATTACAAGGATTTTGTCAGAAACCTTTGCACCACCCAAGATTGCAACAAAGGGGCGAACGGGGTTTTCTATAGCGGCACCCAAAAATTTAAGCTCTTTTTCCATGAGGTATCCTACGGCAGATTCGTTTACATACGCCGTCACACCAACGGTAGAACAGTGCGCTCTATGAGCTGTGCCAAATGCATCGTTTACATATATATCGGCAATAGAGGCTAAGTCTTTTGAAAATGCTTCGTCGTTTTTAGATTCTTCATTGCGCATACGCGTGTTTTCCAACAAGGCTACTTCGCCATCCTTCATTTCGCTTACTGCCTTGCGGACGTTGTCACTTACTACTTGCTCATCAGCTAAAAACTTTACCGACTGACTCAAGTGTCCACTAAGGCTAGCGGCAACAGGCTCTAATGACAATTTTTTTTCGGGTTTGCCAAGGTGAGAACAAAGGATAACTCGACCACCGTCGGCGATTAATTTCTTTATTGTAGGGAGTGCTGCAACTATACGATTTTCGTCAGTGATAGCACCATTTATAAGTGGCACATTAAAATCACAGCGTACCAGTACCCGTTTACCTCTTACGTTTAAATTATCAATTGTTTTCTTTCTCAAAATATTTTTACCCCTTTCGGCTATAAATTTATAATTTCAGGTTGATTTTTCAAATTATTCTAGCATTTCCATATTGAGTTGTGCAAGGGGATATGCAATTAAAGACTTGCATAAAAAGTGGAGTAGTCACTTGTTGTGTAAATTTTATGAATGTAGCCACATAGTAGCGAGGCAAATAACAGCTCATGCTACGTGGCATTTATATGAAATGATCTTGGAAATACCGGTATGGTGTCATACCGCTTTTTCTGCGCAGTTACTGCATTGTCTCGCAAATCATATAAATGAATAGACCTCATTACATAAGCATTAAAAAGAGTTGATTGGCAGTTTCCTTGACAATTATATTATTATCCACCATAATCGTAATTGGAGTAAGAAATACGTGTTTCATGCTTACTCTGGTTTTAATTAGAAAGGAGAGCGTTTGCATGTATAAACACACACAAAAAGAGTCGGTAGTTAGCTTCTAACTAAATATTGTGCATAGCATATAGCACGGGGTTTTATACGTCCCGTTTGTTTGCTGTGCAAATTTACCGGTGACCTTTCGTATACTGCTGATTGCGACGAACACGACTAGGGCGTGTTTTTTTATTGCAATCTTCTGGCCGCAGCCAGGCAGCTTCTTTGGAGGCTTGCCTTGCTGCGGTTTTTTATTTTAAAGGACTTTATTACGAAAGAAGGAGTGAGTGGTGGTCTCGTCAAGCATTTCCTTTGCATATTTATGCGCTCGCTACGTCTTTGCGAGGAACGCAGTGACGAAGCAATCCAGTTTTTACGCAAGTCTTGGATTGCTTCGCTGCGCTCGCAATGACGCGCATTGCATATATATGCATGATTTATACTTAACAAGACAGCCCCTCGAATGTCTTTCATGCTTGGCTGGTGAAATCGGCCTTAATGACTTATTAGGAGGAAAATGTGAAAAATTTAACCAAAGGACAAGTAGTAATACACCAACGTGACATATACACCGTTCTCACTCTGGATGGCGAGGTAAGTGCCAATGTAAAAGGCAATTTCTTTCGCGGGGATAAGGATTTCCCATGTGTGGGTGATTATGTATTGTTGGAGATAAACCAGCACGGCAATTCTCGCATTATCGAGGTGCTTCCCCGCAAGACAAAGTTCTCACGAGCTGACTTTACTGGTCATGGTGCTGGCTACGTCAAAACTATAAAAGAACAGGTAGTTGCAGCCAATTTTGACTATGTTTTTATTTTATCATCACTTAATGCGGACTTTAAAGTTAGCAGAATTTTGCGCTATATAACCCAGGCGCGGCAAAGCGGAGGCGAACCAGTGGTCATCCTCACCAAATCCGACTTGGCAGTAGATATAGATAAAACAATTGCCGCTGTAAAGCACTCGGAAAGTAGTGTAGCGGTACATGCAATTTCAAGTCTTACAGGGCAAGGTATGGAAGCGTTAAACCCATATCTACAACAAGGTAAAACAATTGTGTTCCTGGGTATGTCAGGTGTGGGTAAGTCATCACTCCTCAATGCACTCATGGACAAAGAAGTAATGACGACAAAGTCCATCCGTGATGATGACAGCAGGGGACGCCATACTACAACACACCGCCAGTTATTTGCCCTACCCTCTGGAGCTATGGTGATTGATACTCCAGGCATGAGGGAGTTAGGACTTTTTCATGTCGAAGATGCAATTAGCCAAAGTTTCGCCGATGTGGAGGAGTTGTTTTTACAGTGCAAATTTAGCGACTGCGCACACAAAACTGAACCAGGTTGTGCTATAAGAGCCGCAATAGCAGAAGGATCATTGTCACAAAAAAGATGGGAAACATACATGCTCCAAGCCAAAGAAAACCGATTTGTAACAGACAAATCAGCATTTATGCGAGAAAAAAATGACCTTCATAAATCAATTGCTTTGTTTTCAAGATCATCAAAGAAAAGTGAAAAAAGGAGATTCGAAATGAATGACAAAAAATAAATACACCACAAGAAATAAAAACCGTGATAAGTTTGCCAACCAACTAGGTTCTATAGATCGAGGATATTGTAGCCCCAATTATACAAACACCCCATGTCACGAAGCGTTTACATGCAAAAATTGCAATCACTATGTTGTGCCAGAAGGTGGTGCAACCAGCCATCGCAACCACTGCCCCAAATGCCTGATAAGTCTACATCTAGATATAAATCCAGGTGACAGAGCATCCCTTTGCGGCGGCAAAATGGATCCCATTAGCGTGTGGGTACGAAAAAACGGCGAATGGGCAATCATTCACAGGTGTCGCGACTGCGGAGAAATAAGTTCAAATCGCATAGCCGCTGATGACAACCCGACACTACTGATGTCTATTGCAATAAAACCTTTGGCCATGCCCCCATTCCCACTTGGGCAATTGACATCCGACTAGCCAAAATATAGAATATACAAACAATTTTGCTTTATATCCAAAAATTATGAAGTGAATTATACAACCATTATAAAAAAGGAGGGAACGCTCATGAAATCTGTAAACATTTGTCTTAATACCGTAGAAAAAGTAAAAGGCTTTGTAAACGCCATTTCTCCAATAGACGGCGATTTTGACCTAGTATCTGATAGGTATGTAGTCGACGCGAAGTCAATCATGGGGATTTTTAGTCTAGATCTAAGCAAAACTCTACGCTTAGACATCCACTGTGATGATGTAGCCGAAAAAGTGATACCAACATTGCAACCGTACATTGCATAACATGTTGTAAAAATGTATTTCAAAAGGAGCCGATGAGCTCCTTTTTTTATTGTGTACGCAAAAAGAACCTGTTTTATAAGGAGATAATTATGAATGCGAATAGCGATTTACTCCCTTTTTTATATGTTCCAATAAAATTATGTTTTACAATGACTGTCATCATGGCTATAATTTTCATATTAAGGAGTGAAAATATATGCCAAAAAGGCCTTTAAAAATATTATTTGTTTCAGCAGAAGTCTCTCCATATTCCAAAACAGGGGGACTTGGTGATGTTGCCGGGTCTCTTCCAAAGGCACTTCGCGCCAAAGATGTGGATGCTAGGATTGTTATGCCCAAGTTTAATAGCATTTCATATAGTCACCTCGAAGGGGTACAGTATATAGGAGCATTCGATGTTCACCTTTCGTGGCGCACTCAAGAAGCAAAAATCTATGCACATGATCCACAAGGCGATGGCGAATCTGTTTATTTTATAGAAAATGATTACTATTTTGCCCGGGACAATTTGTATGGACATGGCGACGATTACGAGAGGTTTGCCTTCTTTACAAAAGCCGCCATCGAACTGCTTGGGCATATCGGTTTTGAAGCCGATATCATCCATTTTAATGACTGGCATACAGGGCTTGGCCCAACTTATCTTAGAGGGATATATAGCGGGTTTAAGTTTTATTCCAACATGAAAAGTCTTTTTACTATTCATAACCTGCATTATCAAGGGATCTTTGGCAGGTCTATACTTGGGGACATTAGTCTGAATGATGGCTATTTTACCAATGGTGATTTAGAGTTTCATGGTAATATCAGCTTTTTAAAGGCTGGTATTGTCCATGCTGATGCCGTAAGCACTGTTAGCCAAACTTATGCCCATGAAATAACTACACAAGCCTATGGTTATGGCATGGATGGTTTGCTTTTTAAGCGCAATCTCGAAAATAGGCTCTTTGGTATCGTAAATGGCATAGATACAACATTATATGACCCAGCAATCGACCCAAGGCTTTATACAAACTTTACTGCTGATACACTGTCAAAAAAACAAGAAAATAAGTACAGACTTCAAGAATCATTGGGACTACCCAAAAGCGATGCCCCTATTTTTAGCATGATAACCCGCTTGGCAGAACAAAAAGGACTAGATATCACAGCCCTAATAATGGAGGAGCTAATGTCAATGGACATTCAGCTTATAATCCTTGGCACTGGCGAAAGTCGCTACGAAAATCTTTTTAAGCACTATGCATATCATGTACCCCATAAAGTCAGTGCAAATATAACTTTTGATAGCGCACTTGCTCAGCGTATTTATGCCGGGTCAGATATATTTTTGATGCCATCGGTCTACGAACCATGTGGCCTTGGGCAGTTATTTGCAATGCGATATGGTGCGATCCCCATCGTAAGAAAAACCGGGGGTCTGGCCGATACAGTACAGCATTTTAACAAAGACACGGGTATAGGCAATGGTTTTTTATTTGAAGATTGTGTGGCTAGCGGCCTAATGTGGGCTATCAAAGAAGCTATGAATGTCTACAATACTCCCAGCTGGCATACTTTAGTAACAAATGCAATGAACGGGAACTTTTCATGGGATAGTTCTGCCAAAGAATATATAGGCTTATACCAAGATGTAATGAAAATGTAAGAAACTGTGCCATATACATCCAGTGTAATTTCAGGAAATACAAATAGAATTATTTGCATAAAAACAACCCCAACCTGTCAAATCCTTGTGATTGGCGGCGTTGGGGTTTTTATATTATTACAAATTGGTTAAAAAATGAATAAAATTTGAAGAAAATGGCCGTACATGTAATGCAAACTTAACTTTACTTTATGTACATTATGCCCTTAGAATATCATCACCTTACAAAGCGGCAAGGCAGAACAATTTTCGTCAGAAATTATGACTGCCTGCAAGAATACATATGCTTTGAAACTAGAAAGGTGGATTTTTCGTGAAGAAAAAATACTTAGCTATGATTTGCACACTTGTGCTAATCACAATGGCTGTCCCAATGTGGGGTATCTTCGCTGACACCGGCAGCCAAGAAGATGTAATTATATTTACATTTGTAATGGATGGTGGACATGTCGATGGGAACTTCGAAACAATAGAAATCCCAAGGCATGGTCATGAACACATCGACTTACCCGAACCCGAAAAGGTTGGGTATAGGTTTATGGGTTGGATCCCTGAAGGTGACTTAATCATAGATGGCGGTGTCATCAGAAGACAATTCAATCCTCAGTGGGTACCTACTGGCGAGATTAGTTATAGTGCCGTCACTACTGATTTATATGGTGAGTTTGTCTTTGATGATTTTGGAGAAGACCTGCTTGGCGAATTTGTGGCAGCAGACATTGACCTATCTGTTCATGGTCGCCTCTTGGACGGCACTCCGGTAGGCGGAGTCTTTACAGCAAACCCCGCAGGCATTCAGCCACTGGGTACAATGATAGAACTTTCGGCTCAAGTTTACATTACAGACCCTGCAAACCCCTCTTCACGTCTTTATTTCTTGGGGTGGGAAGTTCAAAACTATCTCCATGAATCTGGGATTATTGTTTCTGGGATCATCTTTAATCCTCTCGAACCAATAACCAATTTCATGTCCGGCACTGTAGCAATACCATACGGAGCCGAAGTCGAAAACATAATGGCCAATGTTGTTGTTACTGCTCTGTATGGACCTGCCGATGCCGCTATGGACTTAGCTTCTGTAGCATCAGCAAACGAGTCTAATAACGAAAGTTTCAACAGCACCAGCGGCAATATAGGCATTATGCCTCTTTCGTTTTATACAGTTACGTTTTATCTAAACGGCGGCAATTACCCAAGTGCCGGAAACGAAGCTCCAATTCCAATTTTGGTGCCACAAAACTCAGTAATAGACGCAAATGATATCCCATCACCAATATGGCCTGTAGCCAATGCATTTGTATTTGATGGCTGGGCGGTATCTGGTGCTGCGTTAGCAATTGATTTGGATGTTGACCTCATTACAAGTGACATAGATCTTGTGGCTACCTGGAGGCAGCTTGTCCCTGTTACGTTTCATTTGAATCAGAGCATAATCGGTGGTATAGACACTAGCGAAACACTACACATTCCTCAAGGAGCTACTATCCCCTTTAGTCAAATCCCTAGTATCAACATGCCTCCACATACATTTTTGGGCTGGCTTGTCGGCGGCGGTGGATCTCCTGTGTCTTCTGCGGCATTGGCGACAATCCCCATATCCGGGCCAAGTCTTTCGTTGACAGCAGCATGGGAAGGTGCAGACGCTATCGTTACTTTCCATGTAGGCTCTGGCCTTGTTGGTGCAACCATGAGTGCTGCTGCACTTGGCGAATGGGTAAACCCAATAAATCCTACTGCTTGGACATTTACAGATTTATCAGGCTTTGTACTTGATGCATCACATCTACCTACGATTAATGTACCCGCTGGTTCCATGTGGGAATTTATTGGTTGGCAAATTACAGATGCTGGCGGCAATGTAATAGGAAGTCACTCATCTCTTACAGATGCAATCGGCCTTAGCATAACTGGCAATGTTACCTTTGCGGCTCAGTTTGGCATACGCATAAACTTTGACTTGGACAATAATGGCCTAAGTACAGTGCTTTATATGCTTGAGATCCATGTTCACAACAATACCAATACAATTGCACAAGTTGCAGGGCTTTTAGTCACAGATCCTACCCTCGTAAACCATACATTTATGGGATGGCAGCGTCTTACAACAGCTGGTGTAGCATCGGGTGCCGCTCTTACATCAGCAGAAGTTGCTGACTTGGTAATTGATTATAGCTACTGGAGTTTTATAGCTTTATGGGAAGAAGTGCTTGGTGCAAATTTTGCAGCAACATTCAACTTGGCTGGAGGCAATGTTGGCGGCAATACAGCCAATGTAATACTCCACTTTATAGAAGGCAATGCACTAAATCAAAGCGAAATACCAGTACCAACAAAAGAAAATCATGACTTCCTTCACTGGATGTTGTTGTCTGGCGGCTCTTTGCAAGTCGCAACCCCTCACGCTCTAAACTTTTTAGCAGCAGAAAATCTGCAATTTACCGCAATTTGGGAATACGATGTTGTCTTCAACATGAATGGCGGTATATATAGCGGTAGCGGCAACGCTGTAGTACGGACGTTTGATACCTATATAAACTCCCCATTCTTAACGCAAGCCGATGCACCGATACCAACCAAAGCCAACTTTGACTTCGCTGGCTGGGTAGTATCTGCTACAGGTACCGCTGTCGATTGGACTAATCCTCCTACAGGTCCTGTGAGCTTCACGGCTGCATGGACACCAGAGGACATACCGGGGAGTTTCTTCCCACGCTTTTATCTGCAAAACGGCTCTTATAACGGCATACCATTTGCACCCAATTTCCCGATTATAGGCAATCCTGTTGTATACGGGCAGCAAATTCCTGTTGCAAGCGTTCCTATGCCTGCAACACCACCAAACGCAAATGTTGGCCTCTTTAGACAGGGCTTTGAGTTTGTGGGTTGGGCAGTTTCTGGCTCCGCACTTGGTTTTGCAAATGGTCAAATGGTAGAGCCATGGGATCTTACCCCAGCAGCGACAAGCCCAATATCTTTTAGAGCTGTATGGGTGCAAGACAATCAAACGCCTGATCCACACACAGTCATCTTTAATCTCAACCAAGGTAACATAGGAGGTAATACTAACAATATCACCATGACAGTTGCCGATGGCACACAAATAGGAACTGCAAATGTACCAACGCCAGTGCGTGCTTATCATACATTTGCCGGTTGGCAAAATGGCGCATCCAATCTGGATAATACCCAAGTAGGTACCCTTCCAATCAGTTCATCTATGACTTTTGTAGCCCAGTGGACACCAAACGAAGTGGTTCCCACACCTACACCAACGCCTACAACGTCCCCAACACCGACACCAACTCCAACCGCGACTCCATCTCCCACACCAACGCCAACTGCAGTGCCAACTCCAACGCCGACTCCAAATCCTGATACCAGAGTAACTGTATGGTTCAACGCTGGTGCTGGTCATATCCCTGGCAATATAAACAACTTCATACAAGGCAACCGCGGATTTAGGGCTGCCATTGCCAACTTCCCAGTACCTGTACCTCCAACTGGTTATACCTTTGTAGGTTGGTTTTTAAATGGCTCTCTTGTCACAAGCGATTTTGCGGTAATGGAAGATGTCACTTTGTTTGCGCATTATGAACGTGTAGTAGCTGGACGTATGTATACCCTTACCTTTAATGCCAACCACGGGCAATTACATGCCAGTGTTATTAATCCGCAGTCCCTTGCATATGGCACTGTGCTTACAAATCTACCTGTACCAACCCGTTCTGGATATATTTTTGGCGGATGGCGACAAGACAACAACACAGTATCTACGCCATTTACTATAAGAGGCAATGTGACGTTGGTAGCTCATTGGCTTACAGAGGCATTGGTAACGCCGACTCCACAACCTACAATTCCACCAGGGCATTTGTCTGTGGTATTTGATCCAAGACCGGGTGTATTCCCTGGTAACGAAAACGGGATGCGTACTGGCCCATCTGGATTTATTGTAAACACAATGATAAACCCCACCCGTACTGGCTACACCTTTGTAGGCTGGCACGAAAACGGGATACCTATAGCGTTTCCACTAACAGTGGCTCGCGATATGACCATTGGCGCATTGTGGACTCCAGTTTCTAGTGGAGGATCCAATGTGGGTGGAGCAGGCTCTGGCTCTGGCTATGGTTCTGGTTCTGGCGGAACAGGAACTGGTTCTGGTAACGAACCTGGCAACAGACCAAACCCGCAAACCAATCCTTTGGCAGTATCCTTTACAATATTCGGGTCGATTATGATCGCAGGTGCAGCCGCAATAGGGATATCAAAACTTGCCAAAAAACAAATGGCTCTATCTGGACAATATCGTTCGGATATGACCCGTCACAATAGGGAAGAAAAATTGTTTGAAAAGTTTAGTAAGAAATAGCAATAAATATAGCTATTCACCTTTATAACCGTCTCACCTGTTGCCGAAAACGCGTAGAATGTTCACGCTTTTCGGCTCGGGTGAGACTGTTTATATAAAAAAACGGTATGGTGTCATACCGCTTTTTTCGCTTAAATACTGAATTTGTGTGTCTAACAAGATAAATTTCATATTATTTCATGATTCGTGTGACAGCTTCTAAAAATTAAAATACTTTTACATATAGAAATAAACATTCCCATCTTTATAATAATAAGATACAATTAGCCTTGGCTTCTCACCTTCTAATTAGTATTAGGAGGCAATCAATGCAATATCTAGTAACAGCAAAAGACGAAACATTTGAAAGGGTACGGACAACAGTATTTGTAGATTACGAAGCGTGGTTTTATGGTTGCAAGAATCAATACCAGGCAGATCCTGATGTTGTGGATTGGTTTAATCACATCAAGGATAAAGGGCAGATAGATGATGTTTTCTTTTTTGCAGACTTCTCCCATGATGCAATCAAAGATCATATCGTAAAACTTCGCAATATCTCCAACAGCATTATAGATTGCTCAAAAGGGGATAAAGCCAAAGAGTATACAGACTTTATTATGCTAGACCATATCTACCAACGTTTGTTTAGACAGTCAGACATTAAGCAGTTTATTTTATTTACAGGAGACAGTCATTTTCAAAGTGTAGTTGCATTTTTACGCAATTTTAATGAAAAAAAAGTAGGTATATACGCACTAGAAGGATCTCTCAGCCCTCTTTTGGCAGAGGCGTCAGACTGGTATGTAAAAGTTGTACCCTCCAATGGTAGGTATGAAGGAATAAAAAATGCATTACTAAAAAATTTAAAATGGATTAACGAAAAGCCGAATGCAATACCAACATTTTCCAAGACAGTAGCAATAGTAGCACGCAACTTTCCTGAGTATAACGAACAGGATATTTCCAATGTGCTAAGTGGCCTTATTTCAAAAGGCTTGGTAAAACAAGAAGAGACCTTACCTCTTCATAGTGGGGTAAAAATAAAAAAACTTGTAATGCCATAATAAGAAGTTAATGGTAAAAAGATTATGAATTTGTAGTCTTGCATTTTAATAATTTAAAGATCAACAAAATGTAATAAGGTGAGAAGCCCAACTTGTTACGAACTTATTAAAATCCGCTTAGCATATTGCTATGTGGATTTTTTTTGTTAAAATATATGTGTAGCGAATTTTGTAGAAATGTAGGTGTCAACAATGAAACGTGTAATGTACATATTTATGGTAGCTGTGATGCTGAGTGCCATATTACCAAGTCGAGTTCATGCAGTACCTCCAGTGCGGCTGATTATCGACAATCAAGAAATGACAGGGCTAGATACACCGCCTCTTATCTTGCAAAACAGGGTAATGGTACCAGCACGAGCTGTGTTTGAGCGTGTAGGCGGCATTGTAGATTGGATCGAAGCCAGGCGACAAATAACAGTCCGCATTGGTGGAGATACTCTAATTATGAATGTAGGCCAAACACAAGCCCAGCTCAATGGTCAGCCAATAATGATGGAGGTAGCACCGGTTATTCTTGGAGGCAGGACTCTAATACCTCTTAGATTCCCTGCTGAGGCTTTTGGCTTTGACGTCGCATGGGATCATGTGGGACGAGCTGCTGTACTTCACTCCCCTTTTGATGAACAAGATCAAACAACCCACGAAAAAGACCTTTTATCATCGCAGTCATCACAAAATGACCCGTTATTTTCAAGGGATGTATCTTCGGCTCCGATTGTCTCTATTCCACACCCGGGGACTAATATTACCAATATTATAAGCCCTCAAACGTCTGGGGCAGATGCATTTGCGATTGTTGCTTCTTCTGCCATTACGGATGTCAATCATTTTCTTTTGCCAGACAACAGGTTAGTGGTCGATATTTATAATGCGATATCTAGTTTGTCTGGACCATTTGGGCGATCAGATACTGTGCGTGAAGTAAGGGCTTCACAATTTTCGCGCACCCCAAATATCACAAGGATAGTGTTTGAACTTACAAGAGAAATTGATGAATATAGCTTATCTTTATCGTATGATCGGCATATAATCACTGTCGCATTTGATGAAAACAACATATCACAAGTAACCGCATCGTCAAGCACTAATACTGATACTTTGGTAATCCGCGGCGATTTTCAACCAAATGTACGATTGTCTTCTGCTGGATATCCCAATTACATGACCGTTTATGTAGACAATGCAAATATGGATGCATCGGGTGGCGACATTGTAGGCGGCAATTTTGGCTCACGATTTGAAGTTGGACAAAATAGCGACGGCGTTTCTTATGTACATATTTATATGCGTAGCGGGAGATGGCCTTCTTTTAGTCTAAACCATGGTAATAATCAGGTGTCTATTGTTATGCATGATGGCCTTAGCGGTGTGCGATATGATTTTGCCACAAGAGAGCTGCGTATATGCAAAACCGCAATTAACATGGACTTGAATCAGGTACAAATCAATGAAGAGTATCTGCTCAACAGATACACATTTACATTGCCTGCCGATGGCTTGGGAAACGGGTCTTTGTATGTAGGGGATGGCTATATAAACTCTGTATCCATAATTCAAAACTCTACCGACAATACACAAATTGTATTTGATACAGCCCGTGTTATGGCTTTTACACTCCATGAAACCGATACAGAATATATCATTAGAGGCAATCTCCCTAGGGAGGTCTACGACTTTATTGTTGTAATAGATCCTGGGCATGGTGGACGCGATCCAGGCACATCTCATCATGGTATTGCGGAAAAAGATGTTGTATTAGCCATTTCACATATGGTAATGGGTCACTTGAATAATAATCCCAACATACGAGCATATATGACTAGAAACTCTGACATAACAGTTGCCAACTCTTGGAGAGCTGCATTTGCCAACCAGATGGCAGACCTGTATGTATCTGTTCATGTTAATGCAGTAAACAATAGACCAACGGTTACAGGTATAGAAACATGGTATATGAACCATACAAGAGAAACTGCACAAGGATTTACGAGCAGACAGTTTGCAAGGATCATGCAGTACCGTTTAATAATGGCTACAGGCGCAATAGACAGAGGCATAAAATCCAATTCTAATTGGATTGTGCTAAGGGATACAACAATGCCTGCTGTACTAATGGAAGTAGGCTTCATGACCAACAGAGAAGAAGCTACAAGGCTTAACACCCAACAGCATCAACAAGTAATTGCAAGGGCAATATATGATGGGATTGTAGAAGCATACAATAATTTTACGCCAAGCAGGTAAATTTTTTAATTATGACTATAATTCCGAATAAATAAATCATACGAAAATGGGGCTCATCCAAGATTTAAAAGGATGGCCCCATTTTTTATTGGCTAATCGGTATAAACAATTATTTTACCAAAAACGTCGCCGCCATGGAAAGAAGCGATGGAAACGGTAATGCATTGGTGGGTACATGAAGTCCTCATCCATTGGCCTTTGTGTTACCGGCCAGCCAAAACGTCCGCCGAAAACACCATGCCTTATCCAGGGTCCATGCATGGTATGTCCTCCTTTAACCTGAAAGAATCAGGCTTGTATGATAGTACATACTATGCGGATTTTGGACAAAGTGTTCGTTTGCAATAAACCTATGTTGAAACCGATTTTTTTGTAATCGGTATCGCCTAAGTAAAGGAGAACGCCAAGAATAAAATTGTAAAAATGCAGTGTTTACACGAAAAAAGCGGTATGACACCATACCAATATAATTGATATTACGAATGCGAAATTGGAAGCGTGACCCTGGCTTCACATCCGGTTTGCAAGTTGTTCAAATCCAAGTTTCCATCCATGCGAGCCAAGAGCCATCGGCATATGGTAAGGCCTAGCCCACTTGAATGCGGCTTTAATATCCCGCCAATAGACCCGCTGTCTTTAACAAAAATACAAACACAATCTTCTGATTTATCCAAACGGATATTAATACTACCTGTCGACCCTATAGATTCTACGGCATTTTTTATCAGATTGGACAAAACCATTTTTACAAAGGTTTCCTCGCCATAATACATAAGACTCGTACTGCTCAAGTCAAATCTTATCCCAGGCCATGCTGACCGATATGCTTCCAAGATATCTAAAAGCATATCTTCCAAATCAAATTCATAGGCTGGAGCTGTGCCGTATGATACCAGTAACATTTCTTGCACCAAGTGGCAAATATGCTCTAGTGCCTCTTCTATATGATCGCAGGTATCCCCTATGCCGTGTAAGTCTGTACGCTTCCTGAGTCCGGCAACGTGAGCAAGTGCAAGAGCGGCTGGGTTTTTTATTTCGTGAGCTAATGCCAAAGCAAGGGTATTTAGGTTGTCATGCTCAACACCCAGTATATTATGGGTCATCTTGTTGGTAGAGCGATTGTACGCCCAGCTACTATATGATCTGCATCTTCGATACCGTTTAAGGCCATTATTGCTTCAACCATTTCTGCTGTTTCAAAAAAACGCATACTTATAGATATCAGACTGTCACCATATTGGATTGTATATGTTTCTGGGATCTGAATAAATACATCGGCTGTGTCATCTTCTGGTTGTGTTTCGTATATTTCTCCTGTTTCTATCCCGTTGCTATCATCAATCGGTTCTTGTGTTGAGGCTGTGTCTGGTGGTGGTGTCGGTTCTATTGTTGGTAGTGCAGTGTCCGTTATTGGAGGAGACTCTAGCTGAGGAAGCGTGTCCTGCTCTGCAAAGACTGTCGCCAAGGGATTGTCTTCGTTTGGCATAGATTGGGCCAAGACATTACGCAGCCCAACATTGAGCAATCTGATTTCTTCTTCCAATGTGTCTATCCGGTCTTGAGAACGGATAAACCCTACCCCCAATATGAAACTTACAACAAACAACACAGCACACAAACTGGCCACCATGTTTAGCGCGCGCTTTTGCTCTGCTACTGGGGCTTTTCGTCTTGCTTTTTCTGCTTGATGACGACGGATTATCTCTTCTGGTTCCATTTGGCGGCTACCGTATCCTTGGTATGCATCTTCGCCATCTTCGTGATGTTCGCTTGCGACTTGATCGTCTTCTGAATATGTCATTAGAGGCTTTTCTATCATGGTAGGTTTTTTGGGTGTATACTCTACAACTTTATTGGCTAGCATGTATTCGTGCATGTTTACGTTTTTTTCGTAATAAATAAAATATCCGCTAACTTCGCTCATCCGCTCAGATGGGGTCATTGCGTCAGGATCTTGGGTATAAAAGGCATTGAGCCTTTCTATAGGATCTAACACAAACATAACTTGATATGCCTTGCGAAATTGGCGCAAGTGGTAAGTTGCATAATGCTGATTGAGATAAGTGCCATAACTTGGTTGGGACTGCATCCACCCCACTATTTCCATCATCGGGAAATGTTCTTCTAGCATAGTTTCGGCATATTCGCGACTCTTCTCCGAAAACCGCAAAAAACCGTCATATTCCTCTGTATGCTTACCGTGGATTGCACCAGATATAAACAAAATTGGTTGTCCGTCTATTATAAGATGCCGCCCTATAAGAAATGCAAGCCGCTCACCATATCCACCTGCCTCGGCAAATTGATGCAAAAATGTACAAACATAATCCTCCACATAAATCCGCAATCCATCCCCAATGCTGCCAATTTGCTTTATATTGGTAGGCAATGTAAAATCGCTCATGATCTCCCCATCCTTTTTTTATGATTTACTTTTGTAGGTACAAGCCTATCACGAGCAAATGGTAGTTATTGGCATATTAATGGAGATGTGTTAGATTTTTTACCGTCAAACTAAGCCTTGTTGCGACAAAGGAGTGAGCTTTATGTATAAATTTTTCGAAGACCACAAGCAGCTGTTAGACCGAGCTGCTTTTTTTGCGCTTATTACTTTAGCGGTCTGGTTATTTTTTACCCGCCTCTTTACTTTTTTAGCTCCATTTTTCTTTGGACTCCTGATTGCTCTTATAATGGAACCGCTTATAAGGCTATTGGTAAACCGATTTAGGTGGAAGCGGTGGTTAGCGGCTTGCCTGTGCTTGCTTATTTTTATAGCAGTCACAGGTAGTCTTGGCGTATGGATTATTAGTACCTTGGTAAGGCAAATTACTGCGTTTGTTTCTTCTGCGCCTGTTCATATAGAAGAGATTGCCGCGCGCATAAACGAAAGTGCCGCCGTGTGGATGAATCGGATAGAAGAAATACTTCCTGACAATTGGCCACTTCCTGACATGCAGGAGATACTTGTGCCAGCGATCACAGCTCTTTTTGGTGGAGATTTCTTGGATCAAGCCGTAAACTTTGCAACAGGTGTGCCCAACTTTTTTATCGGCTTGATTTTGGCACTTGTTAGTGCTTACTTTTTTATGGCAGACCGCAAACTGATATTTGAAACAGTACGCAAAGCCCTGCCTCCGTGGCTCGCAAATCACATGCGCCAAACAAGAGAAGGCTTAAGCCGTGCAGTTGGCGGGTATTTTAGGGCTCAGTATATTCTTATGACAATGGTTGGGATTATTAGCATAATCGGGCTGCTTATACTAAGGAGTCCTTATGCATTACTACTGGGTTTGCTACTTGCAGCACTGGATTTTTTGCCCGTCTTGGGGCCTGCACTCATAATGATACCTTGGGGGCTTGTAGCATTGATGGCAGGTGATCTTCATACTGCAATTGGCCTTGCAATAATTTACGGTATCATCACCATTACTAGGCAAGTGCTTCAACCCAAAATCCTGGGAGACCAAATGGGCGCACATCCTCTTGCAAGCCTAATGTCCATTTTTATAGGGTTTAGGGTATTTGGGCTACTTGGGCTTATTATTGGGCCTTCTTTGCTAATGGTATTTATTGCTATACGGGAACGAGGCCTAGAAGATGCGTCTGAATAAAATTTATTCTCCGGAGGTAAGTGTGAAACATCCGCGTAGCGGATTTTCATACCAACCAATTTGTGACGCCGACGAAGGAGGCATGGAATAATAAATGACAAAACTTGATCACCTTAGTCATGGCGGCATAATGCCCAATTACAAATGCACAGCCGCATGCAGACACTGTTTATATGCATGTTCCATGACAAGGACAAGCGGATATATGACCAAAGAAAACATGGATACCGTGTGTGCATTGCTAAAAAAGGGGGGCTGCCGCTCGGTACATATCGGCGGCGGAGAGCCGTTTTTGGATTTTGATGGTTTGTTGACTCTCATAAAAACTGCACATATGCATGGTATCAACGTAGAATATATAGAAACAAATGGCTATTGGGCAAAAGATGAAGCTCTAGTCAAATCACGGCTTGCTGCTCTTTTGGAAGTTGGCGCAGATACTTTTTGTATATCTGTTGATCCGTTCCATGCAGAATATGTACCTTTCGCTTCGCCACTCAATCTTGCTAAGTGGTGCCGTGAGTTTGGTTTTGGGTATTTTTTATGGCAAGAACGATTTTTAGGTCCAATGAAAGACATAAATCCACAAACTATCCACAACCGACATGCCCTTGAGAAAGGCATTTCCCCAAACTATATAAACGAAACGGCTAAGTCATACGGCCTGCGTTTTGGTGGTCGAGCTATTAATATAGAAGAGGAGTACACCAAGGCCAAACCTTTGGAACATGTTTTAAATGACAAGCCTTGCCGGGGACTACTATCTACCAATCATTTTCATGTTGATATGCATGGATGCTTTATCCCGCCAGGTTGTACTGGGATAATCATACCTTTAGACGAAGGTATAAATGGGATACCAAGTGGCAAATATCCCGCGTTTGAAGCACTACTGACTGGAGGCGTTACCGATTTACTAGACTTCGCACGTACTAAGGGTTTTGTACCCAACCCTCAAGGATATACAAGCAGCTGCGTGTTGTGTTTCCATATCAGACACTGGTTGAGTCAACAAGGAGATTGTCTAGAACTTGATTACGAACATTATAAAGAATCCTTGATGTACTATTAATTCCATGCAAATATAGGTATAATTTTGTCGAAAACATAAGTACAGTTTTCATACTTTTAAAAAGTCCACAAAGGAGTTTTCTTTTATGCTACAACAAGTGTATTCTTTCAAAACAGATTCGACTCCCATTTTTCATACCCATTATGGTGGCGGTCATATTAACGACACATACATGGTGCTAGATGATACAGGGCGTTTGTATATTATTCAAAAGGTAAACCAAAATGTATTTAAAGACCCAAAGGCTGTAATGGAAAATGTAAAGGCTGTAACTACTTATCTAAAAAACAAAGTCAAAAATCTCCGTGATGCTCTTTGCTTGGTACCTACGACTTCTGGCGAGGATTGGCTTGTGGACGAAGCTGGAGAATACTGGCGTATGTACTATTTTATTACAGATAGTATCGTACTGCATCAAGTCAACGACCCAAAGGATTTTCGTGAAAGCGGCTATGCTTTTGGTCATTTCCAAAAGCAATTAGCAGATTTTCCGGCAAACTGCCTTCACGAAACAATCCCCAATTTTCACAATACACCTGACAGATATCGGTTACTAAGAGATGCAATAGCAAATGATCCTGTGAATCGCACAAAAAACGTTTCAAAAGAAATAGATTTTGTTCTGGCCCGGGAAGAATATGCAGGAACGCTCATGAAACTCCTAGCCACTAATGATCTCCCCCTTAGGGTTACTCACAATGATACAAAACTAAACAATGTGCTATTTGATAGAGATACTTGTAAAGCTATTTGCGTGATTGACTTGGATACAGTTATGCCTGGGCTTTCTGTCAATGATTTTGGAGATTCTATCCGTTTTGGCGCATCAACTGCTGCCGAAGATGAAACCAATTTATCTAATGTAAATTTGTCACTAAAATTGTTTGATGCATATACTGCTGGGTTTTTATCAGCTTGCCGCGAAAGCCTTACCGAGTGCGAAGTTATGCATCTACGAGACGGTGCCAAGATGATGACATTAGAATGTGGAACTCGTTTTTTAACGGACTATATAAACGGTGACAAGTATTTTTCTATAAAACGAGAAGATCATAACCTAGACCGTTGCCGCACCCAACTAAAACTGGTATCTGAAATGGAGAGGCATTGGGACGAAATGCAAAAAATAATCCAAATGCAACTGTAAATATATGTTATAAGGAGGCATACAATGAAAATACTCGTCACAGGTGGTGCTGGATATATTGGTACTCACACATGCATAGAGCTTATAAAAAAAGGCTACGAGGTTGTAGTTGTTGATAATTTTGTCAACAGCCACCCAAAAGCAATCGAAAGAGTCAAAAAAATCACCGGAGTAGATTTCCCATTTTATGAACTGGATCTACTAGACGGTGAAGCACTTGATAAAATATGCATAGACCATACAATTGATGGCATTATCCATTTTGCGGCACTCAAGGCAGTTGGTGAGTCTGTAGCAAAACCTCTGGAATATTATGAAAACAATCTCGGCTCAGCCATAAGCCTTTTAAAATTTATGGAAAAACATAATGTAGGACATATAATATTTTCTTCATCAGCTACCGTTTACCGCGGCGATAACCCCATGCCTCTGGTCGAAGATTCGATGCTTGGCTGCATAAACCCATATGGATGGACTAAATTTATGAGTGAACAAATTATCAGTGACACCGCGTATGCACTTGGTAAAACAGCCGTTTTGTTGCGCTACTTTAATCCTATAGGGGCTCATGAAAGCGGCCTTATTGGTGATGATCCTACCGGCATCCCAAACAACTTGTTGCCATACTTGACCCAAGCTGCTGCTGGAAAACTGCCTGTACTGCCTGTTACAGGTGCTGACTACCCTACCCCGGACGGGACTGGGATAAGAGACTATCTACATGTTGTGGATTTGGCAATAGGTCATGTGACAGCAATAGAGTTTGCCGCAAAAAATACTGGTACACATGCGTTTAACCTAGGCACCGGCAAGGGTGTAAGCGTATTGGAAATGATACATGCTTTTGAAAGAGTAAATGGTGTAAAAGTGCCATACAAAATAGTAGATCGCCGCCCAGGAGACCTGGCTGAGTGCTATGCCGACCCTTCAAAAGCCGCCAAGATACTAAACTGGCGTACAAAAAAGTCATTGGATGATGCTCTAGCGGATATGTGGCGCTGGCAAACCATGAACCCAATGGGGTATTCTGCGCAAGATTAAGAAACCTTGTAAAAACAAGGGGTAGTGTCATCTGGGAGCTATGCGTTTAAAACTCCCGATGATACTACCCCTTTTTATTTAACAATTTTTAAACACGATGACTATATCATACCGATTCCAATTAAAATCTAATCTATCTGTCGCGGCAAAACCGTTTGAAACGCTTGCTCCGCGTTTCAAACCGCCGCTTGGTCAGACAGGTTTTAATTTGGAATCGGTATCAATTCTTTGTCCCTATTATAACAATACATCAAAGCAGTCAGTAGTGCACTAACTGTAAGCCGCTTCCCTGGAGATATCATTGGTATCTCCAAATGATTTGTGATTATCAAATCCCTACCACGTTCCATCGTGCGGTTGGTCATGTAGCGTATACACCGCTCTACATGCTGAGGATTGGTATTGTAGATTTTGGCTACTTTTGGGTAAATGATGTTGGTAAAATCGCCAGATTGGTATACACCCTTTTCTATTGCAATTTTGAATGCTGAGCAGAGATATGCTGTGCCTTGCAAATGAAATGGGATGCCCAATTTGCGCAGCAGATTTGATATATACAGTTCTGGTGTCTGTTGTTTTGGTTTTTTAGGAAAGCACGTCATTTCCTGGGCAAACTCATTTTCTGAGTTTTTGCAACAAGCCCTTGATTCCCATATTTTTAATGTTTGTTCATACAACTGGTTTACATGGCGAGGTTTTGGTAAAAAGTAATTTGTTTTGCTCTCAGCTATATTTCTTGCTGTTTTGCTTGCAAGAGTTATAAACATAGGTTTGTGTCCTGGGATAAAGGCCGTCCTATCAAGCACATACTGTCCATCATAACCAGGCATATTTAGATCAATGATAACAATATCTATCCAGTTTTCTACAATCAGCTCCAGAGCTATATCACCACTTATGGCAGCTCCTACAACCATTATTCTACCTTTTTCGATTGTATACTTGATAAATAAATCCATAAACTCCCGGTCTGTGTCCAACAGTACGGTTTTCAACATTAGTCTACCCTCAAAAACCTACCATCATTTACAATAAGCCATGTGCCTTCGTCATCTTGGAAAAAGGAGTCTCCCAGCATACTCATGTCCCCCATGGATATCAGCATAGTAAGCATCTCCATATTATGAAGTGTAAATGCACGGATATATGCAAATCCATTTTCGTCTACACCAACTTCTATACGGTAGATAACCGATACATTACCTGGTTCTACATAAGCTAGATAGGTGCCGACCCATTCATTAAAACCTTCTGGTGCAATAATCCATTCTGGGTCAAGTCTCATGCCTAGCATCATTGTCCTAAATGCACCAAGCAAAATAACAATTGTGCCGTCTTCATACTCGAACCAGAACCGAAGATACGTAATAGCACAAATAAAGCTGCCATCAGAAAGAGGCCAGAGGTTTAGTGGGTCTGGCATAATACCGTAAAGATATAAATACCCATCTTCTGATGCAACAACCTGCATTAGTGTATCTCCCGGCATTTGTGCATAAAAACCTTCGAGTGCCTCTAGTGCTTCAAACTCGACTTCTATCGAAGAAACGCCCAAGTCAGCTTCTGGCATATTGAGCGAGCCTGTTTTTTCTAAAATAGCACTGGTGAGGAAAGATACCGCAATATCTCGCACAACTGGCATACCGCTAATACTATTTACAGAAACAAATACCCCGATACCGGATTCTAAATCAAATGCCATATCAGAATGGAAGTGTACCAAGTTGCCAGAATGTCCAGAATGGGTAAAACCCGTCATACCAGTGGAATACACAAATCCAAGGCCTGGATGCATCATAGGGCGCATCGAATCTATTTCTCCGACCATTCCAAAATCTTGAGGGACAAACATTTGCGCTATAGATGCAGGAGATAAAATGGGATCCCCTCCCCCTAGTACAACATGCATAAATCTTGCCATATCATAAGCAGAAGACATCAAACCGCCTGTAGGTAGTGCATTAAAGAAAATAAAGTCTTCTTGCGCTCCGGTGTGAGCATAGGCACGTGACGTTGTAGGCCAGTGACTGTCAAGAAGCTCGAATGTTGTATTGTTCATATCTAGAGGAGCAAAAATATTTTCGCTTGTATATTGGACAAAGCCGTCAAATGGTGAATCAAGGTCTGTGCCAACAGCCGCAACCAAAACGCCAAGCAGAGTAAACGCATTGTTGGCATACGCAAAAGACGTACCTTCGGGTGTTAGCATAACCTCGCCGACAAGAAGCTCAAGAAAGTTATCCATGAAATCTGGGTTATAATCCCCAGTTGTGAGCACCCCAGATGCCATAAAATCAAGAGGAATGCCAGAGGCATGTGACATAAGCATCCGTACAGTAATGTTATTGTAATCACCAAAACCAGATGCGTCCGGTAACAGGCTAAAATCTGGTAGATATGTGATTATAGGTTCGTCCAAGTCTATAAGACCCGCTTCTACAAGTTGCATAACTGCGATTGCAGTAACTGGTTTAGAAATAGAAGCTAAAGAGAAAATCGTATGCTCATCAACCTGGGTGCCTGTATGACTATTAGCAAGCCCAAACCCTTGAGTAAAGGTAAATCCAGTCTGAGCATCAACCAATGCAAATGTCAAACCTTGTATCGCAAACTGATCCAAAACTATCGGAATGGACTCTTGTATACCAGCTATTGTAAGAGGAAACGGTGTATCAAGATCCACTTCCATACCAAAAAGCAGTAGTAGATCGGTATTGTGTATAAAAGCCGTGTTGTTTGAAATTGTTATGGGGTGGTTCAAATTGATGGCAGTACCATTACGGTAAGCGCGTGTTGATCTAGGCCTAAGCACAAATTCAAAATCACCCAGAGAAGCCAAAATGAGACGATTTTCTATATCCCACTCAACTTCGCCACCTTGTTCATAAAAAAATTCCCGCAAAGGGATTAGTGAGGAATCTTGTAATTCATTAGAGTCGGCAAATGCAACGATACCGCTTGAAAAAACAAGCGTAATAGCCAAAAATAATGCCACAACTCTTTTTAACATTTTGTTCATGTAAAATTCTCCTTTGTATATATTTTAATATAAATTGACTATACCACTGGTTGCATATAGCTGCAAATAATTTTATAGACAAAAATTAAACTCACAAAAACTGGTATGGTGTCATACCGGTTTTTTCGCAGGATACCTACAATGTTGGGAGATTGTAGTAGTGCGCAAACTTCTGATTTTCCATCATTTTTATGAATGGTGGTTTAACCTGAAAATTACTTGCTTGTTTTTTTGAGATAACATGCTTACTTTTATTTTGATTTATTTGACGCAAGTCCGTAACCGCTGTATAATACTGCCTTGCATAGTTTTCATTGGCTTTTTCGCATCAAATTTTGCGGGAGGCTTTATTACAAGGAGGCATTTTTATGCACAAACTTATAAAGGAACTCGAGCAAGCTCAAATGAAAGAATCAGTTCCTTCCTTTAACATTGGCGATACTGTACGAGTTCATGCCAAAATAATAGAAGGCACCAAAGAAAGAATCCAGGTTTTTGAAGGCGTAATTTTCAAACGCCAAGGCGGAGGTCTTCGTGAAACATTTACCGTTCGCCGTCTTTCTTATGGTGTAGGTGTAGAAAAAACATGGCCACTTCATTCTCCAAAGGTTGATAGAGTAGAAGTTGTGCGTCGGGGTATCGTACGCCGTGCAAAACTATTTTATCTCAGAGATAGGATTGGTAAAGCGGCAAAAGTCAAAGAGGCAATCTACACCAAAGCAAAAAAAGCCGACTAATAAAGTTAGAACCTGCATTCAATAACCGCAATACTGGATGAAATGGCGGTCTTGTGTTTATTAAGTACATGTTCTTAATGCGGAGTTATCATGTTAAGAAACCGTATCTCAAACCCGGTTTTAAGAGGCTTTGTCGAGTGGGTCATTGCTATTGGCCTAGCTTTTTTGTTGTTTTTTGTGTTGCGTATGTATGTATTTAGAGTCGCTCATGTATCTGGGGATTCTATGCAGCCAACACTAAGCGACGGCGACAGAGTAATATTAAACCGGGCTGCTGTTGTATTTGGAGAACCACAGACAGGCGACATTGTTGCATATCCCTACCCAGGCAACCCGGCTGAGTACCATATCAAACGGGTTATTGCTGTTTACGGAGATCTTGTGGATTTTAGAGATGGGCGTTTTGTCGTAAACGGCTCTATTCTTACCGATTCTTTTTCTGATGACGAAATATGGTATGTGGGTAACACTGAGTTCCCACTTATAGTAGAAGAAGGGCGGGTATTTGTCCTTGGAGATAATAGAAATGCCAGTAAGGACAGTCGGCATTCTACTGTAGGCACAATCTCAAATGATGATATCCTTGGTCGGGTACTTGTTAGAATTTGGCCATTTGGTTCCCTCGGGCAGGTGGAATAATGCAAATCCAGTGGTACCCTGGTCACATGACCAAAACCAAGAGGATGCTAACAGCTCAGCTGGGTGTGGTGGATGTAGTAATAGAATTACTAGATGCCCGCCTCCCTTTAAGCAGCAAAAATCCTGATATCGATGAGTTGGCTCAAGGCAAACAGCGATTACTCGTGCTTAATAAAGCAGATTTGGCAGATAAAGCAGTATCAGCCCAGTGGGAGGCGTATTTTCGTCGACTGGGCTTTTTTACGTTGGCACTGGACTCTACACAACGCGCATCTGTAAAACCTCTTGCAGAGCGCGTTCAAGAAATAGTGCAGCCAAAAGTAGAACGGCTTAGATCGCGGGGTCGGCTCAATGCTCCTATCAGAGCAATGGTTGTCGGGATACCAAATGTGGGTAAATCTACTTTCATAAACCAGCTTGCAGGCAGAGCCTCTGCCGCAACCGCCGACAAGCCTGGTGTCACACGTGGTCGACAATGGATAAAGGTACGTGACTTACAAGCCCGAGGCACAAGCGATACCAATGATTTTGATATGATGGATACCCCGGGGGTACTCTGGCCTAAGTTTGAAGACGAACAAGTCGGTATAAGACTAGCTATTTCTGGAGCAGTTAGTGATTTAATATTGGACAGGATTACCCTCGCAGAACACTTGATTAAAATATTGTTAGACATAAAACCCGTAGCCATTACGGCACGGTACAAGATTAGCACAGATATAGGCAGCAATGAAAAAATACCCAGGCAAATCTTAGAAGACATTGGCGAAACCAGAGGTTTTAAGATGAAAGGTGGCATTATTGATTTAGAACGTACAGCAATTACCCTACTAGATGAGTATAGAGGGGGTAAGCTGGGCAGGATATCTCTAGAGAAGCCATAAAAACAGCAAATGTGATATAATGGGAGTTGCTATAGTTGAGCGAAAGGGTGACACAAATGAGTAAAGTAAAAGACAACTTACAAGATTTGTTTTCAAAACTAGAAGGTCACGTGTCTACTAAAACTGTCGTTGGAGAGCCTGTGCATATTGGCGAGATAATACTCATTCCGCTTGTGGATGTTTCCCTTGGGATGGGTACGGCAATGGTAGCCAACACAGAAGAAGATAGCGGCAAAAAAGGCGGAAAAGATGGCGGCGGCGGTGCCTTTGGTGCCAAGATGACCCCATCGGCTGTAGTAGTAATCAATAACGGGACAGTGCAACTGGTAAATATCAAAAATCAAGAAAGTGTTAACAAGATTCTTGATATGGTGCCTGGGATTCTTTCTAAGTTTAATCTAGGGTCTTTGTTTAACAAAAAGGAAGACGAAAACAACGATGTAAAAGAACCGGACATAATAATTGAAGTACCTGTAGAAGCGATATAGAAGACAGGAGTAAAAAAGGGTTGTCGAGGCAACCCTCTTTTATTCCGAAAAATTCAAGGAGGCATACATGAAGCTAGATAAACTTGTAGGCGAAAGATTTAAAGAAAGACCAGCTGATTGCACAATAGACAGTCATGCGCTCATGGTACGCGGCGGGTACATCAAGCAAGTTGCCAATGGAATATTTTCGTCTCAACCAATAATGAAGCGTATCACCCGCAAAATAGAAGCAATAATCCGCGAAGAAATGGACGCAATAGACGGTCAAGAGGTCGTGTTTCCTGTTGTGATGCCTGCCTCCTTATGGCAAGAGTCCGGACGATACGAAAGCATTGGTCGAGAACTTCTGCGCATGACAGACCGCAACGACATACCACTACTTTTGGGCATGACACATGAAGAAGCCGCTGTACATCTGGTGCGAGAATATGGCAACACCTATACAAAATACCCATTTATGATTTATCAAATTCAGACCAAGTTCCGGGACGAAGCTAGGCCTCGTGCTGGCCTTATTCGCGTCAGAGAGTTTACTATGAAGGATGCGTACTCATATCACACATCCCAAGAAGATCTCGACATTTATTACGAAAAAGGCCATAAGGCATATGAAAGAATCTTTGCCCGGGTTGGACTACCCCAAGTCATTTCTGTAGAGTCTGATTCTGGAATGATGGGGGGCAAGGTCTCGCATGAGTTTATGTTCCTAACACCTGTTGGAGAAGACTCTATTGTCACCTGCGCAAAATGCGATTATCGTGCCAATATGGAAGCTGCGAAAAACATAACAATAAACTCTCCTCCAAGCACCAAAGCCCCTCTAACAAAAGTCCATACACCAAATACAAAAACCATTGAAGAAGTATGCACATACCTTAAGCTGCCAATAACTGAGTCTTGCAAAGCAGTTGTATACCAAAAAGCAGTAAGCGGGGAATATGTTGTTGTTTTCATCCGCGGAGACCAAGAAGCAAACGAAACCAAAATAACAAATTATATTGGTGAAGAAATCCATCCGGCTGTTATTTCAGAAAAAAGCGGTTTAGTAGCTGGTTTTTTGGGGCCAATCGACTTGAAGAATGTACAGATTTTGTTTGACGATTCCTTAAAAGGTATCGGCAACCTTTGCTGCGGAGCCAACCAAGCCGATTATCACCTTACTGGTTTTGACATAGAACGTGACTTTGGAGATGCTTTGTACCATGACTTTGCCAAAGCATCAGAAGGTGGCATTTGCCCAAGCTGCCACACACCGTCAATTGTAATATCCCGCGGGATAGAAGTCGGCAATATTTTTCAATTAGGCGATAAATATACCCGCTCTATGGGTATGAAATATGTAGATGAAACAGGCCAAGCCAACCACCCAGTTATGGGATGTTATGGCATTGGGGTAGGACGTACTGCCGCTTCGATTTGTGAGGCTTACAATGATGAGTATGGCCCAATTTGGCCGATGGCAATAGCACCATGGCAGGTACATCTTTGTTGCGTAAAAAGCCAAGACCAAGAAACCAGAGTCTACGCCGATAATTTGTACCAACAGCTTCAAGCACATGGCATAGAAGTCATTTATGATGATAGACCCGTAAGCCCTGGTGTGATGTTTTCTGATGCAGACCTCTTGGGTGTGCCAATCCGGATAATCGCAAGCCCACGAAATATGAAAGAGGACTCTTGCGAAGTTGTGACCCGAGATAAATCTGTAAAAGACATGGTAAAACATGATGAAGTTTTGGAATATGTAAAAAAATTGATTGCCAGGTTGATGTAATACGAATCTCGGAAAATCACGTCGACAACCGAGCGGAAAATCGGCGGCTTTAAGCCGTTTTTCGCGATGTGTTGTCGACGATGATTTTCG
>Ga0123355_10000748_pt1 | contig 44343 bp, 34 predicted proteins | sample TergutEmb28metaG_3_FD_89872 | JGI IMG/M metagenome (GOLD analysis project Ga0123355, IMG submission 89872) | Embiratermes neotenicus P1 segment gut microbial communities from Petit-Saut dam, French Guiana - Emb289 P1 | ecosystem: Host-associated > Arthropoda: Insects > Digestive system > Gut ...
AACGAGGACACATTCACATTTATGTTGCCCGAAAAATTCAATGGCTTCATAAACGACACGGCAGAAAATGAGCCGATATGGGAGGAATCTCTTGCCAATTATTATCATGTTATAAAGTTGTATTCCGATAGGGGATGCAATGTCGTAGTTGATACGGTCTTGGATGATGAAGAATGGCTTGATATTATGGTGGAGTTATTGCACGAAAGCCCTGTTCTTTTTGTACACGTTACTTGCCCGAAAGATGAATTAGCTCGGCGGGAGCTTGCTCGTGGGGATAGAGAAATCGGGATGGCTGTTGGGCAGTTGGATTATCTTTGTCCAAAAGATAAAACGTATGACATTACCGTTGACACCCATGTCAATACAACGGACGAGTGTGCGCGTAAAATAATCTCTCACTTAAATACTTCAAATAGCTCTCGCGCATTTAAAACACTTTGGGCGCAACGTACAAAATAGTAATTGGTGACGTTATTTCAGCCCTTCACAAATAACATCCTAGTATTGGTGCGTATCGTTCTAATGTCAGAAAGTTCAGATTAATTATGTAATGCAATATAGGGGGTGTGTATAATATGGGAACAATCAATCGAAACCTATCCCTTGCAAATCGGGAAAGAATGATTCGTACCTGTCTCAACCAGGACATTGACCGGCAGCCATTTTGGTTTATGTTTGGGCCATGGTATGAAACCCTTCAACGCTGGAAAAACGAAGGTTTAGCTGGCGATGATTGGAAGGCTCCCTTTGGCTTTGATACCGGCTTCGAGACATTACCAGTAAACCTTGGTTTCTCTCCGGCATTTGATTGGATTGTACTAAAGGACGATGGTGAAAAACGCACAGTCCGGGATACCAAAGGCATCACCTATATCGAAAAAAAAGGTCATTCCACAATTCCTATGTATACTGATTACCCGGTAAAATCCCGTAAAGACTGGGAAGAGATTAAAGAAACCCGGCTAGACCCCAACTCCCCTGAGCGTTTTCCTAAGAACTGGCATGATGTAATTACCGGTATGAAATTACGGGACGCGGCGGTGCAAATCGGTGAGTATCCATATGGGCTATTCGGTACTGCTCGGGACTTAATGGGTGTGGAAGACCTGTTGGTCAACTTTTATGATGAGCCGGAGCTAGTACATGACATAATGGATTATCTTACAGATTTTTGGCTTAGTATTTACGAAAAGGTCCTTGCGGATGTGCAAATCGACCATATTCATATATGGGAAGATATGTCCGGCAAGCATGGGCCACTGATTTCACCGGCAATGTTTAGAGAGTTTATGCTGCCTAATTACCGTAAAATCGTGGATTTTGCCAAGGCAAAAGGCATACCCATTGTCTCGGTAGATACAGACGGCAATATGGACGTTATGATGCCCCTACTCAAAGAGGCGGGCATAAATTTGGTTCTGCCCTTCGAAGTGCAGGCTGGTTGTGATATTATTGCAATAAAAAAACAGTTCCCGGAAATGTGTTTGCATGGCGGAATAGATAAGCGCATGCTTACGATGGGGGAAAAGGAAATCGACGATGAGCTTGACCGGGTCGTGGAAATGTTTATGTGTAGCGGATATATCCCGTCACTAGACCACTTGCCTCATCCGGAAATCAGCTTTGAAAACTTCTCATATTTTATCAAGCGTCTCAAGGAGCGGATATTTTAAGTTGACTGTTAATTGCATATTTTGCACAAAAAATCCATATGTAGTGATATTATAAGGGAGCTGAAAAAGATGCCTGAATTGCCTGATTTGGAAGTTTTCAAAACCAACCTCCTAAAGCGGTTGAAGTCAGCACGCTTAATTGGAACCAACGTGTTTAATCCAATGAAAGTTACTATGCCCGCAAATTCTTCCATAAATGAGCTCCATGGCTGTGAGCTGTTGGATATTTCACGTATCGGTAAAGAACTTTATTTTGATTTTGGCGGCCAAAAAACCGTTGCTACTCATCTAATGTTAAGCGGCAAAATGGCTATCCTCCCCCGGGAAAAGATGGCTGGAACAAATTTTAAGATTTTTTCCTTTGATTTTGAGCAGGAATCTCTTTTGTTTAGCGATATGGGCAGTTTATGTACAGTCAAATATATGCCTACTCCAAGTAATGTGCCGGATGTCTTCGATACAAAGTTTAGTCTTGAATACTTCTTGAGTGCTGCTCGGAAAAAGCCACGTTCGAATGTAAAGGCTTTCTTAATTGATCAAAAGATATTAAAAGGTATCGGAAATGCATATGCGGATGAGGTACTATGGGCAGCCCGGATTTCGCCCCATTCACTAATAGGTAAGATTCCTGAGGACGTGTTGGCGACATTGTATGGTTCGATAGAAGTGGTTCTTAAAAATGCCATTGACTCTATTAGGAAAATAACTCCGGATGCTATTTCGGGGGAAGAGCGGAGTTTTTTGAAGGTCCATAATAAAACTATACGTGAAACCGAAACAGGCCATAAAATAATTATCAAAAGAGTTGTTTCTAAGATTACGTATTACACGAATGAGCAAGTACTCTATTCATAGAAAATGGCTATTTGCATGTCAGCGCATAATAGGTAGGGGGCTGTCTTGCTAAGCAAAAACCATGAATATCTATGCAAAGTCTGTCATTGCGAGCAAAGCGAAGCAATCCAAAAGGTTTGATTTGCTGGATTGCTTCATCGCTTCGCTCCTCAACGCTTTTATGTTGACGAGGCATGTGCATAATTATTCATAAAAATGCTTAACGAGATGGCCCCCCTTTGCATAACCTCACACAAACACAATTTTCCTAATCGTATCAATCGATAAACAATACTCATCAGCCAGATGCTCTATAGACATCTTTTGCAGATACTTTTGTCGTATTTCATTATTGCGCTCTGCGAAAAATACCCGAGCACCTGTTTTTTCTCCCCATTTGAGCCTCTGGCTGTTCTTTGGAAAATATAAGGTCTCCCCTGCGGCGTATTTTTGCACTTCCTTGAGTAAGTTTTCTGGGAGAACATCGGAGGCATTCTTATATTTCATAATACATACCCCTCTAATTTGCCTTCAAAAACTCCTCGATGGTGTTGTACTCGTCAATTACAACCCCATTATTTTCTATTGCTTTGCGGAAGCTTTGCTCAACTATTTCCGCGCGCTTGTGTAAAGCATCAAGATTATTGGCGTCATAGGAGCTCATGATATCAATATCGACTATGCCGAATTTCTTTCCCCATTGTCCGACTTCATCTTGGAGCATACCGCACCAGATATAGGCGTTGATTGGGTCGTTCTCATTACACCAATGATAAACCCTTCGCCAAGTGTAACATAGCTCCTGATACCAGTTTGCAAGCTCGGTAAAGTCCGGTGAACCGGTGCTGGCAATCGGTTTCTCCAGATTCTCGTAGAAGGACTTAGTGCTTTTTATCAGCTTATAACATAGCCGTTTTTGCGCATCTGGACAGGATTCGGCAATTATATCTCCATACAGACCCGCAAAGTTATTGGGTATATTTTTCATGTTTGCAATTTCCTTAAGCTGATTTGTTTGCCCATGGGGGAAATATTGTCGGTTGGCAAATGCAACTGCGATTGCCAGTAAATCGCAAATATAACTGGCGTTTTCACGGACTTTGTAAACTCTCTCTTCGAACAGGGTATCTTGGAAAATTTCTACTACGGTACCCAGCCACTTCTTTCCTCGTTCCAGCATATATTGCGGGTTTTGCAGGTTTGCTTTCAAACGTGCTTGGAGGCTTTCAAATCTTTGCCTATCCTCGTCCCTTCGGGCCCAGAGGATTTGGGCATTGCCTAGGCAGGTTGTGTTGTAATGCTTTACATCTGCCATGCTCTCGATAGTTTCCCAGGACATGGGGAATAGGTCATAGCCGATTCCGCCGATAATAAATGTCTTGGCGAGGCCGTTGGCCCTGTTGGTTGCCGGGATGTAGAAGCTAAAGGTCTTGTCTCCCATATCTCTTTCGAGTTTAAGGGCATTGTGTTCGAGAAGCAGGCATATATCATTGGCATATTCCGATTCGATTTTTCTGACAGCCCAATCGGCTAGCTGTGTACTTGATTTACTCATGGCAAAACCACCTTTTTATAATGTCGAGCCTCGCAGTCATAGGATAACAACTGGTTGCTTTGCTCACAATACCAAGATTAAATAGAAAAATTCATGCCAGAACAAAACGGCTCCGCCGCTTTTCTCTCCGACAGGCTGCAGCGAAATTGCGAACGCAGTTTCTTAGCATAATAAAAAGGCCGGATAATATCGCACATGCGCATTGTCCGGCCTTTTTATATATGTTTACAGGTCCTAACGTCCGCCGCGGTCCATAAACCACTTGGCGGCAGCTTTGATTGCGCCTGCTGGGTCATTGGGATGGCGGTCAGGGTTTACATACTCCACAATATACCAGCGTACGCCGGCTTCCTTGCGGCAAATACTAAAATACTCATCCCAGTTTATTGTACATTGTGCGTCGTCGAAAAAGGTATTGATGTTGGGTTTCATATGGACGGTGCCGCCGCGCCCAGGATATTTTTTTAGCATGTCCAGCATATCATCGTAAACTAGCAGGCCATTACCGATATCCAGCTGCATGATAACATTGGAGGGGGTGTTTTGGGCTATGATGTCCCAGGGCAACTCGCCTGTGTCGCTGGTAGGTACAAACTCTTTGCCATGATTATGATAGCCTGTAACCATGCCATGTTGCCCCAGAACATCTGATACCCAGGTCAGCTCTTTGGCAAAGGTAAGGCAGGCTTCCCGGGTGTCAAGGACTTCGTCTTCTCGCCAGGGCACTATTAGAAACTGATTGCCAAGTACCTTGTTATAACTGATGGTGGCGTAGATATTGTTTGGGGACAAATGCTCCCATGGGGTGTGCCAGCCTGCAATTTGCAAGCCAGCTATGTTAAGAGCAAGGCGAATATCCTGCGCTACCCAGTGCAGCCCACCATAAAACTCGACCCCGTCGTAGCCCGCTTCCTTTACGAGTTTTAGCGTGCCGACCATATCCTTTGCCATCTGCTCCGCAACCGAAAACATTTGTAGTGCCAATGGTAATCTGGTGTTGGTCAACGGTTGCTCATGACCCCAGCCCGGCGGTAGTTTTTTGCTCATATGTTCAATCATCCTCTCTTTGTGCATCCACTTGGGATGCTACAACTCTAATACTAGGACGCCAAATGGCTCCAGCTCATGCTCTCCTTCTGCTATTTTATCACAAAGCAGGGATTTTGCTTTTATTTTTATGTTGGCGGTAACAGGCGAAGCCGAATAATTGAGGACAAACATAAACCTTGAGTCCTTGTTTTTCCGCACCATTATCTCACAGCATTCGGGGACTTCTATTATGTCAACGTATGCCTGTTTTATGCCGATTTTATTAAGTAGCAGTTTTGCGGTTTTGACGTTAAAGGCAGAGCCAAGGTAGTACGCTTTTCCCTTTCCATAACTGTTTACGGTCAGTGCCGGTGTATCCTTGTAGTAATCTTGGTTATACCTGGCGAGGACATTAGCAGTCGTGGGTGAAATAATATCGTTGAACCTAATCGTGTCAATGATATCTGAATCCCATGTAGCGGTGCTGTCTTGCTCTAGATATCCGAGGCATGTAAAGTCATCTACGGTAATGCCAAAGAGGTCGGCAAGGGGGCCGGGCATAGGCTCCATGCGGCAGTGAGCGTTTTCGTTTTTGTATCCGCTTCGTGTTCCTGTAATCAAAATCCCACCTGACTCGACATATTGCTTTAGAAAATATGCGTCCTCTTGTGTAAGAACGGTGGCATGCGGGTATACAAGAAGCTTGTATTTTGAAAGCATCACCCTATCATGCTTGATGTTTACATAATCAAAAGGGATGTGCATTTCCTGAAAGGCTACAAACCAGCTGCGGTCAGAAATTTCTCTAAGGGGCCCGTGCCACATATCAAGCTCCCCATCCCATAGATTATCATAATTATAAACTAGGCCGACCTCTGCCTCATACCGCCCACCGGTGATATCTTGTATTTTATTGATATCCGCAGAAATCTGCCACAGCTCCTTTATGCGGCGGTTATCCCTGTTGTCATAATCCAAAATGCCGTGCCAATACATCTCTGTCCCAAAGGTACATGTCCGCCACCTGAAATAGCTAATAAAGTCAGCACCATGCCCAATGGCTTGGAAGGTCCAAAGTCTCATCTGGCCGGGCTTTGGCGCAGGCTGGTAATGCTCACTAAGCCACCCTCCAGCTCCGGATTGCTGTTCCATGACGCCAAAAACTGGTGAAACGGCGCGGAGCTTCGCTAGGCCGAAGCTGGATGTCCTGTCAAGAAGCGGGTTCTCCTCTGGTGTCGAAATCAAGTTATTAAGGCCAAAGGATGGATAATGGTTGTGGGTTATAAAATCGAGGCCCTGCTTTGTAAGTTCTACATGGTCTATGTGGTCAAAGATACCATTGGATGTGATAAAGATATCGCCAGTCAGGTATGAGCGCAGGATATCATATTGAAGCTTGCAATAGCGTATCGTGCTCCATGAGAAAAATCGCTTTGAGTCCAGTGCCATGTGAGGATTAGGTTGATTTTTAACATTTGGCCTCTGTAGATATATCTCTTCCCAGCAGGTATAGGATTGGTTCCAGAACACATTGCCCCATGCCTTGTTGAGCATATCAAGACAGCCATACTTATCTTTTAGGAAAACGCGAAATTGAACATGATCTGCCTCAGAGTAATACTCATCTATCCCCCAGTTAAACTCGTTGTCCAGCTGCCAGCCTATAATCGAAGGATGTTTTCCAAAGTGCTTTGCCAGGTGGCTGACAATCAAGCGTGTCTTGTCTCTAAAGACCTCGGAGTTGTAGTTGTAGTGCTTCCTGAGTCCGTGCCTTAAGAGAACGCCTTCACTGGTGGCGTTTAGGATTTCAGGGTATTTTTGGCTCATCCACGCGGGTGGGGTTGCTGTTGGTGTACAAAAGATTACCTTCATCTTTGTTTTTGCTACAAGGTCCATAAAGCGGTCAAAGAGCCCACCACCGAATACGCTCTCGGTGGGTTCGAACTCACTCCACGCAAATTCGGCAATGCGTATTACCTTGATGCCGGCCGTAAGCATTCTTTCAAGATCAGATTCCCATAAGTTTTCGGGCCAATGCTCCGGGTAGTAGCATACACCGAGGGTGAGTTGGTCAATGTTGATTATTTTCTCCATGGCTTTTAGCTCCTTCTTTTTTGTATAGCTTGACGAGTCATTGCTAAGCCAGTATAAACAGTTCCATAATGCGACACAAGGTTTCAATGATATCTGACGTTGCCCTCAACGGGCGGAAAGGAATAAAAATGAAACTCACACTAGTAAGACATGGCGAAATAGCCGGGGACCCCTTTATATGTCCCGAGAGCCCTGTTACGGGCTGTTTATCACCCCATGGCATTGCACAGGCCCAGGCCACGGCAGAAGCTCTTAAGAACGAAAAATTCGACATTGCATACTCGTCACCCTTTGGCCGCGCCCTTCAGACGGCAGAAATCACCTTAGCCGGGCGGGAATTGGACATACAAATTATGCCCTTTATACATGAATGGCTACCCAAAGAAGAATATCGCCGCCTTCCGGACGAGGAGTGGGAAGAGCTAATGCGCTCTCAAGTGGACTCTTATGCGGAACAATCCTGGGCATCGGAAATTGGGGAGGGGTTCTTGGATATGTATGTAAGAATCGTTCCTGCCTTTTTGTCGGAAATGGCCAAAATAGGCATACATCCAATGCATGGCGGCTTTGTCCCTGACGAAAAGGCCAAAGACCTTTCTGTGATTATCTTTGCCCATGGGGGATCCCTTGGGGTACTTACAAGCTTTTTGCTTGGTGTAAGAATATTTCCGATTTCCGGGTTCAATTACGCTCATACAGGGGTTGCCCGGTTTGGATTCTCCTGTAAAAAAGGTGTGTATTATCCCCATCTTATATTACCGGCTCTTCATGGCTTAGAAGCATGAAGCTGATAATTTCCGTAAATGAATATTGTAAAATCACAGTGCAAAGCTGTAACTCCGGTACTGCCCAGACTGTAGAAACGGTCTACTGTTGCGGCGAGCATACCTTTGGCCTTGCCTCTGGGTTTTACGATGTCACTGTTACTCGTGGCAAGCTGTATACGCCATATCGGAGCCGGATAGAAATCCTGGACAAAGACCAAATCCTAGATATTGCTTTGACTCCAATTGTAAGGGGTAGGGGACTGTATTCCTTTGATGCCCATTCTCATGTTTCCAGAGACTCGAGGCTTACAACTGGTAATCTCTTATCGGCGTCAACTGTCATGCGAGGCGAGGGGTTTAATTTCTTTTTCGCCGGTTCGCCCTATGATAATGAAACTCATCTGGAATATATCAATGGTATGCCCCCAAAGGCACCTTATGCCGAACGCTTTGCAGAAGAAATCCAAGATATAAGCGGCGAGGATTTTAAGCTTTGTATCGGAAATGAAATCATAAAATGCCGGTATGGTCATGTTTTTATGATGAATTATGAACAGCGGCCACCCTTTAGCCGTTATTTTGACCATTCCTTTGATCCATGGCTCTTTGAAAAAAAGGGCCCTGAGCCGACCTATGAAATCGACTATATATACAAAGCCCTGGAAAAAGAGAAATGCGCAAACTCCGTCGCAATCAGTGCTCATCCCACCAGTTGGTGGTGGCATGACAATGGGGAGTTTGTCACCAATATAGCCGCAACCTTGGGTTTTGAGCTGCTGGCCGGTTCTATTGACGCAATGGTTATCATGGGATATCAAAGTGACCATACTTATTACCAGGCACTTTGGTTTGATGCGCTAAAAAACGGTTATTTCCTGCCGGGGGTTGCAGAAACTGATGCTGCCTTTGACACTATTCCAGGCCGCCACCTTGAGTTTAAAACATATGTAGGTTGTGGGAGCTTTGACGTAGACGCCTTATGCAAAGGAGTAAAAGCCGGAAAAAATCTGGTTTCCTCCGGCCCCCTTTTATTTTTGCGAGTAAACGGCAAGTCCCCTGGTGCAATTTTACCTTGGGAGCCCAATGCTCCTGTGTTGGTAGAGCTTGAAGCCATCCCTTGCTATGAGGCACCTATTTCAAGGATGCAAATTATCGCAAACGGCAATGTCTATAAGGAGCTAAACATCCATGAGCGCAACCCTACCCTCAAGGAAGCTCTGCGCCTGCCACAGGAGGGTTTTATATTGGCAAAATGTTATGATTTTGCCGGTAATGTAGCAATCACAAACCCTGTGTATGTCAGGAATACCCCCTTTGCAAATCATAATTACAAGGCTAATGTAAACATTGATGTTTACAAAGAGGGACGCTTTGAAAAGAGCTTAAGCCTTCAGGCGGATATCACAAAAGATATAAATGTAGAAGCAGCCGGGGAAACCAAAACAATCCGGCTCTTTGAGCTTCTAGAATTGCAAAAGATTTTTAAAGGCCTTTACTTCGGCAGATTTAATCACGACAAACGATACCTACCGGGTGAAGTGCCTGCGGCGGAGTTTAAGATAAAGGAGATTAAAGAAATATTGGATTCATGCCAGTTGGTGCTGCATTTTTAGTTATAGTGAAATCAATGAGAAACAGTCTCGCCCGAGCGGCACCCTGAAACGCCGAAATAAGGCGTTTTAGGGCGATTTTGCCGCGACAAGCGAGACCGATTTCGAATTATTTCACTATAAGCAGCAGTCTGATGTAGGTTGTAGACAAAATCTCCTAATCGTCATTGCGAGGAGCGAAGCGACGAAGCAATCCAGAAATCGTATGGGTACCGGATTGCTTCGCTTCACTCGCAATGACAGGGGCTTTAGTCTGAATTTGGTCGGAGCTTGATGATTTTTGATTGCGTGCCATTATTCCACTTGACCATCACATCCAAGGGAATGTTGGATGTGATGGCTATTTCGGGCTCTTCAGATTCGGATTGGCGTGTCTTGCAGGCTAGGTTCAACACTCCGGATATCCCAAATGGGTAATTATCTACCCCATGGGCTTCCAGCCGCCGTACATCCCATACAAGCATATTTTCGTGAGCAGAGGCGCGTATCCCAAAGATATATTCAAATAATACGGCAATAGGCGAGATGCCGCCGGCACCGACAAAATCAGGTAATGCAGGGTTGCCTTGCTTTACAGCCTCGGGGGAGTAATTTTCCCATATGGTGCCTGTCTCATTGAAAACCTTTACAACATTGCTTACATGGTTGAGGGCAATTTCATATGCCAGGGTATCATAGCCTGTGTTGGTAAGTCCCCGTAGTAGCATGTAATTTGTAAACACCCATACTCCCCCACGCCAGTAATTCCCTTCCGGGCAATAACTTGGGGAATCCGCAGGCATAGAAGGCACACGATGAGTGCGGTTATACCGCTTTGGGTCTTCCAGACTTGCCACAAATGCGTCAAGCCTATCAGCCGGGACGATGTCGGCTAGGAGTGCCCAATAAACCCCAATGGTCCTGACATTTGAGAGAGTTCCATCGGAATATAAGTCAAAATAGCTATCTTTGTTCCACAGCTGTTCGTTTACATAGAGGGTCAGGGCTCTGGCTTCTTCCTCAAATGATGCGGCTTCCTCTTCACGGTTGAGGGCTTTGGCCATTTTTACCAAGGTTTTTGCGGAAAAAATCATTTGCAAACATGCATCCACCCAAGTCATATGCCCATGATAAAACTCAGGATGATCGCCGGGTTTTGGCCTAGGCTGGTTGTCCATTCCAGTCCCCCAACCGGAGCTCCAATAGGAGCCATCCGGCCAGGTGCGCCAAGCCTTTAGCCAATTATGATAGGCTGCTAAAACAGGATAAACCTGATTCAGTCTTTCCTTGTCAGAAACCAGCAGGTAATACTCCCATTCGGACCATGGCATTACATTGGGGCCGGTGCTTGAGGGGTCATGGCGATGAAAGCGGTCAGTGCCGTCATTTTCGGCAATTTCGCGGCAGATAAAGCCGTCTACATGCTGCTTGCAATAGAGATTGTCCAAGGTTTTTTGGAAGTTGAAGGCTTTGCGGCCATATTTCCCAAACATCAGGGCAAATACCGAGTCCCACATAAAGAGACATTCGTTGAAGCAGGTCTTTAAGTAATTGGATACAAATCCATTTTCCGCCGTGGGTGTTCCTATGTTTTTGAAGGCCAGTTCCCAGGCTTTCCAGTAGCAGTTGATGGTGTCATCGTTACCTTGCCAATATGGCTTGGGCAGCAAATGCTTTATCTCTTCAAAGGTAGGGACCGCCTTTGATTCCGGGGTAATGCTGCGGAAGATATTGTTATCTGCCGCCCTTTCATCTGTGTATCTATCGTAGTAGAATCCCATCTTGTCCTCCTGTTTTTGTTAATGTGTTACGTTTCCGGTTTTTCCATTATCATCAAAACCAGTGGTTAGCCCGTTACAATTTTTGTAACCCGTCTCAAGTTTCCCAAAGGTGTACCATAAGCTACCGCATCCCCTGTAGACAAAATAAAATTCTTCCACGGAGCAGTTGCTTTGATAATCCTTGTTACATACTCCTCAGTTTCATCGGCAGTCATATTACACAAAGCAACCGGGTCAATCCCGCCGATAATTAATTTCCCAGGCAATAACTCAAGGGCTTCATGGGCCCACATATCCCCTGTATCCGGCGGACATACCGAGTCTATCCCATGCATTCGGTCTTGTTTTATCAAATCCGCAAACCCTTTAAGTTTCCCGCACATATGGGTGATAAATAATTTCCCACTTTTGCTGACCATATCAGCGTAAGCATTAATATACGGGCTGGAATATTTCCGATACCAATGTTCTGACAAGACAGTAGTAGAGGTGTCCTCATATGCGATTATAACTTCTGCCGGTGAATCAATAAGAAATTTAAGTCGCTCCATGTTGCGTTGGTGAATCAACTCAATCAATGCCTCAACCTCATCTTGATAATCACAAAGCAAAAAAGCTGTATTTTCAAGACCGGCGCATAGCTCCATTATTACTTTTATAGGGGACGCCTCTGCCGAAACGGTTACAATCCCGTCCGGGCCGATACGTTTATTAAGCTCCTGTATGTATGTATAATCCGGGGCGCATTCGATTCTCTCGAAGATATATGTCATTACCTTCAAATCCTCAATGGAATTAACTAAGTGCTTTGTTACACTTCTTGTATTTCCCGCGCTTGCGGAAATCTGCTCTAGACTTCCTACTGGGGTGGTGATGCGCCAGATATGTTTGTTCCCATCTTGGATATGCTCATGCTCAGTGTTTTTCCAATTTGCATTGGCGGCTGGTACATGTCGCTCCATAATATCCGCGCCAATCATCCGAAAAGCATCTACCACATCAGGGCGATTGCCGCCATGACTAGTTGGAAGAGAATCCGTAAAATAACTATCAATACAGGGTGACCATGGTAGCCTGTCTGCTTCGCCCCCTCTGAGAACAGCCATTAATCTTTCTCTTGATGTCATCCCAACAACTGCTCCTTTTCCATCAAGACTTGGACAATATATTTTTCTGTGAGCATTGCGGAAATGCCGATAGAACCTATGTCGGCACTGTATTGCTTTTGCACATCGATTTTGTTATCACACATATACTCAAGATTTTTATTGACGCAATCTATCAATCCATCCCCTAGGAAATCTACGGTCAAGCCGCAAAGGCGTACATTGGTACAGTCCAAAGTTACGGCAATATTAGAGATACATAATGCTAAATGCCTACCGACATATTCCGTGGCTTCATTCAGATTCTTAGAGGGGATATGAGCTGTGTCCATCCCATATGAAACACCAAATTTTTCTTCCAGGGCCTGGTGGCTGATTTGCTTCTCCAGCCAGCCCGGATTGCCCCGGCCTGGGACATAATCGTCATGGAATGAAATATAACCGATTTCACCGCACATGAAATTAGCCCCATGTCTAAGCTTTCCATCTAAAATCAAGCCCGCTCCAAGGCCAGTACCTAGAGATATCAGCAAAAGGTCGCTGTTCTTGGGCATTTTTGCAACTTTAAACTCTCCATAGCATTGACAGTTGGCATCGTTTTCTACTAAGACCTGTACACCATATTTACTTTCCATTCCACGAATCATTTCCCCCAAAAACACCGGCTTGCGTACACCAATCATTGGCGCAGCAGTTATTGTTTGAGCATTGATATCATAGATACCAGGAAGAGCGACCCCTATCCCCAAAAGCTTTTCCAAAGGAATGCCTGCTTCGGCAAAGAGGCCATCTACTAGTCCTATGGATATTTTTTCCATTATTTTGCCAAAATCAGGCTCGCATTTCAGGGTTTTGATATATTTTATCTGCCCCACAATATCCACGACACTGATAGTAAGAATCTCACCTTCCAAAAAAAATACAGCAGAATATAGTTTGTTTTTGTTGAGGGTAAGCATCTGAGGCTTTCGCCCCACAGATGATTCTCCATCGCCTAACTCCAATACAAGGCCGGCTTCTATCAGGAACGATACAATCTTAATAACTGTGGGAGCACTTATACCAGTACGCTTAGATATCTCTGCCCGGGATGTAAACTCCAATTCGTTGATAAGATTATATACAGCATAGCGATTCATATCTTTTAAGTGGGATGCCACATAGGATGCCATATTTTTATCCACCACCATTCCTTAAGTATATTTATTATATTTTGCGCGTTAGTATTGTCAATAGAGGAAGGGAAAAGGGAGTCTATTTCAAATTACATGCTATATATATATCATAAAATATAAAATTTTGCCAAGCAATGCTCTTGACATTAGATTTATGTTGTGTAGAATGTCAACAAAAAATATCTTTCATTGTGAATGGTCTAGCGTCACATATTAATTAAGCTAGTTAATTAATGTGGCGAGGTCAATCGGAGGGAAATTGGATGTCAATGACATTGAGACGGAAAATTTTTTTTAACAGGGTAAAAAAGCAGAAATTTCATTTGCTTGCCTTGCTGCCCTTCCTCGCTTATCTCTTTATCTTTAGGTATTACCCCATGTACGGTGTGACCATAGCCTTTAGGAATTTCTCTTTTAGAAGGGGCATTATGGGCAGCGAATGGGTGGGCCTTAGATATTTCGAAATGTTTTTCAGATCCCCTAGCTTTAACCGGGTTATGGTTAACACCCTGGCTATGAGTACCCTTAGCCTGATTTTTGTTACAACTTTATCAATTACCTTGGCTATTATGATATGTGAAATGCGCAATCTTATTTATAAGCGAGTTATACAGACGATTTCATATCTGCCGCATTTTATCTCCTGGGTCGTTGTGGCCGGTATGGCTATGACCTTGTTTTCAATTGATGGAGGGCCGATAAACAATGTCTTGATGGCTCTTGGTTTGACTGATTCTCCCGTGCATTTTTTAGACGCAAGTATGATTTGGGGCACTATAACTGGGCTCAATGTTTGGAAATCCATTGGGTGGGGATCGATAATATATATTGCCTCGATTACATCAATTGATCAGGGTTTGTATGAAGCTGCTATTATTGATGGGGCGGGTAAATTCAAACAAATAAGATACATTACATTGCCTTCAATTTTACCGACTATAGTCATTCTATTGATATTTAATCTGGGGTATATCTTAAACGCCGGGTTTGAGCAGCAATTCTTCCTGCGCAATCCCCGCAATTTCCAACGGATAGAAGTTATAGATACTTATATTTTCCGGTACGGATTGCAAATGGCTATGTATTCCTATGCAGCTGCAGTAGGCTTAGTTAAGAGTGTTGTGGGGCTGATATTGGTTATCTTTGCCAATATGTTTTCACGGCGGGTATTGAAGATGGGGTTGTTCTAATGATTATCGGGCGTGGAGAAAAAATATTTCTTTGGGTTATTTATATCGTCGTTACTATTTTCTCACTGACGATTCTATATCCTTTTATCAACATAATCGCCATATCACTAAACGATGGGGTGGATGCCCTGCGGGGAGGGATTTATCTCTGGCCCCGCAGGTTTTCACTTGCGGCATACGAACAGGTTTTTAGCCGGAGGGGGCTTCTTAACGCCGCAGGGATGAGTATCGCCCGTACAATGGTCGGTACGATTGCAGGCCTTGCTTTTACGGCGGTGTTGGCTTATTTGCTTTCAAAAAGAGATTTGGTTTTTAGGCGGGGCATTATTTTTCTGTTTGTATTTACTATGTATTTTAGCGGAGGGATGATTCCCGATTTTATATTGATACGGCAGCTAGGCCTTATGAACAGTTTTGGTGTATATATCATACCCGCTTTACTAGGTGTTTGGAATGTAATGATTATGCGCCAGTTTTTTGAAGAGTTGCCTCAGTCCCTTAAGGACTCTGCAAGGGTAGACGGTGCCAATGAGCTTACTGTGCTACTAAGAATTGTGCTACCGATATCCAAGCCGGTACTTGCAACAATTGCTTTATTTATTGCCGTATGGCAGTGGAATGCCTGGTATGACACCTTTATATATACAAGCGGTGCTAGGTTATCAACCTTGCAAAACGAGCTTGTGCGAATACTTACGGAGCAGCAAGCCTTGGTGATGGCTGCCCCAGGTGGTGATATGAGGGATTTGGCGGAAAGAGCCCAAAGGGCCACCCCTCAAACCATTCAAATGGCAACTATCGTTATTACGACTATCCCAATTGTTCTTATATATCCCTTTTTGCAAAAGTACTTCGTCAAGGGGATTATGGTTGGGGCGGTTAAGGAGTAGGTATCAATAACTTTCTATAAAAGAAATGGAGGAGACAAAAAATGAAAAAGCTTATCAAGTATTTGGCTGTAGTACTAACCATGGTTTTACTTGCCAGTATGCTTTATGCCTGTCGCGGTGAAGACGAGCCATCGGCAGCAACCCCAGAACCACCCGCGCAGGCAACTCCGGTGCCAGACCCTGCACCGCCGGCAGACCCTGAGCCCGAGACAGTGTATCTGCATATCTTCAATACCCACGGTCCGGTTGCTGGTGAATTTGACCAAGATGACCCAATCTGGCAAAACAACCCCATGTCACAACAGATTTACGAGGATTTGAACATCAGAATTAACTGGGAATTCCCCTCTGGCGATGGTAATGAAAGACTTAACCTGCTTTTGGCTGCGGGAGATTATCCAGAGATTATCCTAGGCCCCAATGCTGTAACCTTTACCAGAATCGTAAGTGAAGGCATTGCCCTTCCTCTTGACGGCTTGATTGACTCTTACGGCGCAAATATCCGGGCGGCTTTTGGCGATATCCTGGAGCTCCTTAGATCCGAAAACGGCAATATCTACAGCTTATCCAGAGATTTCGGCGTGATTCCACCAGGTGTAGATCCTCCCGGTATGGGCAGTGGCCTCATTGTTCGTAATGATGCTTGGGAGGCAGTAGGCGCACCGGCTCTTAACAGTTTGGATGATGTCTACGATGTACTGATTCAGTTTGCGGAGTTGTTCCCATACAACCACGAAGGCGCAAGCGTATGGCCCATGGGCGGGTTTCTCCAGGGATGGCAAAATCCATTCCAAACCGTACTTGGTGCCGCAGGTGTTGAGAATGATATCTGGTATGTAACCGAAGACGATGAAATCGTATACTGGGTGAGGTCACCACAGGCTCTTGAAATTGTACTATTCTTTAACAGACTTTATAGGGAAGGGCTCTTGGATCCGGAGGCCTTTATCCTTGACAGAGGCACTTGGACAACAAACAAAGTCGCCAACCCAAGGACAATTTCCTTCTTTGGTGGATGGTGGATGGCATGGACAATCCACAATACCTATATAGAGGCAGGCATTGAAAATGCCGAGAACATGCATTTTGTGCCTGTCCCCTTCTATGTATCTCCGGATCAGCGTCACTGGCCCAGACTTGTACCTGTCGGCGGTCGCCCAGGCACTCGCTCTGTTATGATTTCCGAAACAGCTCCCAATCCCGAAGCGGCTATGAGGCTTTTTGATTATCTTACCATCCCTGAAAATAACTTTGCGGTTATGAACGGCGTGGAAGGTATCATGTGGGAATTCGAAGGTGGAATACCTGTCATGAGGCCGGAGTTCCAAGAAAGATGGCTTGCCGGCGAACCCGACCAAGCGTTTTCTGCAGAAACTGGATTGAGATTGTTCCATCAAATTATCGGAACCAGTGTTGGCCGTTCCCCATGGGATACCTACTGGATTTTGAAAGATGACCCTATTGCCATGAACGATGAAAGAGGAGCGGTAAGAGACGCCAATCTTGGGCCATATTGGTTTGACACATTTGCAACCGGTGGCATAAATGCTGGAGCACCTGATAACTATTCGATGATATACACAAGAATGGGCGAAATGTTCCACAATGATCTTTATGTGGTTATTATGTCAGCCAGTGAAGCAGAAGCAATCACAGCTTTCCATGGGTTTGTAGATGGATTAGAGGCCATAGGGCTGGTAGAATATGAAGCTTTTGCCAATAGGGTACGGAATAGTAGGTTGGGTAGATAGTATTAGTATAATATGAAGTGCTTGGGAGCTGTCATGTTAAATACATGGTAGCTCCTTTTATGTTAGATTAAAGTTAGATTGCTGCGGTATAGTGAATTCGAAATCAGTCCTGCCTGTCGCCGAAAACGCGTTGAAGCGTTCGCGATTTTCGGCTCGGTCAGGACTGTTTCTCATTTAATTCGCTATACAATGCCATGCGAGGTGGTGATAGGATTGAATATCAATATTTTAGTCGTTGAGGATGATACGAGAATACAAGATATGGTTTGTAAATTCTTACGCAAAGAAGGCTGGCTTGTAGATGCCTGTGCAAACGGCAACGATGCGCTATGTTTATTTTACGATAAGACATATCAACTAATCATACTTGATATTATGCTCCCTGGTACAAACGGACAGGAACTATTGAAAGAACTTCGGCAAATCCGTGATACACCTGTTCTGATGATGACCGCGCTGTCGGATGACGAGAATCAACTACTAGCATTCAATAATCAAGCGGACGATTATGTGACGAAGCCCTTTTCCATGCAGATACTTGTCAAACGCGCTGAAGCTCTGCTTAGGCGTAGTGGGGCATTGAAAAAAGAAATACAGGCGGGTAAACTTGTATTGTTTCCCGAGGCTTATACTGCGGAATATGACGGCGAAAAAATAAATCTTACTCCAAAGGAGTATGAAATTTTAGAATTGTTTGGGCGTAGCGCAAGGAAAATCATCAATCATGAAACCCTGCTTACACGTATTTGGGGTTATGATTTTGATGGCAATGAAGGGATTATCCATGCCAGCATGAAAAAACTTCGGGACAAACTCCCTTGCGGCCTTATACGGACAATCAAGGGCATTGGATATTGTTTGGAGGCAGGAAACGATGATTAAGAAAAGGTTTTTTGGCATTTTCGGCAAAATCTTTTTATATACTATGCTGATTTTATTATTCGTCATCGGTGGCATGTTTTTTGTTTTTTCTAGCCAGATACAATCCACCATCGCATTAACCCAACAACGGCAGTTTTCTGAAGCCTTAATGGGTTTTGTTGCACAAACCCAAGGAAAACCAACAGATGAAATCGTTGCACTAACGGAAGATTTTCATAGATGGAACACTTCTTTTGAGCTACGTCTTATAAGCGAGGATGGAGAGATTTTATTTAAAACCGAGGGATTTGCAGGTCATATCGGAATAAATGAATTTCCAAACGGAAATATAGAAATTATATCCGGTAACATTGGAATAAATGAACCTCCAGACGGAAGTATTGAAGTTATATCAGGCAACACCAATGATTTACCTGCTCAGAGATATCAGATTATGCGACAGGCTGCGTTTCTCCCCTTAGGAAATGGTTTGCACCTACAAGTAGATGGTTCACACTCAGGGACTTCTATATATAGAGAGATTTTAGGTGGGGCGGTATGGGTTTTTGGTGTTATTACTCTTGTCAGCTTGCTTGCAGCGTTTATCTTCGCACGACAAATTGCCAGGCCGATACAAAGGGTGTCTTCCGACACTCACATGATGTCGAAGCTCTTGCCTGTTGACCCGCCGAAAGAACGTGGCGATGAAATCGGGCAGCTTTCCAAAGATGTATATGCTATGTACACCAGATTAAAGTCCACAGTTTATCAGTTGGAAACCGAAATCGAGCGTGTAAAACAGATGAAGGAAAATCAGCGGCATTTCTTCTCTGCCGCTTCCCACGAGCTAAAAACACCTATAACGGCAGTCGGTGGGATTTTTGAGGGGATGCTAAGCGATGTAATTACACCTGAAGAATATCCGGTATACCTTCGCGAAGGTATAAAACTCGTAAAAGAACAAAATAAACTAGTGTCCGAGATATTAGAACTTGTCAAACTGGGTGGCGATTTACCTTCACTGGAAAAAGAACCAGTAAATCTGCTCCGGTGTGTGGAAGGCGTTTTGAAACAGCTTTCAAGCCTTATTGAATCAAAAAAACAACTGCTGACTATTGATGTTGCAGATAATATAATCTGCGAGTTGAACGATAGATTATTTTCAAGGGTTTTATCCAATGTTTTATTGAACGCCGCACAAAATTCAACCGTGCTTGCGGAAATCCGTATTGCCGCCAAAGAGGAACCGGGACTTGTTCGCTTAACGGTATGGAACGGAGATGCGGAAATACCAGAAAGAATTATATCGAAAATTTACGAGCCATTCTATCGCGCCGACGAAGCCCGCACCACTGACGAAGGACGAAGCGGTCTTGGGCTGACTATAGCTAAAAAGGCACTTGATTTGATGGAGATAGCCTTTGAAATAAAAAACGCCGACAGTGGGGTTTTATTTCAAATGAGTATTCCTATAGAGTAGAAACAGATAAAATATCAATAGCACTTCGGTAACATGGCTTGATGCAGCAAAGAAACTCAAAAAAACCTAAGCTCTAAGCCCCGAATGTAGGCTGCTTTATCAACAGCTCTTATGCTTCTTTGGGGCTTTCTTTCGGTTTTTTATAGTCAATCACAAGATTAATACTAAGCCCCACAGCCACTAATACCCCACCGACAATATTCCTCACGGATATTGCCTGGGAAATAAATGCGTCAATAAGAACCCCGGAAAATACTTGGCCGACAAATATCAGCAGTGTCAGATAAAATGCCGATATCTTCACTACAACGATATTGCTAAGGAAAACCACTGTAACCCCAAGGGCACCACCTAAGTAGATATACCATCTTGGAGAAAGAGCAAACTCCGTCAACACTATTTCCCCGCGCCCCAACAGCGCAAACACCAAAATAGCAACAATAAGGCCCACAAAATAATTATAGAACGTGCTGACACTTACACTGGTTACATTGGCCAGCTTTGCGTTGAGGGTCCGGGACATAATTATTGCAAACCCAGCAAGAAAGGACACCACCACAGCCAATATTTCAAAGCTATTTATCATGGATGCGATACCGGCGAGTATAAGAGTAAGCCCAAGAATTTTGTCTTTCGTAAAAGGATGCTTGGGCATTCCCATAAGTCCAAATTGATCTATAACAAGCCCGGTAACACTTTGCCCAAGAAGCCCCAGCGCAAGAATTGCGGACACGCTAATCCGCCCGAAAGAGAGGTTATTGGCCACTGTGGTAAAAACCCCAATCGCCCCGCCCAGGTACAAGAACCAAGGAATATTTCCCGGGAAAAACCGTTCTTTTTTATAACGCACTGCTGCTGTTATGAGAATTAGCCCTACAGTATGAATAATAATCGTAGCAGAATAAACACCATACTCATTCGTAAGTCCGCCGTTTACAGCAATCATTACAGAAATGAGTATCCCCATTAGTAGTGATAGAAAATAAAACATATGTACCTCCCGGGAATTGCTAACTACGCAGATAATACGCAAAAACCGGGCTTGATGCAATCATCTCAAATTATTTTAGTGATTTGGATCATAGCACATTTCTTCCGGCCAATCACAGATTAATAAAAATTGCGATGCCTGGGTTCTAAGGCTTCCGTCGCTTTTGTCATTTTGACAAAGGATTTTTTCTTCCGATTATGCTAATCTTTACTGGCTTTGTGCTATTGACACCTAAGACACGCTACATTAGAATGGCTACTGCTAAACACAGTTGCGGCTGTGGCGGAATGGCAGACGCGCATGGTTCAGGTCCATGTGCCCGCAAGGGTGTGGAGGTTCAAGTCCTCTCAGCCGCAGAGACTAGTGGCGGGCAACACAGTTTATGTGTGTTGCCCGCTTTTCTATTTATCCACATTTATTCGGGTATTTCGCTATACATATACCGCCCGCTAGGTCAGTGCTTACCTATCCTTTATAACCGCTCATAAGTTGCCAGCGGCCACCAAACCTGTCGACAATGGCACAAGTTAGTGAGCAATAGGTTTGACTGCATAACGGCGTAGTAACCGTTCCGCCATCAGATAATAACCCATAAGCTGTTTTTAATTCTTCATCAGAATCAAAATGCACTAAGAGGTCAATAGAAAACGAATTCCCCGAAATCTCAACTATGCCATTTTTAACAGCATCTGCGTTATCACCTAAAGCGATTGTTTGCCTGCCGATTGCTATTTCCGCGTAATAAACTAAGTCTTTTTCGTCTTCTGTACATTGATAATCCTTTTTGTTTGCATCTGCAAAGAGAATTTTGGTCTTAATTTTTGCCCCAAATGCCTTTACATACAAATCCATCGCTTGATTTGCTACACCGGCAAACCCTAAAATAGGTTCAACTTTTGCCATACTTTTTCCTCCGTTTTTATATTCTGCCCTTTGCTTCTGTGTCATCAGAAGCAAAGAAAAGGTTGTATGTTTCTGTGGTGAAGCGGAAAACTGCCCAATCAGGGTCTATACATGTGGAACCATAATGGTTCGTAATTACCTCTTGCCAGTGTTCCTTTTTGATTTCTGGGTCGGTAATAATTTCAACTGTACCGGTTAGTGATATATGATACTCCCTTGATGCAAGGCAAACACAGGCTTTATCTGAATACGCTATCCGTTTTGCCTTTCTCCCGTTAGTATCGGACAAAAATGAAATCCAGTTGATACCGTCTGCTTTTGAAATGGTCATAGTTGAAGATGTTGGGTAGCCGTTTTCATCAATCAACGATAAAATCGCCCAACCCTCCATGCCATCACCAATGTAATCTGTCCTGGAATTGATAAGCTCACTTGCTCTTTTTATGATTGCCTCATTCATATGTTTTCCTCCAATCCACCAATTATGGGCATTTGTGTCACCGGTCAAGCATGAAATTGCATCAAGTGGACGGCTGCGCCGCCCCCACTCTTAACACACACTCCTTGGAATCTATTCTATCAAATTAAACACGACAACTGTGTGTCCTATTTCATGGGAACATATTAAATTATTTTCTGCCTCACCAATTCCAGTTTCGCCCTCGCCGCCTTTCCTACTTGGTCTACCTTATAGGATGATTAAGAAAATGTCACGGAACAAAACATTGCCACCCCGGGACAAGGCCGGTATAATGATGCTGGGGGATGAGGCATGTACAGGGAACACTTTGACGAACGGTTTGGAGAACTTGAGGACACGCTATCTACCTGGGCAGTAGTCTATAGTCACAACGCGAAAGCTCAAAAACCTATGGAAGTGGTGAAACAAAATGACGAATAGTCAATCTACATCTGATAAAATTACGTTGGTTGGTTTTGGCATGCCGCAAGTAGTACCCGGCGGAGGCGATACATGGCAATCCGCTTGGATGGCAAACGACAGCTTGTATGTAATGAATAACGACGGATTTGGGATAGAGCCGCGCAACAACAATACTGATTCTGATGCTTTTGTTACAACATATCAACACCACGCTGTTGTTTCCATGTTTCCACCATCGTTTAACCCAGAGCATCCCGAAACAGTAGCAGACATAACCGATGGGCGCAGGATTGTTCACCCCACGAGCAGTACAGATTTTTTGCACCTTCATTCTCAAGATATTCACATATTGAATGAGGAAACACAAGTTTTAGAAAAATTTTCGCACCCATATTCCACGGATATTTACGAGGTTGATGGCGTTTTGTACCACATTGTCATCTATTCTCGCCAAGTGCCAGGCAACTGGGGTTTTGCCTACAGCAACTTGACGCGTTCACTTGACGGCGGCAGGACATGGGAAAACTTTAGAGGTGAAATAGATACGCCACTCAGCCCCACATGGGAAGATTCATTTTTCCCAAAAGGGTGGGGGCAGGTAACATTCGTTAAATACGGCAGAGGCGGCACTGCACCTGATGTACACCTCGCCCAAGAATATGTATATGTATTTGCATGGGTGGACACTGCTCATCGCGCCGATACTCTGCCAAGCGGCTACAACATGGCGCGTATAAGCCGGGATGCATTGCTTGAGTGGAACACTTCTAGCGGAAATGGCAATGTTAAAAACCAATTTGAGTATCTCTCCTTTGGGTTAATAAGGACAGAAGAAGATGCAAAGTTGGCTACTGATGATAGGTTTTGGGTAAAAGACTCGTCCATGGCAAAGCCTTTTTTTGACGAAGGCTGGACAACTTCCATTGTCTATAATCATGGGCTGAAACGGTATTTTAAAACGCTGTTCAGTAGCGATTCCTTTCAACGGCCTATAATTGAAAGTACACTGCATTTATATGAAGCATCATACCCATGGGGGCCTTGGATCCGCATACATGAGGAGCATATGCAAGCAAAAGCCGATGATAACTTGGCATGGTTTTACATGTTGCCAAAATTTACAAGCGGCGACGGTATGAAAATGTGGGCAAGTGTGTCAGGTGCAGGTACGGATAACAGCCATGTTTATCCAGATGGCAGACATGGCTATACATTGCAATTAATGCCAGTTTACTTGACATGCGAACCAACCCACATAATATGTGCAACCGGTCAAATGGAAAACGGCCTGGTTAAAAGAACCTATAACAGGTACAAAAATAACAGCGATTTGCAAATTACTGGACTTGGCGGGTTTAAAATTGGCGCGTATCTTTCATTTACCGTTGCTGCACCAGCCGAAGGGGAATATATCGTAAATTTTGATTATCACACAACTGGGATTATAGGGGCTAACGACGCGTCACCGGAAGCGCTGACAGAATATCGCAAACAAGTATTTCCATCAATTAGCCTGTATGTTAATGACAAGTATTGTAAGCAAATATTATTAGGCAGAACCGTCCAAGTTTATAGCGAATGGTCAACTATGTCCCTGTTTTTGAAGCTGAAAGCCGGGGAAAATACAGTGACATTTAAAATGAACGAAGGCGACAACGGGAATGATATTGTTATCAGTAGCCTAACATACGCAAAGTACACGGGTAGCATAGCCTTGCCATGACAGCACAAGAAAGGGGATGCTTGACAACATGCGTAAATTCAAGGATTGTGAGCAGTTTCTCAAACTTGTTTCTGTCGGCTTGACATTGGCGATGGTCTGAAAAACCCGGCTATTACTGCGCCGTTTTCTTCTCGTGATACCCATGAGATTTTATTGTTCTTAACGGTTTCCAAACGAGAGAATGCTCCGTATTGGAAAGTCATACGATGTTCTTTATAGAAGGTGGTCAGGATATTGCCTTCCTTTGCGTAGCAAAAGTATAAGACCAATGAAAACAAGACCAGAGGTCACTGATAAATAAATTGCTGTAAAGTCAAAATAGCCTGAATCCACAAAACGCGCTGTAAGCTCCACATCACGGTCAACCCTAAACCAGAAATCATAATCGGACGACACATGCCTATTATTTTCATACCAACCAGAAAAAAAACTGCCGTCATAAGGAATTGCTACCACCCTTGTAGTTGCACCCTCAAGGTAAAACCCTCCGCCAATGGCAGAGCCCCCTAGTTTGTTATTGCTAGCCACCCTTACCAGATAATCGGATTCGTCGGCACTATTTAGCTGACAGGGTAGGCTGCTATATTCACCACCATAATTACTATCCAGGCTCATTAGCCATGCGAAATAAAACTCGGGATAATGAGCACTTCCCAGCACATTAATATTGGTTACAAATGCAAGCATACTCATTAATCCCCTTGCTTCACCTGTAGTGAACAGGGCGTTTATGATTTCATATAGTGCGGCAGCGTCCTGCATATTTATCTCAAGCCCGGCTTGAATCATGCTGTCGATGGCAATATTTCTTATCCTATAAGGGGTATCCCTTGCAGGCAATCTAGCATCGAAGAACGTATGATGGGCATTGTCAAGTAGGGTAGGGGAGGCAACTTGCGATAAAAAAATATCGAATGCATCCATCCAGTACCCATGCTCAGGCCCATGACCGGCAACATGATATAAAACACGCCCCATAAATGCCTCAATATTGCCTGCATACATAACTCTGTTGTCAAAACCTACTGATAATGCCCGTGATATATTGGCCAAAAACTGCGGCGGGCTTTGGGTATTAAAGTCACTGTGAATATATGAAAAGGCATCTGTGACTAATCGGTTTGGAAAGGAACCCATGTTAATATCCACGGGTATGAAAGTATCAAGAATATGCATATAATCAAGGGTTATAGAATCGAGTGCTCGTGGGGTTCCCAGTTCTTGTAAGAAATTTATCATATATATGTCGGCCACATTCGGCAGTACGCGAGTTGCGCCGTATCTTTCAAAGCCCCAGCCGCTCATGGGCAAGTGACTGAAAAAGTCACTTGGGTGAATGATATTATGGATGTTGGTAAAGTTATGTTCGGTGAGCTGTTCTGTAGGAACCACACTGGGGGTTGCAAATGTGTAAGCATAAATATTATTAGGGGAAAGGAAAATATCAGCAGTACCAGATTGACGAGCAAGCCGTCCTGCAAGAATGTTAGCAACACCGGCCCCACGTCCAAAACCCGTAATCCATATCATCACATTGTCCCTAAAACCGCAGCTATGGGTGTACATATAATTGGAAAGAAAATCATAGGCCAAATCCGCTGCATCATGGAATCCGGCATGATATCCTCTTTCGCCTATTCTGGCGTTACTGACCCATTCCTCATTGTAAAATGCGCCTCTTGTGGCGAAGGCAATCAGAGTGTAGATATTTTCTCCGATTACAATATCTCTGTGAGCAGCCACTGCTCCTATGGAGTTCTGGTGAGATGCGGCGTTTGCAAAATAATAATTCGCCTTGATGCAAGTAAACCCAATTTGGGATAAAAGATTATGAGCATTTCTATGATTACCACTTCCCTCAGCAGGAAAAGCCGACATAGCAAAGGCCATAGACATAGCAGCCAAGCTGGGGTTGTAATCTTGGGTGGGCTGTGAAAAGAAGTATTGATTCCAATAAAAATTAGCGGGAAAATCCCGAAGAACTAACTGTCCATCCTCATATAAGGGGGATGTGAAGAAAAACCTACCCCCCGCCTGACGTATATGCTCCGCAACATTGCCAAAGGCAAAAGCCAAATCCCCCACGTCCCCCACGGAGATATGGTTTGCACTAGAAGAGGCAATGTCAGCGGTCAACCGCCTAAGAAGGCCCACAGGCCGGTACATACTATGGCCTGATGTGATATGCTCGTATTCCTGGAACAGGCCGATGGTATATACATTAAATCCCTGCTCATGGAGCACCTGAGTTGCCGTGTCGAGTACATAATTGGAAGTCTGATAAAGCCTGATATGTGGGGCATCAGCAAAATGCCAGGTGCCGGAATCTTCATAGCCATATCTTCCCTCATAAGTGTAGTTCACCCAACTGTCATCATTCAGCATATATGGCAGAGCAACCCCGGAGGTAAATAAGACAACATTAAGAATTGCATTTTCAGGGGTTGTAGCAAGCAGTTCGCTTGCGAGTATCAACGCAGATGATATATTTCCGATGGTGTTGTCATAGTCACCTGTGGGCACAGACAAGGAATCCAGGGACGTAAGAAGATGATCTTGATTTATGGAAAAAAGATTCCTGGTTATGCCCGTAGTTACTTGTCTATTTCCATAGTGCACCCGGGCAAATCCATCGTATGAAATAATTGCGATATTGCTGGCATCTCCCACTTGTTCAATAAAAACCCTGGCTGCATCCCGTGTATAATTTATCGGGGAACCAGCGGTATAGGACCCATCCCCCCATCTCCAAGTCAAAGGAGCTGAGGTATCCAAAACCAACACCGTATACCGCTCAACATCTTCAAATGAAAAGGCAGCATGGCAGTCACATATTATGTTTGCAATTTCCTCTGGCAAATGGGGTATATCGGTTACCTCTTCCACTGTAGGCGATGCCACAATGGGCCGTACAAAGGACATCGATAGCAATAGCACAGCCAGAGCAATGGCAGCAATACGTCTTTTCATTACGCCCCCCTAGCTTGCAAATAAAAGCCCAATGATACAATCCCGGCTACTGCATACAAACCCCAGGAAATAAAAAACCATGGGGTCATTGAGGCTATCCCAAAGAAAACATTGGTAACACCAACAAAAAAGGCTCCCTTTAGTACCAGGCCAATCAAACATAGGCCCATCGTGTAAAAAAGGAATCGTTCATATGGAAGAGATAAAAACTTTGATAAGACAGTAAGTATGCCAATAATTACAGGCAGCAGCAAAATAAGAATAGCGGTAGAAAGCCAAGGGCTTCCGCGGTCAATAGTTGTTGCCCAGCCGCTCATAGATGTTGCCGGGGCCAAAAGCACCCCACCCAGGGTTATAGAGTCTAGACTGAACATAGGAAGAAAAAAAATGATACAAAGGATGACTGCAATGACCAATACCAAAATATGGCCAACAGAAAACGTGACCGGTTCCCGATATGCTTTATGTACCGGTTCTTTCTTTGGCCGTCTTATTTGCTTTGGTTCAATGGAGGGCTCGTAAGAGCCGGATGAGCTTGATGAACTTGAAGAGGTAGTATCGGTTTCGCCACATTTACGGCAATATGTAGCACCCTCCCAATATTTCCAGCCACAGCTACTACAACGCATGGATGACTCCCCCTTTATAAGCATGTACTATAGTAGGCGAAGGATAACACTGTGCACCAGTGATTGCAACAAAAAACCGCGTAGTGTATACGCGGTTTAATTAAATCATCGCCCTATTACGCTCTTATTTATGAATCTGATTCCAAGCCACATCTCCCACAAAAGGAAGCTTAAACTGATGCCCTAGGGCTGCTTGAATCATGAGCACTAGCTTACTTGCTCCAAAGAACAACCACCAAACCCAGATGACTGGCCTGGTTAAAATCCATAACAGGAACCCAATTAAAGGCAAGCCTGTTACTATGCCAACTACCCAGAACACAATCCACATAAACAGGAACCACATAGTAGATTGCAATGCATGAAAGCGTACAAACTTGTTTTCCCTCTCTGCCACCAGCACAAACAAGCCGGAAATAGGCCCGAGCAGATAGCTTAGTGCTGCTACCATATTTTCGCTAAGTCCAAAAATTGATTTCATATTTTTTCCTCCTTTTTTAAATGGGGCTCTGCCCCAAGCCCCGCCGCTACGCAGGGATAAACCCCACTCCACTTCCTACGGGACCGTGTTGTACACGGCAAGTGATTTTATATCAAGAAGTACGGCACATATAAAATAAAGTCTGTTGACAGGAACACAACGCGAAAAGCGCGCTTTTGTTTCCGACCGCGCCAGCAGAAATTGCGAAGCAATTTCTCAGCACATAAAAAGAGCGGCTTCGCCGCCTTGAAGCTTGCTTCAGACCGGCGTAGCCGCTTTTTTATTGCAGTTTCTTAGCGGTAGAGATTAATCTTCAACTTCATCTGTCAATGTAGCTATTACTTGATTTCTTCCTTGGGGCCTGTAGTTGGGGAAACGGTCTCTAAGCTCATATAAGAATTCCCTGGCTTCGGCATGTCGAGCTTCATCTTGAGCGTATAAATTACCCATTGCCCAAAGGAATGTATTAGGACGAGGTGAATCTTCCGTCATAAACCTTAACGCAGTTTCCAATTGAACCAAAGCCAGCAAGTAATCTCCAGCATTGAAAGCCGTAAGTCCTGTACTCATGTATTGGTTCGCTAATACAGGATATGCCTGTTCACGCATGGCTTCGGCACGGTCCCTTAGGTCGGGGGGTAAGTCCGATACTTCGATATTATCCATGCTATCTATTGCTTCCCGCAGATAGCCATCTCTATATTGGTTATACATATTATGAAAACGGATGATGTTGTCCTGGCGGTCTAACTCAGTATTTAACCTATCCATATCCTCTCCCAGGACGTCCATATCTTCTTGCATAGCGGCTATAGCGTCAGCATGACGCTCGGCATCCTCTGCGCGGGCAGCATCGGCATCTGTTAGCCTTTGGCGATATTCTCCGATTTGAAGCTCGTTCTGTCTATGCAGGGCAGGAAACAACAGTACATATACAACAGCAAAAGTACAAGCTGCTCCAATTACCAAGGCTAGAATAATATCAAAGCGGAAAGCCCGGGGCTTTTTCTCCTGGACTGGAGTCGGACGGGAATATGAATGAGTCCGACTTTTAGGCTCTGTACGGCGGGTACGGCTTTGGGCTTTTCGCGTGTCAGGTCTTGTCCTACCGGGTACCAAAATAGACAGATAATTAAGTGCTACTGGATTTTGGATATCCACGGCAAGCACCCTCTCGGCTGCTGCAGCTGCTTTATCTCTGTCATTTTGTATAAGATGGCATAAGGCAAGTAAGTTGAGAGCGTCTACAAAACGCGGGTTTAGTTCCACCGCTCTTTTAAGTTGAATAATTGCCAGGTCATCACTTTTTTGTTTGATATATATCAGAGCCTGGTTATATTTAGAAACGGCATCATTAAGAGCTTCAAGAGCACGGCTGTTCTTTCGTGCTTCTTCTACGTATTGGTTGGCGGGATTATTATCCTTAAGTAAGGATTGGCTTATAACCCAATGCTTAAGTGCATCCCCTACATACCCGATTTCAAATAGGGCAAGGCCCAGTAGGTTACGAGCAGGTACATTGTTTTTATTGACCGACACACTACGGGTTAGTAGCTCTATGCCCTGGGTTATGTCTCCGTTGTTGAGCTTGCTAAGGCCCTTGTTGTACATTTTGTCCGATAGGCGTACCGTGCCCGAAAACAAGACGGAGTCCACATTACAAGAAGGGCAAATAGTGCCCTTTATATACTCTTTTTCACAATTGGGGCATTGCATATATTCACTCTTTTCCCACGTTTATTCGTCTTCTGCTTTTTTAGTTTTTGCAAGCTCTTGTTCTTCGTTTTTCGGAGGGTGATTTGAGATATACTGTAATAAATCCATGATATCCGTGATTTCATCTCTTACAGCGTCTTCTACATCTTCCATGGTACGAATTGGCTTATACTTGTTAATTTCTTCCTTAAAATCAATCATCTATATTACCTCCCACATATTTCTACTTTATTTTAACATATTCTTCAAAAGGCGCAATAACAATCTTTCGACCCCGCTGCCTACGGCAGCGGCCCTACAGGGGTGGTTCAAAAAGGCGCAATAGCAATCTTTCGACCCCGTTGCCTACGGCAGCGACCCTACTAGGCGGTTTTTAAAAGGCGCATTAATAATCTTTATATACTCAGCACTACTCCATATTCTTTCATCCAGGCGTCGATTTGCAAGAAGTATGCTATCGTCTGAGGCACTCTCATTAGTTGTCCATACCAAGGCTGGCCTGCTTCTTCTGTTATAAGGCGATTTATTGCATCTCTGGATATTATCGTAAAAAGTGGCGCATCCTTCTCTACTACCCTTATCATATCCGTTACCTTGCTCATATATGCCGGGTTATGTGTTTTTGGGAAAGGACTTTTTTTACGCCACAAAACGCTCTCTGGAAGCAGCCCCTTTAACGCTTCCCGTAGCAACCCTTTTTCCCGGTCATTGTGATTTTTGAAAGTCCATGGCACGTTGTAAAGATATTCCACCAATCTATGATCCAGAAAGGGCGACCGCACAGTTAGGCCCGCAAATGCACTCATAGACTCATTGCGGGTAGCCAAATTTGGTAGGAACCAATCCAGATTCAGATGAAACATCCTGCGTACCTGCCGCTCCTTAGCATCATCGTCATAAAGACTCCCTGCTGCGGTTATGGCTTCTTCGAAGCGGTTATGGATATAGGCTTGTGGGTCGAATCTGCCAAGAATATGAGGTGCGATAAAGCTGCTGCGATATTTCACGTCTCGTGACCAAGGAAAGGTCGTAGGCTCATCATCCTGCTGATACCAGGGATATCCGCCAAAGATTTCGTCAGCTCCTTCACCCGTCAAAGCAATGGGCACTGATTCCCTTACATTTTGACAAAAAAGCAGAAGTGCAGAATCCACATCCCCCATACCAGGGAGGCCCCGGGCTTGCATGGCCGAGGTAAGTGCTTCTGCCAGTTCGTCTGAGCCAAGGACAACACGGGTATGGTGTGCTCGTAGGTTTGTCACCATTTCTTTTATGTAAGAATTGTCGTCGTCAGGCTGGAAACTATTTGGGGTGAAGTATTTATCATTGCCTACATAGTCAACAGAAAATGTGTCTTTACATCCGGAAAGTGCTGTAATGGCACTAGAGTCTAATCCTCCCGATAAAAACACACCTAACTCCGGACTGTTTGCAGTTTGACGGGCTATGGCATCCTTAAGGATTTTACGAACTGTATAGGATGTTTCCTCAAATGATTCGCTGTGGGGTTTAGCCTTAAGCTGCCAGTACCTACATATTGATAAACCTCCTGAATTTGTATATGAAGCACTATGGCCAGGCTGTAATTCCTTGATATCCCTGAAAAAAGTTGTACCCGGTGTGTGAGCCGGGCCTATTAGCATCATGTCGGCCACACCTTCGAGGGACATAACAGGATTTATATTAGGGTGCATAAGGAGTGTTTTTGTATCCGACGCAAAAGCAAAGCCACGAGGCCCGGTTGCGTAGAAAAAAGGCTTCAACCCCAATCGATCCCGTGCCACAAAAAGACGCCCGCCATCCCATACCGCAAAGGCAAAAACACCTAAAAGCCGTTCCACACATACCTCGCCCCAGGCGATATAGCTGTATAGCACAATAGCCCCGTCAGATGCATCGGGTAAATAATAACCCAATTTTTTGAGCTCTTGGATTAACTCATCTTTATTGTATAGCTCCCCGTCAAATACGAGAATATAGGCCTTTTGGCCAAGGACAGCACGTAAAGGGCCGCGGCCTGTATATGGATTGCTTGTATGTAGTAGGCACACATCCTCGGATATGAATGTTCCGTGTTCGTTTTGACCTCGTTTTTTAAGTGATGTGAGCATTGCTTCACAAACTGTTGCCATTGAAATTGCTGTGCCGCCATACCCCAGAAACCCGCCTATTCCACTCATAACCTCATCCTCCAAATGTCAATGTATAGCGAACGACATTGAGAAACGTGATTGAAGGAGGCCAGTACGTTTGCTACGCAAACGCCGCCTTCGGCGTCCGGCTTTCTTGCCGGTACATGCTGCCAAAAACGCGAACTTGGCGTTTTGGCTGATTTTGCCCGTGCAATGGCGGTTCACGATTTCGAAAGTTGTTCGCTGTATTATCATATTCGGAGGTGAGGTATTAGGTGAAAAATGCAAAGCTATAAAAATAGTATGGCGGTATTTATTACGTTTTCCCTGGAATATGAATATATGACACTTTCAAACCCAAATACCTTAGGCTACTCTTTTGCTATGCTAATAAACCTCTTCCGAAATAGGGAAAAAGAGCTTGAAGTGCAGCTTGTTTTGCCCTATTTCAGATGAGGTTCAATAAATAGAGGAGGTTTTCGGATTGAAGCTTTGTTTTAGTACCCTTGGGTGTCCAGATTGGGATATTATCCAAGTAGCGGAAAAAGGAGCGGCTTACGGCTTCGACGGTGTAGAATTACGCATTAGCGGTAACAGACATGTTGACCCTGCACTGACTAAAGATGAACGCAAAAAAATTAAGAAAATGTTTGCCGCTCACAATTTAACAATAGCTATTATCAGTGGGTACACATTATTCTGCGGCGATGATGAAATTCTATTGAAAGAAAACGAAGAAGCATTACTGAAAAATATTGAGCTGGCTGCGGATTTGGGTGCCCCTTATTTACGCTCCTTCCTTGGCGAGAACGGCTGCTTTACCGAAGCCGGAGTGGAAACCCTGCGCCGCGCCTGTGCCAAGGCATATGAATCGGGTGTTACCGTTTTGTTAGAGATACATGATGCACTTAAGGACGGTAAAATGGCAGCACAACTTGTAAGGCAGGTAAACAGCCTAGGTTTGGCGGTATTGTGGGATATTCATCACAGCCTAAACAACAAGGAAGCTCCGGAAGAAACCTGGCGGCACGCAGGTAAGTACATTAAACATGTACACATGAAAGACGCCGATGCCAACGATGAAATATGTCTGATGGGCGATGGGATTTTGGTCGTAAGGGACGTTGTGCAAACATTAAGCGCAAACGGCTTTGACGGCTTTCTTTCATTTGAATGGGAAAAAACATGGATTCCCAAGTTACAAGAACCGGAGGTAGCATTGCCTGGTTATGTAGCACATATGAAAAAATTGATGGGAGAGACCTAATGAAAAATTATGTATTGGAAAGCCCAAAGCTGCGCATGGAATTTTGTTCGGAAACAGGTGCGTTGGTCGCATTTAAATCCCTGGAGACAGGTTGGGCAATTATCGACCGCCCTCACATCGGGCGGTGCTTTCGTCTGATGGTGCCCCTTGGCGAAGAAATGCGTAACAATGATGTACTAGGTGAGAAGCAAAAATGCACGTCAATCCAAGCTGAGGAAAACTGCATTACCTTCAATTGGAACGGTGTGGAGAGTGAGCGAGGGGGCTTTCATCCTATTAACATTACCATACGCGTTGCCATCGAAGGTAATCAAGCCGTTTACTACACAAAAATTGAAAACAACTCCGAATATACAGTGGAGGCAGTCTATTCCCCTTACTTGGGCGATGTGCGTCCTCCTATGGATGGCGATTGGTTCAAGAGCTTCCATTATGCATATGCCTCAAAAAACGAGCAGAACCTTTGGCCGACCTTCGATAATATCCACGGTTACTTCGGTACCGATTACCCAACGCAAATGCGTGCTAAGGCACCCAGTTGCCCCTTTTATCTTATGCGGTCGGAAAAGCAAGGCTTGTACGCCGGGGTAAAAGCCCACAGCTTCGAGCCTGTTGCTTGGGCCATTGAACTTAGGCCAGGATACGAAACCCATATTAATCATATGCGCCCCAAAACAGACGATATCGCTGGCAAGCCTGTGCATACACCCTTTGCAGCCATTCATATGCCTTATATCCTAGCCGGGGAAACTAGGGACCTGACACCCATCGCCCTTGAGCCCTACACAGGCGGATGGCAAAAAGCCGCGGATATTTATAGGCAGTGGCGTGATTCTTGGTTTAGGCAAGACCCACCTCCCATATGGTCGAAAGACCCTCACTCCTGGCAGCAACTGCATATTAACGGACCGGAGGACGAGTTGCGTTTGCGCTTTACCGAGCTGCCTAAAGTGGCGGAAGAATGTAAGTCACATGGCGTTGATATAATCCAATTGGTTGGCTGGAACGATGGCGGTCAAGACCAGGGCAACCCCTCCCATGACCCTGACCCTCGCTTGGGCACATGGGACGAGCTGAAAAACGCCATTGAGGAATGTCATAAAATCGGCGTTAAAATAATCCTCTTCACCAAATTTACCTGGGCAGATAGAGCAACAGATTGGTTCCGCAAGGAGCTTAAAAATTGCGCTATCACCGACCCATATGGGGATTATTATCTGTACTCAGGTTATCAATACTTTACCCCAGCCCAATTATTGGACTTGAACACAAAGCGACTTATCCCCATGTGCTTCAATTCGGAAGCCTACATGGAGGTATGTGAAAAGGAATTTAAAAAGGTATTGGACTTAGGCGCAGCGGGTATGCTTTATGACGAAGCTCAGCATCATTACCCTACGTGGTTATGCTTTAACACTGACCATGGCCACCGTTACGGAGAGCCCACTTATTCCAACGATATTGGTTTTATTCGTCGGTTGGTGAAGAAATTCGATGTTTCCCAGGACTTTTTAATCGCCGGAGAAGCAAGCTACGATTGGGAAAGGGAGGTGTACCAGCTTTCCTATCATCGTTCCGAATGGCCTGACCATGTACCTCTGAGTCGTTATCTGACCCCTAGAGCCCTGTTTATGACGGCGGTTACGGGTTTTAATGACCGCAATATGATTAACCAATGTCTAATGTTTAACTACATTATCAGCTACGAGCCCTACAATTTTAAAGGCAAGCTAGGGGACTACCCCGAAACTGTGGAATACGGCAAAAAAATGGACGCTCTCCGTACCGAGTACAGGAAATGGTTCTGGGATGGGGAATACCGCGATACTTGTGATGCGGCCTGCACAGACAAAGACGGGAATACTCACCCAACTTATTCCGTATTCAAAGCTGAGGATGGAACCTTGGGTGCGGTCATATCCAACTACACCGATGAATCCGTAACCGTAACGCTGAAAGCAAAGCAAAACTTCACAAAATACCGTGCTATCGACGTGTCCCAGTGGAAGGACGCAAATGCCGATATAGAGATTGCTCCTCGTTCGGCGGTAATAGTAATATAAAGCCCGTCAGCCCGGAATCCCTTTAGTCTTTCGACAATGATAATGGGATTCCGGATTAAATCCGGTATGACGAGCCTTGAAATTACGGCATTCTTAACGAGACAGCCCCTTGAAAGGATTTTATATAGGATTGGAGACTATAATCATGAAAATTAATATAGCTGTTGTAGGTTTAGGTTTTGGCGGAGCGTTTGCAAAAATTTTTCGTCAACACCCAGACGTAGGTATCGTGGGTGTATATGACACTAACCCGGCACTTATGAAGGAAATCGCAGTCAACTTAAATATAGACAAAACCTATACATCTTTTGAGGAAATACTAAAAGACGATGAAATCGACGCGGTGCACCTAGTCACTCCAATCCCCCTCCATGAGGAACAAACCGTGGCGGTACTAGAGGCGGGTAAGCATTGTGCCTGTACTGTGCCAATGGCCATATCATTGGAAGGAATCCGCCGGATTACCCAAGCTGTCAAAGCTTCTGGTAAAAATTACATGATGATGGAAACCACCATGTATACCTACCAATATTTTTATATCCGTAACATGATTGATAGAGGGGAGCTGGGGTGCATTCAATTTATGCGGGGCAGCCATTATCAGGATATGCGTGGTTGGCCGGATTATTGGATGGGCCTGCCCCCTATGTACTACGGCACCCATGCCATCGGACCGATGGTCGGCCTGTCCGGCTCCCGGATTAAAAAGGTCTTTTGTTTTGGCTCGGGAGAAATGGAGGCAGTGCTTCACAAGCAGTATGGCAACCCTTTTCCTGTGCAAAGCGCGTTGTTTGAGTTTGAAAACGGCTTAAAAGGCGAGGCAACCCGTTCATTATTTGAGGTAGCCCGGGAATATCAAGAGGGCTTACACATCTACGGCAGCAAGGCCAGCTTTGAATGGGGCTTTAAGGACAAGGATGACCCCTATATAACTGTATTCGAAGATGTAGAAATGAAAGGGCGGGGAAAGCGAGTGGTTTCGAACACGGTAGAAATGCCAAATTATGCGGATATATTGCCAGAGGAAATTCGTCGCTTTACTGTGGGGGATGACAGGTTTGACCCCCTTGACCCCGTGTTCTCCCTTTCAAAAGGCAAAGGGTGGGGACATCATGGCTCCCATCCTCATATGGTACATGAGTTTTTACGTAGCATCGCGGAAAATCGCAAGCCTTGGATTGATGAAATTTTAGGCGGCAATATCACAGCCGCAGGCATTTGTGCGCATCAATCAGCCATGGCAGGGGGTGCGATAATCGCAATACCTGTATTTTAAGGAAATGCTGGAAGCGCGCAAGGCTGAGTTGCCATAGTACTGGTTTTGATGATTCTGACAAAAGCGGTCGTTTATATTTTGAGTGATTTTGCAATTATTCTTTCATATATTGAAGTATGCTTAGCATTTTGCGAGACATAAGAGGTGTTATTATGAGATATTTCCTAGGACTGGATGGAGGCGGCACCAAAACCCATGTGTTGTTTTACGACGCAAAAGACGGGGTCATGGACTTGATTACCGGAGCGGCCAGTAATTATGAGAATATGGCGGGTGGTTATGCTGAGCTGGCGATTGTTCTAAAAGATATGATTATCCCCTTCCTTGCCCGCCGGGGTGTTAGTCCCGCGGATATAGATAGTGCGGCTTTTGGCATGGGCGGCGTGGATTCCGTGAAGCAGCACGACGAAATTACAAAAATCCTGACAGGATTGGGATTTGGTAAGTTTGTGCTCAGTAACGATGCATATTTGGGTGTAAAGGCGGGGACCTCGCGAGGTTTTGGTATTTCTTGTGTCGGCGGCTCGGGTTACTCCGTCGTAGGAGTTGGCACCTGTGGCAAAATGCTGCAAGTGGGAGGCATGGGGCAAGTCACCGGGGATAGGGGAGGCGCATTTTGGTTGGTGCCGGAGGCGATTCGTTATGCCCATGGACAGTTGTTCCGGCGTTTCCCTGCTTCACTTATGACACCGGCCATCGTGGAATTATTGGGTAAGCCTAAGCCCGTTGATTTTATGGAGGCTCTGCATGAGCAATATTTTAACGGCGACGAAAAGGCCTTTACATTGGCTGTGTGTAAAATAATTTTTAGCGCGGCCAACCAACAAGACACGGCGGCTGTTGCCTTGTTGGAGCAATCCGGTCAAGCCTATGGGGAAAGCATTTTAGGGATACTCGATAACCTAACCTTTGACGGCGCACCAGAGATTGTGCTGACTGGCTCACTTTTTCAAAAATATCCTGACTCCCCCATAGTCACCCGGCTATGTTCATTTCTAACAGAAAATTACGCCAAGCCCTTTACAACACATGTACTTGATGCACCAAGCGTTTTAGGGGCTTTATTTTGGGCAATGGGAGATATTTCAACACCAGAACGTATGAGATTAAGAAAAATGATAGAGGAGCACATATAAATGAAACCATACCTCCAATTTGACCAACCGGAAAAAAACAGTGCCCTTGATTTTTCTCATCTAAACTGCCATGAGGCGGGCACCAAGGGATTTGTTAAGTCAAAAAACGGCCAACTGGTATTCGAAAATGGTGAGCGGGTGCGCTTCTTTGGTGTTAATCTTGGGCACACTGCCGCCCTTTGCTCCCATGAAGAAGCCGAAAAAACCGCCGAAGATTTATTACGCTGTGGTGTTAACATGGTGCGCATTCACCATGTAGATGGCAATTACCCGGCGGCATTGCTCACTTACAAGGACACATCTCAAGAGCTTAATACCGAATATTTTGACCGGCTGGATTATCTTGCGTATCAGTTAAAAATCCGGGGTATATATCTTCACATCGATCTATGTACCAGGCGTACGTACCTGCCCGGTGACGGTTTTAGCGAGGAAGAAATCAAACAGCTAATTCATTTCATAAAGTCAGTACAGCACTACGACAGGCGTATCATCGACTTGCAAAAAAAATTCATACGGGATTATCTGTATCATCTAAACCCCTACACGGGCCTGCGGTACATCGATGACCCCGCTGTGGCAATCGTCCAATACATCAACGAAAATGCAATTTTTTGGGATAATCCAGGCACCCGCCCAGAAATTTTCGCCAAGGCCCTTGATAATCGTTTTAACGCATGGCTCCTAGAGAAATACGGCACACGGGAAGCCCTTGACGTCGCATGGACCAATGACAAAGGAGAGAACGCACTGGGCCCAGACGAAGACCCGGCAGATGGAACGGTGATTCGCCCGACATTAGGTAACTGGAAGGAACCTCGGGCGGATTTTAGCGCGGACTACACAGGGACGGAAAGTACTGCCAGACATACAGACCACATGGCATTTTTGACTGACACCCAAGAGCGTACTGTAGACGAAATCCTTCACTACTTCGATGAGCTAGGCGTAAAATGTGTGCGGAATTATTCTAACCTGCCCAATGGCCCGGCGGATTTGCGTCTGATAGCCAAAGGCGATATTACCGAGCACAACGCCTATTGGAATCACCCCCAAGGGGGGTTCATGCCCCCAGTGCGCTTTCACATGACGGAAATGGTCAAAACAGACATTACCAAACCCGGCATTGATTTTGAAAATCACACTGCTGCTGCCGTTTGCACAGGTGCGGTAGCGGGCAAGCCTTTTTTGGTGTCGGAGTGGTGCCCCTGTTATCCCACAGCCTTCCGCGCAGACCAGCTAATGCAAACTGCTTGCTATGGTGCGTTTCAAGATTGGGATGGGCTGTTATTGTTTGCCTATACCCAGCCTAAACCGGGAGAAACACCTATCCGCAGCTTCTTCGATTTACGGTCTGATCCCGCTGTATGGAGTTTTGTGGGGCAAGCCGCGTCTATCTTCCGAGGCGGCTTGGTATCCCCAGGCAAAAATCTGGTGGAGGTTGGCCTGACTGTTGACGATTGTATGCACTGTCCGGAGGATTATGGCGTGCGCCCACGTGATGCATTCTATGTTTCCCGTATGCGGATGAGCATAATGGAAAATGGAGTCTATAACGGCAATGCCGATGCGGTGTTAGGCTCCGGTCACTTACCCACGGGAGATTACACCGGTAGTAAGCACGCCCTTTTATACAGCACAACGCCCTATGTCAACGGCTTCCAGAAAGAGCAGGCATTAGATTTTTGGCGAAAATCCCAGGTAAATGGCAATACCCATCTATATGGCAACGGCTACAAGGATTTTCAGCAGGCAATGGGGGAGTGGGGGCTAATCCCCGAGGGTTGCGGCTATGTAGACGGCGCAGTTATCACCGATACTAAGGAAATTAATTTTGATTACACAGGTGGTGTTTTCAATGTAACAGCCCCCACCTTCCGTTTCTTGGCAGGCTACTTGCCTGCCGACACTAAATGGGGCGGATTTCAAATAATCCACACAAATAAAAAAGCCGCCCTGCTTCTTTTTGCCTTGGACGGCCTATCGGTGGATGAAAGTAATGATTTATTACTGACATTGATGGGAAATGCGGCAAATTCCGGCATGGATTGGGATGGCGATACTTTACTTACCCCAGGGGAGGGTCCAGTGCTATACGATGATATCCAAGGTGAAATCATCTTACCCAGAGGCTACAAGCTATATGCTCTGGCCCCGGATGGCAAAGCATCGGAGTGTGCCGCCGAAAACGGTAAATTCCGTTTAGCCAAGCATATTCATTATAAAATTGTACGAGAAATCTAGTCATCGTCATTGCGGGCTTGACCCGCAATCCCCTCATCATTGCTTGCTTTCCTTTTCCACACTTTTCTGATAATTACTGGGCAGCATTCCGCCGTATCTCACAAACAGCCGTGCCAATATATCCTTGTTGCAGCCTACCTGCTCGGCTACGTCTTTTAGCTTGCGGTTGGGGTTTTCTTGCAATAGCTCACAGGCCTTTTCATATCTGGTCTGGTTTAGGTAATCCTTAAAATTGTTGCCCACCACGTCCTTAAACAGCATAGATACATAATTTTTTGTCAAATTCAAATGGTCAGCTAAATCCAAGAGGCTGATATCTTTAACATAGTTTTCTTTTATGAATTGAATCATCTTTTCCTTAATCGCAGGGTCCAATTTTTTCTTTGGTTTTTCTGCATCTTGTTTTGAAGGGATAGGCTCATCCATACAGATAACCTTTGCGCCATGCTTGGACCCGTCACGTAAGCGTTTTTGCGCTTTCATATAAGAAGCGGAAATTTCCGTAAGACTTGTTACTGGTGTACCGATTGCGGCGGTAAAGTCTAATTTATGCTCGGATTCGGCGAGTAATAGAGCATCCTCCAGCTGTCCGGCAAGGCCGTTAATGTCTTCGGTTGCCAGTAGCAATGCCCGCATATCAAAAGAAATGTCCACATTCTTGGAAAAGGGGTGGGTATTAATAATGGGGGCGAGATATTGCTCAATTTTTTGCTGGAACAGGTACATCATATTTTGCGGCAAGTCAAAATCGTCATCTGATTTGTTATGTTTTAACACAATCGCTACGTAGGATTTGTTATTTTTAGGGATAAACTTCTCCATATTGGTGTGACCGACGGGCTTGTTGCTCAGCAAATCCAAAAAGAACATACGCTCCGCCCATTCATTATTACGGGATATTTCATCGGACATACTCTCCATGGATTGATGAATGGAAAGCATGGCGTTTTTAATATAGTCAAATTCATCACCGGCATAATTGCTGCCTGATATTTCAAGCAGTTCTCTAATTGGCAGGTGCATACGCTTTGTCAGCTGTATCATCAATAAAATTACACCGGCTAACGTAAAAACCCCGAGAAATAAAATACCCCAAAATGTGGAGGTAATCATACTTGGGGTTTCAGTTAAATACAAAAACCTAAAGCCCGGCACTGTAGATTGTACGGAATAGGAGGTTATACGGGGCAATGACTGTCCAGTGTCCGCTTCCAATATTGCTTCTTTGGAAAAACAGCCGCTGTACGCAACCAGTTCGTCTCGCAAAAACACCGCAAATCCGCTGGTATTACGTAGTATGTCCTGGGAAAAAAACTGATTTTCGGTATACGAAACAAAAACATAAATCGGGTTGTTGAAAGCCATGGGAATTGGCTCGTACCTTACGATAATGTACTCCCGACCTTCATTCCCATCCACGGCAATAAAAGCAGTTTGGCTGTGAAAAGCGCGCTCAAAGCTGTCAAGTAAAGTATCAAGCCGGGCTTGTGTCAGGTTAAACTGATTCAAAAATGTTGGCGTGAACCCTACGCCATCCACCCGGATTACATATTCATCCCGGAAAGTGGAGATAGCAACGGCGTTTTTTACCACGGGAGATATGATATTCACTGTCCTAAAATAGTTAAACAACTGTAAACGATTAAAATGCAAGGGTTGCTGTTGCTCTCCATGGGTCATATAGCGGATTGTATGGTCAGAAATTGCCACGAGACGGGCAAGCTGAACACTGCTTTCAAGCCGTGTATCGGTATGCTCGCCTAGTTGACGGCTATTGGTTTGTATTTGTTCATCAAAGATTGTACGGTTAGTCCGCGTATTAATAACAAGAAACATTATCATAATAGATAAAACAAAAACAGTAGTAACGGACAATAGCACAACCAACATTTTCTTGTAATATCTCACAATATATCGCCTCATTTATGGGGCTCCGCCCAACTAATGAATGTAAAAATAATAACGTATTACAACTGTTTTTGGAAGCGTGAATTGTACTCTTTTACCATGTTCGTAAAAAACATGGCAGTAAAAAGTATGATAATTATGCAAATCATAAGAAATCAATCTTTAAAAAATACGCTTTGTTGGGTAGTATGCGTAAAAAGTGCGGAAGGGCGTTTCGTATGAGATTAAAAGGTAGCCGATTACTTGTAATGGTTTCCTCTGGGTTGGTAGCCCTTACTGTGGTTATAATATTTTTCATGCCCTGGGTGCATATACCCGTGGATTTTGATTTAGCTACAGAATGGACAAACCGGTCAAGCTTTTCCCTGCTTTCCATTAACAGTCTCCTTAGGCAAGCCGATGGTATAGAACAGATTATGAGTACCAGCACATTGGCTGCCCGTATGCCAGCCATCTATATAATGATTGCGATTACTGCATTGGCTCTTGCTATTTATTTATGGTTTTACGTAAAAGGCAATCGTCGGTCGGTATACTTTGGTTTTATCGGTTTCTTGGGCTTTATTGTATTAAATATCTTTTTCTTGGACACGGTCTTCCTTGCCAATTCCGATTCGGCGTTTGCGGGGCCGGGTCTTTTTGCCGATCGTTTTATAACGGTTACCCCTGTTACCTACACAGTTATTTTCCTGTGTATATTTGTCTGCGCAGCTATTTTGCCCTATGCCATGTCTACCTTTTCCCGTGAGATTACCGACAGTCTTGACACAAAATCACAGACAAGGATGAAAATCTATGGCTTCAAAAAACGTATAAAGCCATTCCTCAATGACATAGCGCGAGACAAGCTCCTATATCTTTTGCTTGTTCCCTTTATTGCCTATTATGTCTTGATTATGTATCTACCATACCACGGGATACGGGTAGCATTTATGGATTTTAGGCCTTTATGGGGTTTTGAGGGTAGCCCGTGGGTAGGATTTCAAAATTTTATTGATTTCTTCCAGGGGCCGTTTTTCTGGCGTATTTTCCGTAATACATTGCTATTAAATCTTTATGGACTGTTTTGGAGTTTTCCTATTCCTATTCTCCTAGCCATCTTGTTCAATGAGCTGAGAAGTAAAAAATTCCGCACGGTTGCGCAGACTGTCTCGTATATACCCTACTTTATTTCATCAGTGGTCATCGCTGGCTTGGTAATCAATATGCTTTCGCCCTCCACCGGGGTAATCAATACGATTATCGGTTGGTTTGGTGTGGAGCCTATCCATTTTATGATTAACACAACATATTACCGCACTATTTTCATCTCTCAAGGGATATGGGCATGGATGGGTTTTGGTTCAATTATTTACTACTCAGCTATCTGCGGCATAGACGCAGAGCTATTTGAAGCCGCTAAAATCGATGGTGCCAGCCGGATAAAACAAATTCGTTATGTTATGCTGCCCAGTATAATGCCCACGATTTCCATTATGCTGATATTGGCCATCGGTGGTTTGGTCAGCTCCAATACAGAAATGGGTATCCTGTTACAACAGCCGGCTACCTTCGACGTATCCGATGTTATCGGCACTTATGTATGGCGCACAAGCATGGCCACCGCTCATCCCAACTTCTCGTTGTCTACGGCTGTAGGGCTATTTGAAGGGGTAATCGCATTTATATTAGTGCTTTCGGCTAATAAGATTTCCAAAAAAATTGGCGAAACCAGCATTCTATAGGGGGGACGAAATATGGGCTTAACACGCGGAGAAAAAGCATTTGGCTATTTCAATATTCTTATCATGATTATCATTATGTTTATTACCCTGTACCCACTGTGGTATGTGTTTGTCGCATCCTTTTCCGACCCTATGCAGCTTGCCATGGGGCGGGTGACATTTTGGCCTTCGGGGTTTGAGCTTGCTTCATATGAGTATGTTTTTGGCATGGACAATATTTGGACTGCATATGGGAATACGGTGTTTTATGCCGTAGTGGGTACAGCAGTGAGCATGGTGTTTACCGTCATAGGCGCATATCCCTTATCCCGCAGACGCTTGCGAGGCCGTAAGATTATAACCTTGTTTATTCTCATTACCATGTGGTTCGGCGCGGGGATGATTCCATACTTCTTAAATTTCCAGCGTCTTGGCTTTATGGATAGCCGTTGGGGGATTATTTTCACATTTACCATCAGTACCTTTAATGTAATATTGCTACGTACTTTTTTTGAAAACGTCCCCGATTCCATGGAGGAA
>Ga0123355_10000749_pt1 | contig 44336 bp, 37 predicted proteins | sample TergutEmb28metaG_3_FD_89872 | JGI IMG/M metagenome (GOLD analysis project Ga0123355, IMG submission 89872) | Embiratermes neotenicus P1 segment gut microbial communities from Petit-Saut dam, French Guiana - Emb289 P1 | ecosystem: Host-associated > Arthropoda: Insects > Digestive system > Gut ...
GGCGTTTTTCCAACCCCTGAGTCTACCTGACGCCTCCACAGACGCGCCAAAACGAGCTCATGCCCGCCCGCGCTGCGTTTCACTTGCTAGTGGAAGGAAAAAACCTATCGGGCTTGTGCGCCTGCAATTGGCGTCATATATTGCGGTGCTTGATGTTGTTTCACTTTTGACAAACCTTTGCCGGCCCTGTGTATTTTAGAAGGCAGTGTGCATAATCAGGCGCAAACTACCCTCCCTTGCGGGGGCTTTCAGCATATCTTATGGAATTGGATTACCCTGTAGGATAAGCAAAAATAATTGACACCAAGCTTTTATTTCTGATACATTCAACCCAGTGGTCGCAGAAGCGGCATAAAAATACCATGAAGGTGTTTGCTAGTTAAAGCAGATTATATGAACAGCTCTCAGGAGCAATGTCCTAAAAGCTATGCCAGATATGTTGGCAACAGCTGGGGTTTGTTCAGATTTGCTTGCTATAGCAAGGGGCTTATGGTGTTTTTTTATGCGGCGAATACAGCAATTCAACTTTTCGCAATGTCCTTGCTTCGTCAAAAACTCGTTAATTCCTGAGATTTTGACTTCGTAACGAGGTAACGAAGAGGTAATTGCTATACGCGACTCGGCTTTGCTTTCGCTGCCAGGCATTACAATATTTGTTCATGAAAGGAACGATGCAATAATGAAAAAGAAACTGGCAATTTTATTAGCAGTTGCAATGATTATGGCGATGCTGCCAACCACTGTGTTTGCGGCAAGGACATATGGCGTGCAGTCCGCTGCATTTGCACCTGGTGGTTACGAGGGCAAAACAGTGGTGCTGTATACCGGCAATATCCGTGGGCAGGTGGCTGCATTGCCGCTGATTGCGGCGGTAAGGGCTGACTTTGAGGCCCAGGGTGCAGATGTTATTCTTGTGGATACCGGGAATTTTTTGCAGGGCACACGGTATTCGTCTTTCAATAGTGGCAGCACAATCATAACTTTGATGCTGGCTGCCGGTTACGATATCGTGGCTTTGGGCACATATGATTTTGCTTTTGGAACCGGAACGCTGGGAACAGCCTTCCATGGCGATGCCGTGGACTTTGGCCCTCTTGGGGAGTTATTGGAAATGAACCCCGGATTGCAAGCCGTGTCGGCCAATATCAGCGGGCAAAATTCTTATTTTCATAGCTTTACTGCCAATGTAACCATGAATAGCGGTATTACGCTTGGCTTTTTTGGGCTTACAGATGTAGCCACACCTGGCCGCATTTTGGAGTCTAACTTGGCGGGTATACGGTTTACATGCCCAGTGGAGGCGGCACAGGGGCAAGCGGAGTATCTGGCAGGAAATGACTTGATTATTGGATTATCCAATGCTTCGGTGGCTTACAGTTCAGACTCCGCTGTATATGCTGATGGCGCTCTTGGTGCGGAGGATCCCGCTGGTGTAAGCACTCCTGCTGTGATTATGCTGGAAGCTGCATCTGTACCTGCGCCTCCCCTGGGCGGCATAACCATGGGTGCGGTTGTTATAGACAATACAACCCTGACATACACAAGGCGTGTTATAGACCTTGCAGATTTCACCCCTGATAGTGCCGTAGCCGGTGTCGTCAGCGAGTTTATGGAAGTGGTTGATGCAGCTTTGCCTTTAGTGGGGCAGTCTGCTGTTATGCTGGATGGTTCCGTAACTTCCAACCGCAGCGGGGAAACAAGTTTGGGTAACTTGTGGGCCGATGCCCTTAGGTGGTTTGCTGTCTCTGGCGAGATAAATGCCTTTTTCCATGAAGATGATGTTGCTGCAGGCAACGACAGGATACATGTGGCAGACAGTCATGTTGTGGCACTTTGGAATGCGGGGAATCTTAGGGATTTCGTGTATCCTGGCGATGTGACTGTACAGGATTTGCGGCGGGTATTGCCTTTCCCCAACACTGTGGCGGTGGTATATCTCACCGGTGTGGAGCTTTTGGAGCAGCTTGAGGCTAGTGCACAGGGGTTGCCATTCTCTCCTGAAACCTACATGCTTGGGGCTTCTTTTATGCATGTCTCCGGTATCGAATATACCGTGGATGCCACTAGGGCCTTTAACCCAGGTGAAGCCTACCGTGACCGCATTTGGCATAGAGCCGAAAGCGTAGAGCGTGTGACTATTACTTCTATAAATGGTGCGGCTTTTGACCCGGCTGCTATTTATGCTGTAATCACAAGCAACGCCAACTTCAACGGGATGGATATCAGCTATGTGCTGGTGGCTCGTGAAAGCGATGTGGAAAACCGTAGTGCTATCACAACTGCCCGAGTAACGGATCATGCCGTAGCTGGCTTTATTGCAAGCTTGCCAGGGCAGACAATTGGGCAGGATTATGCCCAAGCCCATGGACGGATTACTGTGATTGGCGCAGATGCGGCAGTTGCTGGTGATGGCGCAGAAGACGGGCTTCGTGAGGACGAGACTGATATACCTTCATATGAAGGGGCAGGCATCAATGTCACCCGTGGTGGGTTTGTTGATATGTTGTTCCGTATGGTTGGCCCTTCGGCAGTGGATTCTGCTGATGAGATGGAGGATGATTTTGTGCCAAGGCCCGGCGGCGAGAATGTGGGCATGGAAGAGTCTCATGCAGAAGCTAACAGATTTGTGGATGTCCCATCTACCCACTTATATGCCGACGCCATTGCGTGGGCGACCCAGCAGGGCTTTGTCAACGGCGTAAGCGCTACCCTCTTTGCCCCAGACAGATATATTACCCGCCAGGAGGTTGCGGTAATAATCCATCGGTTTATGGGCACAAACCTCGTTGATGGGGAACTGAATTTTGACGATGCTGCTTCTGTTGCCAGGTGGGCGTATGCGGCAGTGTTTTATGTAACCTCCAATGGGATTATGCCGGGTGAAGGGCTTTTCACTCCCGCTGCATTTGTGAGCATCGCGGCGGCAGAAGAGATTATGGCCAACATGCGTGGCATAAATATGGCGGACATTAATGGTTAATAAAATAATATCCCAAGTAGAAAAGGCCATAGTAGGCAAATCCGAGGTCATAAACAAGATACTGACCGCCATTTTGGTGGGTGGGCATGTTCTCTTAGACGATGTGCCAGGTGTTGGCAAGACTACTATGGCCCTTGCAATAAGCCAGACTCTTGGCCTTGATTTTGGGCGCATTCAGTTTACCCCTGATGTGCTGCCTTCGGATATCACCGGGTTTTCTATGTACAACAAGGGTACGGAAGCTTTCGAATACAAGCCCGGCGCGGCTGCGGCTGTGAACCTTCTGTTGGGGGATGAAATAAATCGTACCTCCAGCAAAACCCAGTCGGCTTTGCTGGAGGCAATGGAAGAGGGCCAAGTAACCGTTGATGGCGTGTCTCATCCCCTGAAAAGGCCCTTTATCGTAATTGCTACCCAAAACAATGTAGGCACAGCGGGGACTCAGCTCTTGCCCTATGCCCAGCTTGACCGTTTTCTGGTGAAGCTAAGCATTGGTTATCCTGATCACGAAAGTGAAATGGAGGTAATCCGGGGCAGGCAGCAGGCCAACCCGGTGGATACTATTGAGCCCGTAGCTACCGCCGCAGACGTACTGGGGATGCAGCAGGATATTGCTGCAATAACTGTCCGGGACAGCATTATTGATTACATTGCCCGGCTGGCTCAGCAGTCACGCAGTCACGAGCTTTTTGAGCTTGGGATAAGCCCTCGCGGCTCTTTGTTTATAAACAAAATGGCCAAGGGCCGGGCGTATATGCAGGGCCGGGATTATGTTATTCCTGAGGATGTACAGGCCGTGTTTGGTGATGTTTGCGGACATCGGGCGATACTTAGCCCTGGGGCCCGGGGTAGGGGCATCGGGGCTGGTGATGCCCTGGGAGTGTTGATGAAAGAGGTCAAAGTCCCGGATGGGATGAAGCTGTGATGTGAAGCTTGCTTTTAAGCCTGATAGGATGTTGATGTGACAAAAAATAGAATTGCTTTTTTGGTATGGCTGCTGTGCGCGGCCTGCCTACATATTTTTGGCAATGACATTGGCACTAGGGTAGTTTTGGTGGGTAGTATTTTTGTGCCTGCGGTTATGATTATTTTGGCGTGGGTTATGTCCCGGCGGGTGAGCTTTGGTATTGATGTGCCTAAAAAGGTTGCTGCCGGTGAGGAAGTGCGTATTCGTATCTCTGCACGAGCTGGGCGGACGCGGCTGCTGCCAGGGTACGCAAAATGTCGGTTGCAGTGGGTGAACTTGCTTACTGGGGAAATTGGCGGGGCGGAAATTATTCTTTATACGGGACACCGGGGTGCTAGAGAGATAATCGTTCCGACCGAAAACCACAATATGACTGCATCAACGGAAGGGCGAACCGTGGATGCCGCAAGCCCTTCTACCGATAATCAGGAGGCAGAAAACATAAGCTCATACCAGGAAATCCAAGAGGTGCTATTTGGCCACAACCACTGCGGGTTGTTTACCTTCACCTTGACTGAGCTTGCGGTAGTGGATGCCTTTGGCCTTTTTTCATGGAAAACCGCCCGCGAGCCCCAGGCCAGAACGATTGCCTTGCCGGAAATTGAGGCTATGCCAATAGAAATAAACCCCGGCGGCAATGATTCTTCCGAGGCGCAGGAATACTCCATGCACCGCCCGGGAAACGACATAAGTGAGACCTTTGCCATCAGGGAATACGCCCCTGGGGACTCTATACGAAGCATCCACTGGAAGCTATCCCAAAAGACAGACCGGCTGCTGGTGCGTGAACTGGGCCTGCCTGTTGCCAACAATATTCTTATACTTATGGAAACTGGCCAAAGGGCCACACCAGAGCGGATAAACGTTATGGCTGGCAATGTCTTCTCTATTTCACATGCCCTTGTATTGCTGGAGATGCCCCATACTATTGGGTGGATAGATACAAAAACCGGGGGATATGTAAGCCGGGAAATCTCGTGCCATGTGACTGCGGAAGCGGCATTTTATGCTCTTTTTACTAACACTGTGCGGGATATTGGGGTGCTTGGTGCTGAGGTTCTTGGCCGGGCTGTGGATGAGTATTCTCAGGTGTTTATTGAAGGGGGCGCGGAGGCATGAGACAGATTATGAACAACAACGATAAAATACCCGACAACCCCGGCACATTTGCAGTAAAGCAAGGTGATGCCAAGGGCTTGCGGCAAAGTGAAGCGCATCATGGGCCGCAATCCGTACTGCCCGGTTGTATTTTGTCGATTGTACTCTTTACCGGGCTTTTCCGCTCTTTTTTGAGTATGCTGGAGTGGCAATTTGCTTTTGCTGTGCCGTCTGGGCTTGCCGGGCTGACGGATGGGTTTAGACTGATTGCTAACCGTCTCTTTGCCATCAGTGAAGAACGGCAGCTTTATAGGTATATTATGTTTAGTGTAAACTCGCCTGAGGCGGCCTGGGCCGGGAATATCAACGCGGCTCTTTTTGTTGTCTTGGTGCTGTTTGCGGTTGTTAGTGGGGTGCTTGTTTTCTGCCGTAAGAGAGCGGTGGTTATCGCAGTAATGGTTTTTGTTGCGGCGGTGCAGGTTTATTTTGGTGTGTTTCCTGGGGCGGGTTGGAATATTGTTTTATTTGGCGGGCTTGGGATATTGCTTGTATGTAGGGGCGATGTAATCCGTGTGGGTATCAAGCGCGGCGGGGTGAGGTGCGTGAGCATAGGGGATAGTGATTCGAGTCGCGCAGGCACAGGGTTTGTTGGCACAAACCGTGGGAAATCAAACATTGTTTACTATGTCATTTTCATAGCGATTGTAACAATAGTTGCCGCTGCTGTTTGGTTTGTATACCCTGAGCAAAATCCGCAATTACATACCCTTTCTGAAGCAATCCGTGACCGTTTTAGCACAAGGGTTGCCATTGTTTATGGCGAGAACCAACGTCCAGGCTGGCAAACTCAATCCCCGGATTACCTGGCTCTAAACGTAGTATATGTACAAGAAGAAACCTTGCATCAGTCATCGTTGGATGATTTTCAAGCCGACCGCGAAGGTCGTGCCCAAGGTGCTGAAATTGGCTTTGCAATGCCACCCTTGTCTCTGATACCTGTACTCATAATTCTGTGTGCCATTATTGCGCTTGCCCTGGCGGCTCGGCTTATTCCAAACCTGGTAAGGGGCGCAAGACGGCGAAAGATGTTTGGTTTGGATGAAAGTACCGTGGCCATAAACAATATGTTTGTGTACATGCTGGAGTGGCTTTGGGTTTACGGCCTTAGGCGTGACAATGTGGTTTTTTCTGCGTATGGTTCCGACCTTGCCGGGCTTATATCACCCCAGTATTCCCAGGAATACGAGGGCGCGGCAGCCCTTTGGCGGGAGGCTGTGTACAGCAATCATGCTATGGACGAGGGCAAGCGCCAATATATGATGGCTTTTTTGGATAAGACTAGGACTATTGTCTGGAAAAATTCTGATATGCGGGCAAAATTGCGGATAAAATTTAGTCACTTCCTGTGAGTGAGCGATATGTGAATGAATATGATATATAGGTACGATTAGTGGCAAGAGCTTACCCTTTCCTGTGAGGTGTGGATAAAATGAAACAGACGAGAATATGGCCTATAATATTTATGCTACTAGCTTTGCTATTGTTGGCGGGATGCCGCTATAGGCTGTCGTATGCCGGTGCAGATACACCAGAAGAGCCGGATTATACATTCGGCATGGCTAGCGGTGCTGTCACGAATGAAACCCCACCGCCTAATGAAGCACCACAAGATGAAGATGAAGCTTTGCCGGATGACGAAGAATCGGAGGCCGAGCCAGACGATGAACCGGAGCCAGAACCTCCGCTAGATGAACATGAGCCCCTGTCTTCGCAAGAACCACAAGATGAAACAGAGCCTCCTTTAAATGCCGCAACGACACACACCGAAGCTACAACCGATGATCTTTCTCCTATAACAATGGAGATGCTGGCATCGGATGCACGGCAGTATGCCATTGCAGAAGGTGATTACTACACCACCGTAGGCACACAAGCAGGCGTTGACGCCAACAATGTGGTAACCATAGAAGAGCCCGCAACCGATGGCGATGGGGCCACCATAGAGGATAGTGGCGATGGTGGTGTGGTTGGGGTTATTGCCATCTACTCAACCTTGCTAAGGCAAGGGGTCAACACCCTTTTCCCTTGCCAGTTATTTTATATCTATGTTGAAACTCCTGCGGATTTTGTCACCGTGCCCCGTGGCTCGAATATGTACCAGCTGATGGTTGATGCCGGGGGAATAAACGTCAGCAGCCGCTTGTCGGGGGATATGCTGACGGTGACTGCTGATTGGGTAGTACGCAGAAACCCGGATATTATTGTGAAGTTTGTGGATGATACGGTTTTAGGTAGCGAGGTGACTAGTACTCAGCAGGCGGCTCAGGTTAGGGCGGCCATCATGCAGCGGGAAGGATGGGGGGCCATTGAAGCTGTGAGTAATGGCCATGTTGTGCTGCTGTCCATGGCGGTATTGGAAACGGAAGAAGCGCGGCTTGCGGCTATGCTGGCTGTTGCGCGGCTTATGTATCCTACGCTTTTTGAGGGGATTGATGCTGATGGGGTTATTGCTGGGTTGATCGGGGGGATGAGCGGTATTCATATATTTAGCTGAAAATCTTTCACAAGCTCTTTCATAAGCGAAACATCAAGGGGTAGAAACTCCTCTGTAGCGATTCTTGGTTCTGTCGCAACAGAGCAAGGAGAGTTTCTGCCCTTTCTTTTGTCACGATAAGACTTTAACCCCCAACCTTTTTTTGCTATAATCCAAACAAAATCTAAGAGCCACTCTTAGAAAATTTGCTGTGAGTGGAGAATCTACCTATATGCAAACCTATTTTTATGGAACAACCGTTATGAATCTTACGACCCTTAAGCCCTTTAGATATCCCGATTCAAAGATAATGCCTATGGGCGGCTGCTAAGATATGAAAAAGAAGGGCTGCTGATTATAAGGCGCTTTAACGAACTGCCTGAAGAAATACATGAAGGGCGCACGGAAACCGTGTTGCGCACAATCAAAAGGCTTAACTTATTAGATGAAATACACCCAATAGCGTCATTCATTAAGGAAAAGTTTCCAGAATTATGGGCACAAGCTAAAAACCAAGCAAAAGAAAGGACAACCCCATGACCGAAAACATAACCGCCTTACGCAACAAAATAGAAACCGACCTAGCCCAAGCCAAGGATCTACCAGCCCTAGAAGACCTGCGCATAAGCGTACTAGGCAAAAAAGGCGAAATCACAGACCTGCTAAAATCCCTAGGCAAGCTGCCGCCAGATGAGCGCCGCCAAGCCGGACAAGCCGCCAACGAGCTGAGGGACTGGGCCACCCAGGCCATTACCCAAGCCAAGGAGGAGCTAACCCAAGCCCAGCAAGCCAGTGCCCTGGCCACAGAATCAATAGACGTAACCTTGCCAGGCCGCAGGCGCAAGGTCGGGCGTCTTCATCCCATAAGCACTATCCATGTGCAGTTAGAAGATTTATTCACAAGCCTAGGCTTCAATATACTAGACGGCCCTCATATTGAAACGGTGTATCACAACTTCGATGCCCTCAATAGTCCGCACAACCACCCGTCCCGGGACGAGGCAGATACATTTTATTTTACGGATAATCTGCTGCTAAGATGCCACACATCTCCCATGCAGGTAAGGGCAATGGAAACCCAAGAGCCACCCATACGGGTGGTAGTCCCCGGTATGACATACCGCCGGGACGAAATTGACGCGACCCATACCCCGGCCTTCCATCAGATGGAGGGGCTGGTTATTGATAAGGGCATAACCTTTGGAGACTTGAAAGGGATGCTGGAAACCATTGTACGCAGGATTTTCGGCCCCGAGTCACAGATACGGCTGAGGCCTAGTCATTTCCCATTCACAGAGCCTAGTGCCGAGGTGGATATCACCTGCTATGCCTGTAAATCCGGCCAAAGCGAAGGCTGCCGGGTTTGCAAGGGCAGCGGCTGGGTAGAGCTTTGGGGCTGCGGCATGGTGCACCCAAATGTGCTGCGTATGTCGGGGATTGACCCGGAAGTGTATAGCGGATATGCCTTTGGGCTGGGTACGGATAGGATAACCTCGGCCCTATACGGCATTACTGACCCGCGGCTGTACTTTGAGAATGATATGCAGTTTTTGGGTCAGTTTTGATAATGCTCATATAGGCATATCAATTTACACCCTAAAAGTTGTTTCATTATTGACAAAAGCGATTAACCGATTAGATTCAAGAAAGGTGCATACCAAATGAACATCCCAATCTCCTGGCTAAAAGCCATCACCCCGATAGAAGATACCGCAGCGGTTTTTGCTGAAAAAATAACCAACGTAGGCCTGGCAGTAGAGGCCATAAACCAGCCCCATGCCGATATTACCGGCATAGTTGTGGGCAAAATAAAATCTATAACCAGACACCCAGACGCCGACAGGCTGTGGGTGACTCAGGTAGATGTAGGCGGTGACGAACCTTTGCAAATCTGCACCGCTGCAGATAACTTGAAGGAAGGGGACTATATCCCAGTAGCAGTACACGGGGCCACTTTGGCAAACGGCTTAAAAATCAAAAAAAGCAAAATGCGGGGCCAGGAGTCCAACGGGATGCTGGTTTCCGTGGAGGAACTGGGCTATACCCGGGAAGACTACCCCGAAGCGCCGGAAGATGGCATTTATGTTTTTGGGCAGCCTCATCCTCTGGGGGATGACGCCAAGCCCTACCTTGGCTTGTCCGATGATGTGCTGGAATTTGACATTCTTTCCAACAGGCCTGACACCAATGCGGTGATAGGCGTTGCCCGTGAAGCCGCAGCGCTGTATGGCAAGCCCTTTGTGCTGCCCACGCCCCAGCTTAAGGAAGAAGCCCGAGGCCAAGCCTCTGACTATGTAACCGTGGAAATAAAGGACGCGGCCCGCTGTCCCAGGTATATCGCCAGGGTTGTGACAGATGTGGAAGTTGGCCCATCTCCAGGGTGGATGCGCCGCAGGCTTTCCATGGCTGGAATACGGCCTATCAACAATATCGTGGATATCACCAACTATGTAATGCTGGAATATGGCCAGCCCCTTCATGCCTTCGATATAAGTGCTGTGGCCCGCAAGGATAATAAGCACTGTGTAGTGGTGCGCACAGCCAACAAAGGCGAAAAATTTACAACCCTGGACGGGGTGGAGCGCAGCCTTTCTGATACCACGCTCCTTATCGCCGACCATGAAAAGCCTATTGGTATCGCCGGTATAATGGGAGGCGAAAACTCCTGCATAACCGATGACACAAAGATAATCCTATTCGAATCCGCTAACTTTGACTCGGCCAACATCCGTCAAAGCGCCCGGCAGCTGGGTATGCGCACAGACGCTTCCGGCCGTTATGAAAAAGGCCTCGATCCAAACCTGGCTCTATTATGCACAAACCGGGCTATGCAGCTTATTGAGGAGCTGGGCTGCGGCAAAGTTGTAACCGGAATGGTAGATGCCTACCCAACCCCGCGTGGCGAGCAGACTATCCTGTTTAGGCCAGCCAATATCAAGGATTTGCTGGGGCTTGAGAGTTTGTCTGCCAATGATATCTGCGGGTATCTTAGCCGGGTGGGTATCAACACCGGGCCTTCGCAAAACAATGGCGAATATGTAGCGGCTATTCCTACCTTCCGGGCGGATATTATTGGCGAGGCCGACTTGGCTGAGGAAGTTGGGCGTTTTTATGGATTAAATAATATTCCGTCACGGTATGTGCAGTGGGTGGATGGCAGACAGGTTGTTGAAACCTTGGCCAAGATGCAAAGTCCTCTTGACGGCGCTGCCGCATCTCCAGCACAAAAAAATCCAGGCGACCTTGGCACACCAACATTGCCTCCCTCCCGCAAGTTGATGAACAAAATCAAAGAAATGGCTGTAGCTTTAGGATACTACGAGGCCAAGACCTTTCCATTCGAAAGCCCAAAGGTCTTTGACAAGCTGCTGCTGCCTCAAGACCATCCAGACAGGGTGCACCTGGCCATAAAAAATCCACTGGGAGAAGATATGGGCATCATGCGCACCCTTCCTATTAACGGGCTATTGGAAGGCCTGGGCCGCAACGCCAATAATAGTAACGAGTCGGCATACCTTTTCGAGGTGGCAAAGACTTATCATCCCAAGGCCCTCCCTCTTACAGAGCTGCCACGAGAGCCTTATTTCATGACCCTGGCTGCCTATGGCCCTGATGTAGAGTTCTTGTCTGTCAAAGGCGATGTAGAAGAGATATTAGCTGCTTTAAATGTCAAAAATATTGGCTTTGCCCAGCATCAGCTTCCGTATACGCATCCAGGTTATACTGCGCTTATTCAGGTACTGCCTGACAAAGCTTATGGTGATTCGCAAGCTGATTGCCCGGCTCCTATCGGCTATTTGGCCCAAGTCCACCCACAAGTATGCGAAAACTACCAAATAGGCCGCCCGGCATATATTGCCGTGCTGTGCATGGAAGCCTTAAGCGAGTTGGCACTAGGCCCCAGAAGCTTTACTCCGCCGTCAGTTTTCCCAGCAATGACACGGGACTTAGCCCTTGTTGTTGCGGAAACCGTAACCGCTGCGGATATTGAAATCGCCATCCGGGAAAGAGGCGGTCGGTTGCTTACTGAGGTGAAGCTGTTCGATGTATATCAGGGGCCCCAGATTGAAGCGGGGCATAAATCCATGGCCTACGCCCTTAAGTTTAGAGCAAAAGACCGCACCCTCACCGACAAAGAAGCCCAAAAGGCTATGGGTGCAATAGTTGATAATCTCACGAAGAAGCTTGGAGCCCAAGTGCGGGATAAGTAAGAAGCTGTGGGCTGAGGGGAACAAATGCGTTCTCAAGTAGCCCTTGGAGGATAAAATGGTATACATCTACATGCTGCCGGCAGCCTTTCTGGCCCCGGTTATACACGAATGGGTCAAGGCAATATGCAGCACATTGCAGGGAGACCCCAGTCCCAGAAATCACGGTTTTTTGACACTAAACCCCCTTAGATACTTCGAGCCTATTGGGTTTTTGTTTATCTTGCTTTTTGGGTTTGGATGGGGCAATCCCACGCCGACGGCGGCATTGCACTATAGAGATCGCAGGCGGGGGACTTTGGTTACCCATGCCGTGCCCATTTTGGTCAATTTATTGTTGGGCATGGGGGCTGCGGTTGGGGTTGCTGTGCTAGCTACCCAGGTGTATGGGCCAATGCATTACACTAACTTGACTCATGTTTTTGTTAATTTTCCCTTTATGGTTCCAAATTTTTATTTTGCCAGCATTTTGATGCTTTCACATTTTGCGGTGGTCAACATAAACTTGGCGCTGTTTAATCTTATTCCCGTGTATCCGATGGCTGCCAATAAGCTGATGCTGGTGTTCTCGGCCCCAGAAACCATTGCCAGGGTCAGCCACAACGAAAAACCCATGCAGGTTATCTTGCTTATTTTGCTTATCCTTGGGGTGGTGCGCTGGGTGCTTAACCCCATCACTGTACGGATTGTGGCCATTGCTTGGGGGATAGTTGTCTGATGGAAATAAAGCTGGCGGCCTACGAAGGCCCCATGGATTTGCTGCTAAGGCTGATTCAGCGGAACGAAATAGACATCTATGACATCCCCATAGCAGAGCTAACAGCCCAGTACATCCAAGAAATGCCCCGTGTGCAGCAAAGTGGTTTTGCTGCAGCAGATCAAGAGGATGCAGCTTTGTCTGGCACAGCGCAAGCGTATACAAGTGAGAGCTACTATAGTATGGATCAGATAAGCGAATTTGTACTTATGGCAGCTACATTGCTGGAAATAAAGTCCCGGATGCTGCTGCCAAAGCCCAAGGTAGAAGATGACACCGAGCCGGAAGACCCACGGGAAGCCTTGGTACAAAAGCTGCTGGCTTACCAGGAAGCCCAGGCTCTTGCGGCAGAGCTCACCCGTATTTCCCCGCCTGGGCAGCGGTTGTCCGGGGCAGGTGACCCGAAACTGCTTGAGGAAATATCAGCGGATATTGATAGCCAGACCCCAATAATGGAGGGGATTGACCTAAGCCAGATTTGGGAGCTGTTTACGGATGTAATGAGCCGCAGGGCTGCCCGCCGAGATCCTATCCGCGCCGGCTTTGGCGAAATGCCAAAGGAGCGGTTTACGATACCTGAGAAGATTGCCCTTATAAATCATCAACTGGAGACTCATGGTAACGTGCGGCTTTCGGTGTTGTTTGAAAGCTGCCGCAGCCGTACCGAGATGGTGGTTACCTTCCTGGCGCTGCTTGAGATGATACGCCGGGGTATGGTTAAGGCCCGGCAGGATAAGGCTTTTGAAGATGTGCTTTGCGAGAGCGCATAGTGCGCATAAAGATGCTTATGTGAGATGCATATAGCGCCGATGACTTTGACAAAGCCGATTAGTGATGCGCGTTTTTGACGTAAAAAGCATTGATGATTTGGTCATAACCGATTTGTAAGAAAGGATTCCCATGCCAGTACATTCCACTGATAGAGAAAAAATGCTTGAAGCCATGCTTTTTGCAAGTCCTGACAGCGTGCCCCTGGCCAGCTTGGCTGAGGCCTTGGGCTGTGATATCCCCCTAACCAGAAATTTACTGGCCCGCATGGCCGAGGCTTATGCTGACGACCAAAGTGGCATACAGTTACAGGAGATAGACGAGTCATATCGGTTGTGCACCAATCCTATCTACTACCAGGCCATTGAGCGATTGCTAAAGCTTAAGCCCCGCCGGGCCCTTTCTCAGACTTTGCTTGAGACCTTGGCCATTGTGGCTTATAAGCAACCGGTTACTAAGGCAATAATTGAGGATATCCGTGGGGTTAATGCCGACCATGCTGTTAACCGGCTGATGGAGTATGGTCTTATTACAGAGAAGGGGCGCTTGGATGCGCCTGGCCGGCCTATATTGTTTGGTACTAGTGATGAGTTTCTTCTGTACTATGGGCTTAGAAATGTTGAGGAATTGCTGGCGGCTAATGCAGGGAAGGCAAATCTGGAGATGGTGCAGCTTATGCTGCGGGAGGAGTAAATAATATGACCCAAAACCTAGACGTAACCGCGCTTCTATCCCCACCAAACCTACTGGGATGCAAGCGCGTTCTTTGTATCCAGCCCCACCCAGACGACAATGAAATAGGCGCTGGCGGCACAATAGCAGCCCTAACCCGCACTGGATGCGAAGTCCACTACCTAACAATAACCAATGGTGACAAGGGCAATCTAGACTACACCGCAACCAAAGCTCAAACTGCACAAACCCGCCGCCAGGAAGCGGAAAAATCCGGGCGCATACTAGGTGCAACCCATTTTCACTTTCTAGACCACGGTGACGCAGAGCTATCCGACGTCCTATCCTTATCCAAAGAAATCGCAGAAGTAATACGCGTTACCCAGCCCGACGCTATACTATGCCCAGACCCCTGGCTACTCTACGAAGCCCACTACGACCACCATGTAACAGGCATGGCCGCGTCCAACGCCTTCCAAATGAGCGGAAGCCGCCACCTGCCTGACGGCCAAGAGCCCTGGCGGGCTGCGGCGATAGGCTACTACTTCACCGCAAACCCCAACACGGTAATAGATATAACCGACACCTTCGAGATAAAATTCCAAGCGATAGCCGCCCATGAAAGCCAGATTGATGAGCAAACTATGGCTATGTTCAGGCTATATTTCACGATGAAAGGCCAGGAGCTTGCCGCAGGCAAAGGCTTTGCCCTAGGGGAAGGCCTGAAGGTGCTTAGCCAGCTTCACACCCACTGCTTTGTAGACGCGTACAAGATATAGGGAGGAATGAAGATTATGAATAGCAAGCCCAACCGCAGTTACAACAAACCCTGGCGTTACGCCCTAACTATGTTTGGCCTATCAATTGTTGGCTATATGTACACAGCCTATGGTACATTTTTCTACAATGTGCTGCTGGGCCTACCCATGCAGATAATCGCTTTAGGAACGCTGCTTTTTGCCATTTGGGATGCCTTCAATGACCCTATATGCGGCTTCCTGTCTGACAGAACCCGAACCCGCTTTGGCCGCCGCCGTCCGTGGCTGCTTGCAAGTGTGCCGCTATTTGCGCTGTCTTCTATTTTGTTCTTTAGCCCACCAATTGCTCTTGGGACAGGGGTTGCGCTGTCGGTTTTTTATATTTTCTTTTTGATGCTTACAGAGACATCTCAAACCATCGCCAGCGTAAACTATCACTCCCTGCTGCCGGAGCTATACCGTGAAACATCTGAGCGTAATAAGGCCAATGCCATCCGTCAGGCCTTGCAGCTTGCCGGGATGATAATAGGTGTGTCTATGGTTCCCCTTATTGCTGAGGTTGTTGGCTATCCTCTCACGGCTGTTTTTCTGGCAGTGGCTGGAGGCAGCATAATCATTTATTCGATTTTTGGCTTAAAAGAGCGTGATGATTTTAGCGAACTACCCCAGCCAAAGCTGTTGGATTCCCTCAAGGCTGTAATAGGCAACCGCAATTTCTGGTTTGTTTCACTGTCTCACTTTTTCTATATAGCCACGTCAGGGCTGTTGCTTGCAGGGATACCTTTTTTTGTTATGTTTACGCTGGATTTGCCTGGGGGCATGGCGGCGGTGCTGTCTGGGGCCGTTTTTGTTACAGCTATCCCCTCTATGTTTCTATGGTACAAGCTGATTAACCGTTACGGCACGCTTTTTGTGTGGCGTATTGCACTGGCATGGCTGGGACTTTCTATGGTTCCCATGTTTTTTGCCAGCGAAATCATCTTAGCCAGCATTGCAGGGATGCTTATAGGCATCGGCATAGCTGGTGTAACCGCCAACCTAGACATGATCAACTCCGAGCTTATTGAAGAAGATGCCGAAAAACACAGCGTCCGCCGGGAGGCCACCTTCTTTGCCTCAATCAGCTTTGTGACAAGATTGTCAGGTCTAGTCCGCAGCGGTGTTTTCTTCTTACTCTTTATGATATTTGCCTTTGAAAGCGGGGATTATCCTGGTGATAGGCCCGCCGAGGCAGCCCGGTTTATGATGGTTGTTTTCCCTGGGGCTTTGATGGTGTTTTCTTTTATTGCATCCTTGTTTGTGCAGTGGGGTAAGTCCGTGCAGACGGGGAAGAGCTAGGGCTCAGACAGAAAAAAATGTAATATTTCCCCCTCCTCCAACATAAATTAGCCTATGAACCCATCATAGGCTTTTCCATGCACATATAAAAGGAGGTAAACAGGTGGCATACGACCTAGTAAGGGAGCAGGTCTTCCTAGATCAATGCGTAGGCAGCGAGCAAACGCAGATTATGCTTGAGGGGGATATTATCGTCCCTGATTCGAGGCCAGATATGGCCGTACTATTGCAAACAGAAGAAAAGATTATCATAGACCGCACAGAGGTTTCGGCAGATAGGGTCAACTTTGTGGGCCGGTTAAACATATCACTGCTGTACATAGCCAAAGGCCAGGAGCAGCCCGCATGTGCAGTAACCCTATCCCGGCCCATAGACGATTTTATCAATGTAGATGGGGTAACCAAGGACATGTGGGTAAGCGCTAAGGCCGAAATCACCCACATAGATTACCGGATGCTAAATGACCGCAAAGTGAATTATCGTGCCGTCGTAACCGTTCATATCAATGCTGAACGCTCAGATGCCCACGAGATGGTCGTACATATCCATGACGTGCCGGAAAATCAGCTTTTAAAAAGCAACCTAAACATCAACCGCACAATAGAGCATAAGCAAGACCGTTTCTTGGTAAGCGATGCCCTTGCACTGCAGGCAAGCAAGCCCAATGTTAGAGAAATCCTGATGGTAACGGCCCACATCACCAACCGGGATGTCCGTCTAGCCAATGGCCGTGTAAACCTAAACGGTGAAATCCTAGTCACAACCCTGTACCGTGGCGACAGTGATGACAGCATAATAGAGTTTGTAGAACACGAGCTGCCTTTCAACGGCCCCATAGACGTATCCGGGGCCCGAGATGACATGTTCGCTGACGTAAACCTGCAGGTAATGGACCACCACGTACAAGTGCGCCAAGACGACGATGGGGAAGACCGGGTACTAGAAATTGAGGTCTCCGTTGGTGTCCAGATGAAGGTCTACAGCACTGTGGCAATCCCCATACTGGAAGACGCCTATGTAATCAACCAGCGTTTGACTTTGGCTAAAACACTGGTGCGCTACCCCCGTCTGGTATGCCTAAACCGCAACCAGGCCCCTATTAAAGAGGTGGTGGCCCTTGGCAACGCCGCCCCAAATATGCTGCAAGTTTTCCGGGTAAAGGGCAATGCCTACCTGGACGAAGTCAAGGTAATTGAAGACAAAGTGGTAGTGGAAGGGGCCATCACCACAGATATCCTGTATGTGGCAGAAAGCGACGCCGCGCCTTTGGGCAGCTTCCGCACAGTGATACCATATCGCCAGGTAATCGAGGCCAAGGGCGCAAAGCCAGGTATGCGGGTGAATGTGACCACTTCCATAGACCATGTGGCCTTTTCCATGCTTAGCGGCCGGGAAACCGAGGTGCGGTTCCTGCTTACCTTCAATACCCAGGTGATTGAAGAAGAAGAAACCCGGATTATCCACAATATTGAGTTTGCTGATATGGAGCCGGAAGCCCTTGCAAGTCAGGCCAGCATGACGGTGTATATTGTGCAGCCCGGGGATAATCTTTGGAAGATTGCCAAGAGGTACAATACTGCAATTGATGAACTACTTGCCGTTAATGATATTGAGCATCCTGGGAAGATTATGCCAGAGCAGAAGTTGCTTATTCTCAAGACAGGGCTGTAGCTGATATACAACATAGTGAAGGCCTAGGAATCTGCCTGCTGCGATTGAAAGAATAGTCACAGCAGACGGGTTCCTAGGCCTTGGTGTTGCGCTTTTGATGATTTTGGTAAAAGATCGCGAAGCTTAGAAGCTGTATTCAACTCCGACAATAGCGAATTTTCGCGGCAGATTTTCGTCAATTGAGGAGGTTCTGACGCGGCTTGCCCATAAGGCAAGCAAGGAGGAGCCAACGAAAAGTGGCGGAAATATGACCGAAAAGGCGCTGTTGGCGGGGTTGAATACAGCTTCTTAGATAGGTTTTTAACTGAAATCGGTATAAGGCGGATTGCCGGTTGGATACGTAAGCTCAATAATAAGATGCAACCATGAATAATCTTCAATATCATATCCCAGCCCAAAGCCCTCGATATAGTCCCACCTAAGCAGCGGCTTCTTAAACATGTAAACACCATCAGGAGGGGTATGCTGACCGAAAAATAAGTTTAGTCTAAAGCTTCGGTTTGTGCTGCTGCCTGGAGGGATATCGTCTATCCATGCCGGAAGGGCAGACAAATCACTGCCGATTTCAAACCATTCATCATCTATTAGCTTGAAGGCCAGTATCATTTGGCTAAACCCGTGCCAGTAATGTGACGCGTTGGTGACGGTGTACTCAATCATGTCTCCATCGCGGTTGTGTATAATGTTGTGGATGTATACGTTTTCCTCTGTAAGCTCGATGTTTGCGGGGGTGGAGGCTATGTATAGGATATTGTTGTCCGCCATGTCTTCACCGGGGCCCGTTGTGAAAATGGCGAAAAATAGCCATGCAACCAGTATCAGCCATAATATGAACATGTAGTGCTTCAGTTTTAGTTTCTTAAACATATTGGCATCCTTCCTAGCTTCTTAAGTATATCGGTATCCCTCTAATTAGCGCCCAGCTGCCGTTTGGGCCGCTTGCTGACACATGCACTATTTATTCATATGGTAGTATTTGCATATAATTTTGTCAAAGACCTATGCTGCTCAAAAATAAACAAACAAGCCCTCTGTAGCTGTAAAAGATGCCATAGAGGGCGATGATGTCCCTTAAAATTCCATTATGAAATATAACCATATGGGATTGTCAACGTCCATCCGCCAGCCGTGGTGCTCATTATAAGGCATTTGATATGACGGATGCACAAACAAATAAATACCAGAAGGAAGTGTGTGACTGTTGAAATAGAAATCCAAGCAAACACTCCGCTCTACGCTTCTATTGGGATGAATCTCGTCACCTGGTAACATAATGCCGCACAATGACATGTAGTTGATAGCTGCGCAGGCTATTTGCTATAAGGTAAAATTTTCATGTAAATTTATCAATGTGTGCAAAAAAATAAATAAAGTATATATTTGATGCTTTTTACCAGTGTCATGACAGATATATCATGATTGATGAGAAAATATACCTGCAAAATAGTTGTACGGCTAGAAAAAAGGTTGCCTCATTCACACCAGAACAAGACAACCTAATGAAAAATCACTACATAATGTAAGTAAATCAGCCTTGCAAATTATCATTGATGCTGCTTACTACTCACCACCATGCTACTTACCGCTTAATACAGTCTGCTCCGCACATTATTACGCCAATCCAGATGCCCATTATCAAGGGCCATCAGGAGTGCCTCTGCAGTGGCCAGATTACTTGCCAGCGGAATATTATGCACATCACAAAGCCTCAGCACCGACATAATATCCGGCTCATACTGCTTTTGATGCAGAGGGTCTCTAAGGAAAATAACCAAGTCAATATCATTGAGGGCAATCTGAGCCCCCATTTGCTGGCCGCCGCCTAGATGCCCGGCCAGGTACTTGCTTACGCTTAAGCCGGTGGCGTCTTCTACCAACTGGCCCGTTGTGCCGGTGGCATAGAGCCGGTGCTTAGTTAGTATATGGCGATATGCCACGCACAAGTTCTCCATTAATTTTTTCTTGTTATCATGTGCCACTAATGCGATGTTCATGGCTGTACCGCCTTTCAAATTTTGCTGTCATTCATATCGTGATTGTGCTGCTGATTTCATGGTCTTAGAGTCTTCATCAATCGTCGTAATCGTCATCAAACTCATCCTTCTCCCGCCTAAGCCCCACATTAAGCACCATGCCCATGGCAATCATGTGCACCCAAATCATAGAGCCGCCATAGGACACAAAGGGGAAGGGCATACCCGTGGCGGGTACAAGCCCCGTTACTACCCCAACATGGACAAAGGTTTCAAAGATAAGCATACCGGCAACCCCAGCGGCAATAAGCCTGCCTTGGATATCAATTGCCCGCAGTGCGATTATAATACACTTTATTACCATGATAAGTATAGCCCCAATAAGGATTGCACTACCAACAAATCCAAATTGCTCGGCTACAACAGCAAATACTGTGTCATTGTGGGCCAAAATCAGGTAGATTTGGTTGTTCATGAAGCCGCGGCCTGTAAGGCCCCCTGCGGCTATGGCTCTGCGGGAGTTTTGTATTTGCCGCCAGGCGTCGTCGCAAAGCTCGGGATAAAGGTTTACACGGATGCGCCATACTTGGTAGGGCTGCATTACCCTGTACAGGATAAGGGGCTCGTCACGCATAAGATCAAGCCATAGGAAAGTCAAGGCCCCGGCAACAACAATTGTGCCGATAATTATATAGCGCAACTTAAGCCCTGCAGTAAAAAGTACAACAAGGGAGGCAAAGGCAATTACCAGCGCCGCAGACAAGCTGGGCTGGCTTGCCACAAAAAAAACCGGCACTGCAAAGGCCGCAAGCACCATGCCAAGCCATAATATGCGGTTAAACTTGTCCTTCAATACTTCCAAAAGCTTTGCAAGAAAAATAATCATAAAAATCTTGGCAAACTCGGAAGGCTGCAGACTTATAACCCCGCCGGGCACGGGTATAGGCAGCCATCTTGCCGTTTGTGTTACCGGGTCTGGCCCCATGATAAAAAGAGCAATAAGCATTGCCATCATAATACCATATATAATCAGATATAGCCTTGTAATAAGCCGATAATCTATGCACGCAAAAACCAGCATCAGTACAGTGCCGCTTATCACATGCATACGCTGAAACCGCCACAGGCCTCCAAATGCAGCTTGCTCTCTTGCCGGCATACCTGCGTGGTTGGAGGAGGCGTAAATCATAACAACGCCAAAAACACTTACGGCAATAACCGTAAGTGCCAGCAAATAATCAAAGGACTTTAAGCCCTGTATTATGGCCTCTTTCCTCTTCATAGATTATTTCTGCCTCCTGGGGGGAACACCCGCATTTACAAGTTGTTGTGGCAATGTGGTTTTCTTCACATTTTTCTTCTCATGTTGCGGATGGGGATGTCGGCTTTTAGCCTTGACTCCGAAATTTCTCCGCCTCTGCTTTGCTGGCAGATTTGGATATCCAAATCTTGATCGTCTACGTCTATATATTTGCGCATTACGTCAAGGATGTCATTTTTCATCATCTCAAGCAGTTGGGCAGAACCTTCTACCCTGTCTGCCACGAGAACCATCTTTAACCGGCCAAGAGCTATGTCCTTTGATCTGGTTTCTGTGGATTTTCTACCAAAACCTAGCATTTAATCACCTCGTGTTATAGCAAATTAATTCGAAAACAGTCACGCCTGTCGCCGAAAACCCGTTGAAGCGCCCGGGATTTTCGGCTCGGGCGGGACTGTTTCTCATTGAATTTGCTTTACTTCTTAAAGAAGTTCTTAATCTTCTTGAAAAGCCCAACATCACCGAACAAGTCCATAAGAGGGACAGACTCGCCCAGTATACGCCTTGTGATATCTCTAAAGGCTTGTCCTGCCAAGGATTTTTCGTCAAGGACACAGGGCTCGCCACGGTTGGTGGATACTATTATGCTCTCGTCGTCTGGGACTATACCCAGCACATCTATTGCCAAAATCTCAGAAATGTCTTCCAAGGTCATCATGTCGCCCCGTTTTACCATTTCCGGCTTTATGCGGTTTAGTATCATCATGGGGGGCGGTAGTTCGCTGGCTTCCAGCAGGCCTATGATTCTGTCGGCGTCGCGGATTGCGCTTACCTCTGGAGTTGTTACCACTATAGCCTTGTCCGCACCGGCTATTGCATTTTTGAAGCCTTGCTCTATTCCGGCGGGGCAGTCTATAAGTACGTAGTCGTATTCTTCCCGCAATTGGCTGCATAGTTTACGCATTTGCTCTGGGCTTACGGCGTTTTTATCTTTTGTCTGCGCCGTGGGAAGCAGAGACAGACTTGAATGGGTCTTGTCCCTTATTAAAGCTTGCTTAAGCCTGCAATTGCCCTCTACAACATCTACCAGGTCGAATACTATGCGGTTTTCCAGACCCATTACTACGTCTAGGTTTCTAAGGCCTATGTCCGCGTCTATTAGCACCACTTTTTTGCCATGGCTGGCTAGGCCTGTGCCTATGTTAGCGGTGGTTGTCGTCTTTCCTACGCCCCCCTTGCCGGAGGTGATTACAAAAACTTCGCTCATCTTTTCCCCTCTTTACTATAGATATTTTCTGTATCTGTTACGCAAGATTGCGATATATAACTCTGATAGATTGCATATACGAGAGCCTTATAGCGGTGCGATACATGAGAGCGCCCTACAAGGGTGCGATATAAACCTGTCCATCGTGGATATACGCCCATGCGCCTTTTTCGTAGTGCTCGGAAACGGATTCCTCTGGGATGTATGTAACAACCCTTGCAATACGTATCTGGGTGGGCTTGAACTCCAGGGCCGACACAAAGCAGTCTCTGTCGCCGCTCCCATTATCTTCTGGAGGCGCACCGGCCCAGGCCATGCCCCTTAGTGCCCCCAGGATAACAATATTGCCCGTGGCCTTTATCACGGCGCCTGGATTTACGTCCCCAAGTACCACAACGGAGCCGTTTTGCCGGATGGTCTGGCCGGAGCGGATGCTGCCGCGGTAATAGAATGTCTCACTTGAGGTGGGTTGTAGCCCCGGCGGTGATGATGGCAGAAGTTTTGGCTCCATCATCACAGGGACTTCGTGTACCTCTTCTACGTCCAAGTTGGCTTCAAATTGGATAATATCCAGCAGTATCCGCTCCTCGTGGGGGGATAGCTGCCGGCCTTTGAATGTAACGGCTGCCTTGGCCCCTTCAAAGAAGCTCCTGGAACCGGCAACGCGCTTACGCAGTACGTCTTTTATAAGGTCAAATTCCGCCTTGTCGTCAAGCAAGATGCTTATTCCGTCCCGGCGGCCTTTTAGTATTACGCATTGTTTTTCTTTGAATATATCCTTGCGAGTCTGGTTTGCCATGCAAACCCTCCGTTTCAATGGGCGTTGCCCTATGGTTTTGATACTTTTGCCAAACCTTTTTAGGCCGCTTGTTGCCTGGGTTTGTCCCGGTTTTTATGTGTGCTTTTTGCTAGGTTTTTTCTATGGCCGCAGGGTGTTGTTTGACGCCGGCTGCTCTGCCTCCAGCCCCTGACCAAGGGCCACTGCTATCATATCCCTGGCAATCCGGCCAGAAACCTGTGTGTAGGCCGTGGTAGCCCCAAAGGGTACTGTTACATAAATAGAAATCTGTGGGTCATCTATGGGTGCAAAGGCCCCAAAGGCTGAATGTGGAAAGCGGGTGAGTATCTGCTGGGTGGTACTGGTTTTGCCTGCCACATCTATGGGGAAGCCCCTGAATAGATTTACGGCTGTACCTCCGGCGCCGGGCTGCGTAACCAGGCGCATACCCTCGGTTACCTCATCCCAGGTAGACTCGTTAAACTCCAGGCCCATGCATACAGCCTCAGGCTCTGTCCGCCGTATGGTTTGGCCAACGGCGTTTTCTATATGGCCTACCAGGAATAAACGGTAATTTGTGCCACGGTTGGCAAAGACATTCATGGCCCTGGCCATCTGGGCTGTTGTGTAATTGTTAAAGCCCTGGCCGATAGCGGTACGTATCATGTCACCGTCAAACCATCGTTGTTCGTGAAGAGGGGCGTTTTCGTTGGCCTGTAGCACTAGGAATTGTTTAAAATCTGGGGAGGCAATCCTTACGCCATCAAAGCCAATGTATTGCTCATGAAACTCTAATATCTCAACGCCAGTGCCTTGATGGAGGCCAAAGTGCATCATGTATGTGTTCATGATTTCTATGCCGGCCAAAGTACGGTTGTCTGTACCGCTGCCAAGATTAAATGACGCTTCTGCAAAAAAGTAATTGCAGCTTACGGCAATGGCTTGGGCCACATTGATACTACCATGCCCGGCACTCCAACAGCGGAAGTGCGGACGTCCGGCTCGGGTAAAATGCACCCGGTCAAAAATACGGGTTGAGGGGGTGATAGAACCGCCTTCCAGGGCGGCTACTGCCGTAATCATTTTAAAATTGGAGCCGGGGGCCCGTGGCTCTCTAAAGGCCCTTGCCAGTGCCGGTTCGGTTGGGTCCATAAAATATATATGGTTAAAATATGCCACGTCCATATTGTTGACTAGGCGATTATTGTCATAAGAAGGATAGGACACCGCCGCAAGCACGGCCCCGGTGGGAACATCAACTATTACCATGGAAGCGGAGTAGGGGTCTTGCCCTACTTGTTGAGGGGTAATCTCCCAGGTTTCTATTTTTTCTATTAGAACGCTGCGGGCCAGGGAGTCTCGGGCGGCCCCTGTGCGGGTTGTAAGCTGCTGCTCTATATTGCCGTCTGGGTCTGTAATCTGCCCAGTGCCGATTAAGGTAAGCAGCATTTTGGCTGGGGTAACGCGAATGGGGCTAGAGCGCATCCCGTCTATTATAAGGTTATTGATGCGAGTGAGGTCTTCTCGGGAAGCGTTGGGGGTGGCATCGGGGAAGCGTTGCAAGATGTATTGCTGCATTGCCATTGCCGGGCCATCTTCTGCGCTAAGCACAGCACGGACATCCAGGTTGTACCCCCGTACAAAGGAGATAAACACCTGCTGCGGGGTTAATGGGTGGGACCGTGGATCCCGGGAGTTAAGACGGTTAATCAGCACCTGAGTAAGATAGTGCTTTAGCATATAGTAGGCTTCTATCTGCAGTTCCAGGTCTATTGTAAGGAAGATGCGGTCCCCGGGCTGAGCCTCTTGGATGATTGTGGGCTGGCCGATTCTTGCACCCATGCGGTTGACTTCTATGGTTTGGAGGCCTGGTGTGCCCCGTAGATAGTGCTCCATGCTACGCTCTAACCCTTGGCGGCCAAACATATCTGTATGGGTATAGCCCAGATGCTCGTTGGTGGCCAGGTCTTCGGCGGTGATTTGGCGCAGATAGCCGATTATATGGGACATGTAAATGCCTGTAGGGTATTCTCGGGTGGCTTGGATGTCAATATATATCCCTGTGAAGAGGGTGTTGTTTTCCGCTATTGCGGCTATTGTCTCTTGAGAAACATCGATGGCGAAAAGTATGGGTACAGGGTTATAGTGCTCTATCAAAATAAGCCTTTCGCGGAAAATTTTGCACCGAAAGTTTAGTATGCGTACCGCGTCTTCATCGCTTTTATCCGGGTCAATGCCAAAGCGCTCCCTCAAATTAAGGAAGCTTTCCTCTGCGGTTGCGTATCTGGGGTTGGGGATTGCCATATCGTCCTTCCAGCGGAATTGCTGTTGAGGGCTGGCAGCTATGGCGGGGTTAAATTCGAAAGGGTTAAGGCTTATGGGGAAGCTGTTTACATAGTCTTCGCCATTGCGCTGGAAGAGAAGAGCCAACTGGAAAAGGGCCTCGTTGGTGATGGGTACGCTTGGATCCATTTTCACGACAAAGACCAAGCGATTCTGGGCCAGAGGGCGGCCATGTCTGTCGTAGATTGTACCCCGTAGGGCGGGGGTTGGAATTGTGACATGATGGGTAACAGGAGGCGGGGCCTCGAAGGTATGGGCCAGTACGATTTGCAGCTCAAAAAGCTGCACCAAAATTGTGCCAAAGAGGGCCACAGACAAGATAAACAGCCACAGTATCCGATGAGTGATAAACCGGAAAATATACATGCCAACTTCTTTGATAAGCTCTATCATTCCCGGTCTCCTTCGAATAAGTTTCGTCTTTCAGACTCCCACCGCTCTATCCGTCCATTGATGAAGTGCAGCAAGCTGTATAGCGGTATGGATAGGCAGGCGGTGTATATTGTTGTGGGCAAAATAATCGTCCATGCAAACTGGGCCAGATTCAAATATCCAAGAAAAAGGAAGGACGATACATAAATCACAAGCTGCTGGGCAAGCACTGCTACCAGTACCATGAAAAATGGAAGGAAATAATTGTCCTTGAAAAAGTCCCTAAAAGGCTTGCCTGATGCATAGCCGGTAAGAAAACCCAACAGCGCAAACATGCCAAGAGGCCCGCCGGAGAAAATATCCTGTAAAATCCCCGCCGAAAATCCGAATATCGCCCCTTCAACATCACCTCGGAGAAGGCCGTAGCCTACAATAAAAATCAGAGCGGTTTCTGGGGTCACCCCAAGTATGGCCATTTGTGGCCACACAGATGTCTGGAGTATATAGTTTATCAATATTAAAAGGCCAATGACGGCTGTTCTCATCGCTTATCTCCTAGGGCTATGGGAAACATACGCACCACCCTGACAGTGCGATGTGGTTTTCTTGATTACTAATCATCGTCAAAGATATCTGTATCCGGGGCATCTTCAAACAGCTCCATTACAATCAGCACAAAATCTATCCTGTCTAAGCTGGCGGTGGGCTGGATAATTGCGTATTGGGTAAGGCCGCCCGGCACAGGATGCACCTCTGTTACCGTACCAAGGGATAGCCCAGGCGGAAAAAACGCGCCATGGGCAGATGTAATAATTTCGTCTCCAACCATGAAGCGGGCCGTGGCCAGGATATAGTCCATCCGCATAAGCCCATCGTTGGCGAGATCAAGACGTCCGCGTACCGTGCCTACTTCTTCTGTGCGAGCGTTGCGGGCAGCTGCTCCAAAGCCATTGTCCATAATGGAAATAACCTGGGCGTGATTTGCCCCTACTTGGCCTATACGGCCAAGGACGCCGCCATCTTCCCCAAGGACTATCATGTTAGGCAAGATTCCGTGGTTTTCGCCTTTGTCTATGATGAAACGTGACTGCCAGTCATTGGGATTTTGGCCTATGATCCTTGCACCTTCCATGGGCAGGTGAGGGTAGCGCTGGCGCATGTTGAATAGATTATGCAGGTGTATGCTTTCTTCATCAAGGCGCTGAAGCCGGGCGTTTTCGGCTCGAAGCCGGGCGTTTTCGTCCCGCAGGGCACGGTTTTCGGAGAGGATTTGCTCGCTTTGGGCCAGTACGGCAAAGCGACCGCCTATCCAGGTTGTGGCCGATGACGCCCCTCTTTGGATGGGTGTTACCACATAGCCAAAAGCGCGCCCTAGGAAGCTGGTGGGCGCTACACCGGTTATGGTTATGATAATGGCTACTAAGCATATGGTTATGCCAAAGGCCAGGAAAAGCCGTTTGTGCTTGTGCAAAAATTCCATGATGTGCCTCGAAATCTGAAGCTATAGTTAATTGCCTATGTGCAGTTAGGTTGCATGGGGTACAGCAGGTATGACTACAATCTAATCTTGCTAGGAGTTATGAGCACGCTGGAAAGCATCTTTAAGTTCTCCAGCACCAGCCCTGTGCCTTCTACCACGCACTTGAGAGGTTCGTCGGCCGAGCGGACGGGGATACCGGTTTCGTGGGTTATCATCTCATCCAGGCGTTTAAGAAGCGCACCTCCGCCAGCCAGCACTATGCCCGATTCCATTACATCGCTGGCAAGCTCTGGCGGGGTTTTTTCCAGAGTAAAGCGGATTGCGTCTATTATTTTTTCCAATGCTTCGGAAAGGGCTTGGCGGGCTTCTACCTCTGTCATAACTACTGTGCGGGGGAGGCCCGAAACCAGGTCTCGGCCACGGACGGGTTGGTATACAGACTCGCTGGGCTCGAAGGCGCAGCCTAGGTTTATTTTTATGTCCTCCGCAGTGCGGTCACCAATGGCAAGGCCATGTTCTCTTCTTACATATTGTATTATTGCGTTGTCAAACTCATCGCCGCCGGTGCGCAAAGAACGGCTGGTAACAATCCCGCTAAGGGACAGTACCGCAACCTCACTGGTTCCGCCGCCGATGTCTACAATCATGCTGCCGATTGGCTCGGACACAGGGAGCCCTGCGCCTATTGCCGCAGCCATAGGCTCTTCTATTAGTGTAACAGAATTTTTGGGAACACCTGTCGAAAAAGTGGCCTCGAAAACGGCCCGCATCTCGACATCGGTTACCCCGCTTGGTACACAAATCACAATCTTGGGTTTACGGCTAAAGAACCGGGTAGCACGGGCCTTTTGGATAAAGTACCTAAGCATCTCCCGGGTGGTTTCAAAATCGGCAATAACCCCATCTTTGAGAGGGCGGATTGCCACAATATTACCGGGGGTGCGGCCAATCATCTGCTTGGCTTCTTCACCTACGGCCATTACTTTCTTTGTGGTTGTATTAATTGCCACTACCGAGGGTTCGTTTATGATTATGCCCTGACCCTTTGCGTAGACTAGTGTGTTGGCTGTGCCTAAGTCTATCCCTAAGTTTTGTGTGAACATTGATGCCTGCTTTCCTGTGTGAGCGCTGGTTTCATGTGAATTACTGGTTCGTTTACGATTCGTTCGCAGCTTATCCTAGAGTATGCCCATTGATTCCAATTATAACCAAGTAGGCTGGGATGAGTCTTTCTCAATTATCCCATATTAATGTTAGTTTTACAAATTTTATTGGGGAGAATTTATTGATTAATAAATACAAGCATCACGTGGGAGGTAAACCGAAAATCCTCTACGGTTTTCTAGCTTATAGTCAGCGAACTTGAAAACGTTATATAGGGTGAAGCAACAATAGCGCTCACTGTGATTGAATAGATAATCACTGCGAGTGCTATTGTTGCTTCGTCTCATATAAAGTTTTGCTTGATTTCTTACCACTCTTCGCGGATATTTCCTTGCTTACCCCGGTTTTTTATCACCATCCGAGCCTCCCGTATCTGCCGCACAACACCAGAACGGTATCGCACCACGGCCCTGGCCTGCTTCTGCCTCAAGTGCATAATGCCAAGCACCGAAACCCCAAGGGTAATAACTGCCGAATAAAATATCAGGCTTATTGTAAACGGGCTAGTCTGAGGATTTGGCCTAGTTTCAACAGGGGCGTTGGGATAAAGGCCAGCCACAGCATACTCACAAGTGTCCCATATGGCTGTAAGCATCATGTCCTGACGCACTAACAGCTGGGAATCCAGCAATTCTCCGTTTGGCAGCTGCCAGCCTACAAATACTGCGTCGCTACGGGTTGGATTTTCGGGAATATTTCTTAGATTATTGGAGCTGCGGACAAATCGTATGCCAATTTCGTCCCCATTAAATACGCCAGGAAAGGGATTAAAGGCGGTTACGAGATTAAAGGTTGGGATTGCGATGGGATATGTAGTTGGCTGGCTTGGCTGGCGAGCCGGGCCTTGCACCCATAGGGCTTCAAGTACCATGTCGTCCCGCACTATTATGGGGGCGGATATTGCTTCATCGTTCCATGTCCATCCGCCGAAGGAATAGCCTTCTTTTGTGGGCTCGGGTAGGCTGGTTATGGCACTGCCATAGGGAAGAGCCTGGATTGGAGGGGCCCCTTGAGGTAGGTGGCCTAGGCCGGTGTCGTATAGTATAGCAAAGCGGTTGGTGCAGTATGGGTCAGGGATTGGGGCATATGCTGCCAGGATTGTTGTGTTTCTTATGGCGGCTACAGGGGCATGGACTTGGGTTCCGCTTGCGAACCATCCTATGAAGATATAACCAGCTGGGGGCTCGGGCTCGGGCAGGCTTTCTATTCTAAAGCCAAAATGGCCAGTTTGTGTTGGGCTATCACCTTGGGTTAGGTAGCCGGGGCTTGGGGCAAATCTTATGGTTATTTCTGGAGGGGAGGAGTTGTCCCTTGCATATATGGGCATCGCTGACAACCAAAAAAATGCGCCTAAAAGCACGGCAATGCATAATAATTTGGATATTTGCATGACGGGGTTTGACATCTTCATTCTCCTAAATTGCTATGTAAAGAGTCGCTTTTGATGATTTTGATAAAAGCGATCCTGTGTGCATTTGATGATCTTGGTAAAAGCTTCACACATATGCGACTATGATTAATCTGTTATAGTGGCGGGCACGGGCTCTGGAGGTGTATCTACACCATTAGTAGTGTCAGGCCCGGCTAGTGGAGGTATAGCGGGGTTTTCAGCAGGATTTGGCATTGACGGAATGTCTATGCTCATATCTGCATTGCCTTGACCGGATACAGGCGTTGGCAGCACGTTCGAGCTCTTATTGGGATAATCTTGACCAGATGGCGGAGCCACGGTGTCTACTGTGGGGCTTGGCTCGTTCGATTTTGATGTGATTGGTGTTGCGGCTGTATTCTTTCTTCGCTTTGTGCCGCGAGCGGCCTCAGCCTTATGCGGCACTTCCGGTTTGGGTTGTTCTCGACTCTCCAGCACAGGATAATGCTTCGCCTGAAGCCCAGCGTCCAGCTCGTCAATTTTATCGGCTCCCAGCCTTACGGTCATTATGTGACGCCCTTTACTTAGCACGCCTTCTTTGTCCCAGGCGGCGTTGTATACGGCTATAAAATCTGTGGGCTCGCCTTTATGGTAGCAGACAGCTACGGCGCTCATTGCACCACTTCTGGCTTCCAAGGGTTTTTCTATTATTGCTTCAATATCACCTGCGGCAATCTGGTCAAGCTCGTAGTCATCGAAGGCAGAAAATCCATAGTTCATAAGCCTTTCGCTTACCCAGGAGTTAAGCTCTGTTATAAACAAGCCCACAGTGGCATATGCAGCCATTAGTGGGAAAATGACGAGAATCAAGGTCTCACTACCCCATATTGCGCCGCGGATTACGTTATTCACGGCGGTGTCGCCGATATATAGGGCTATCCGGTCATTGAACCCACGCAGCAGATACGTAAATGTATAGTCGCCGGTAATCATCGCCCGCGTGCCCGCAATAACAGCGCCAAAATTGGAAAGCCCGCGAGGCGAGTCCAATACACCTTCCCGGTAGCTGATATAGTCAAACCCTACCGCAAACCACATGTTCCACATTACATATAAGACAATAATCATGGCAAGAGTAATCACCACAAGAGACATGAAATTGTTAGTTATCTTAGCAAGCCTTTTTGTAAGCCACGCTATCCCTGCCAGCACTCCACCCATTACAAAGACAGCCAAAACATTGGCCCAAAGCTCCTGCACGGTGGTCTGGAAAATTACATAAAAAAAGCTAAGCAGTACCCCAAGTATGGTAAATATCCCAAATAGGTTAATCAGTCCTAGGATATTGTTTCTGCCCTGTGCTTCCTTCATTTTGCAGCTCCTTTGGTGGGGGATATCCTCACATGCCCATGGCAGTATCCTCGACATGGTTCTTGTTTGATCGCCACTTCTTATGGCTGTGATATTACATTATCACTGGTGGTTTTACAAGATACATGTGTGTTACATGCCCTGCCGAATCCCTAATTTTGCGCGATTGTAACGTATTTGTAAGGATGACGGAGGGGCATAGTAGTAGATCATAGGAACAAACCCACATCGGCATCGCACTTGACCTAACGTTCTTCTCCAATGATAATGTAGGCAGCAAACTTGCCAATGGGGGTGACATGCAGTGAAATATCTAAAACCGATAGACACAATAATAAAGCTTGGCTTCTCTAACCGGGCCTACAACGTGCTAAAAAGAAACAACATCAACACGATTGCAGAGTTACTAGCCTATGATCGGGCTCTATTTCTCGAGCTGCGTAACCTTGGGGTAAAAACCCTGGAAGAAATCTGTGCGGTAATTGATGGCATAACTATCATGCAAGACCCATGTGATGCACAGACAGAAAACTCCGCGACCATAGTAGATTTTGCTACGGAACCTGTTCTTCTTTTTCGTGATGATAGATGCATACTGCGGGAAGATATTCCTATTGAAGAAATAGGCTTGTCCAACAGAAGCTACAATGGGCTAAAAATTGCTGACTATCACTATGCTTCCCAGCTGCTTACAATGGACAAAAATGCACTACACTCTATTTCTGGCCTCGGGGAAGGCTGTGTCAGCGAAATACTTGATAAAGTAAAAGGGTTATCTTTCAAAAAAGCACAGGACGACCCAGCTACCGCTTGCGAAAAAGCACATTGTCTGGCATTTGTGTCTAAGGCTATCTCCATTGTCAACATACACGGGGGGAAGCTGTGTACAGAGTTGTTACCTATTTTTGAGGGTGCTGAAGAAGCGCTCAAGCCTCAGCAACGGGATATATTTGCTGTAGAGTACCTGCGTGATGCTGTTAAAGACAAAATCCATAACATATTAGCGGCATCAACCTATGGCATGACACATGCAGAGCTGATATTTATATTCCCCAACGGTTTTATACATAACAGTATACTAGACGAGATACTAGACGAAATGGAGCAGAGCGGCCTAATTACAGTAGGCAGCAGAATCCAGCACCGCAAAATCAACCTACACCAATACGCCGAAACCATACCAAGTGATAAAGACAGGGAAATCTTTCAAAAACGATTAACAGGGCTGACCCTGGAAGAAATAGGCGGCCAGTATGGCGTCACGAGGGAGCGTATCAGGCAGATTGTCGCAAGATGGCTTAAAAAAAGGCCGCCGTTAGCAGAGGATATATACATTGATATGTGTGAAAAATATAGCTTTTCGCAGCAGGAGTTCACTGCAATCTTTGACGAGGATATCGCCACATATATCTATCTGATGACAGTATGTGACACGCGGGGCGATCTTCCAATCAGGGACATGCTATCTGATGAGAGCTTTCCCATAGAAATAAGGCAGGCCGTGGAAACTTTCGTCTACAAAAACTATTTAACAATCGGCATCAAAAGGGTCTATAAAAGCCGCGTGGATATTACAGACTATGTGCTTAGGAAATATTTTTTGGATGCGGCCACCTTGGATGACTTTATCAAGGTATACAACACGGTTTTAGAGGGGCAGGGCCTTTCTGAGGACGAGAACCTAGTAATAAATATGCGCTACTACGAAAACAGGCTTGCAGAAAGTAGCAAAACCCTTTGGAAGCAGGGGCGTAGGTTTAGGTACTATGATATAGAAAGCTACGACTTTACAGAGTTATGGCAGGTGCTGGCCTTTGACCAGTACCAAGATGTTGAGTATTCTACACAAAAATTTTTCAGGGACCACCCAGAGCTTATGTACCGGTATGACATTAGGGACGAATATGAGCTGCATAATCTTTTGAAAAAGCAGTACGCTAGGCTCAAGGATGGATATCTGGACAGCGACCCAGCATCAAACTCTGTTAAACTGCCTGAAATAAACTTTGGCAGGATGCCCATGTTAGAGATTGGAAATGCAAACAGGGATTCCCAGGTGCTTGATATGCTTATAGATCTGACACCGGTGTCAATATATGACTTTGCCGAGGCCTACAATAAGGAATACGGTGTATCGCCAGTTACATTTATGACCAATTTCGTTAAAAATATAAGCGAATATTTTTACGATGGAATGTACGAAATCTCAAGACCATCCCTTACAGCGGAGCAGTTTGCTATAATGAGTGAGGTGCTATCAGAAGACTACTACGAAATTTCTGCCGCAAAGCAGATATATCTGAAAAGATTTCCTGATGAGTCTCCAGATAATATTAACCCGTATACACTAAAAACTTTGGGTTTTAATGTGTATGCTACCTATATTGTAAAAAACAACTATGCTTCCGCGGCAGATTATTTCCGTAAGTTGCTAACCAATGACGATCTTTTTGATACCGGTGACTTTCCTCCGGGGCCCACAGTAAAGGGCTCGTATTCCGGAGAGTTTATGGCTATTAAAAAGAACTATCAAATTATTGAGTATGAACCCAATAAATATATCAGTCTCCGCGATTTAAACAAAGCGGGAGTTACAATCGATCAACTGCAGTCATATGTGAGTGCTGTGGTAGACTTTATCCCTGCTGACATGCATTTTACCGTCACGTCTTTGTACAAGGCAGGGTTTTCGCACTTATTGGACGAGCTGGGGTTTGGAGAAGTTTTCTACGCCTCCTTGCTTTCTGAGGATTCTCGGATATCCTATCAGCGTATGGGTGGCGCAAAATTATTTTGTATAGGCATAAGAAGCGTTTCAATCAAGAGTTTAGTGGAATACCTTGTCGAGGCTGAAACCGCTATTGGTTGCTACGTGTTAGCGAAAATGTTGAAGCGGCAATACGGCCTGACAATAGGACTCCAAAAAATAAAAGAGGTCATAAAAGATAGTCCCTTGCATTATGATGAAATATCCAGGAAGATTTTCATCGACTATGACACATACCTCAATGAGTGTAAGCGATAGCGTGAAAATCGCATATTATTTGTGTATCTGCACAAGAAAGGAACTGCCATGCGCTACATTGAAGATTTAAAAGAAAACGAACACATCATAGAGCATTATCTATGCAAGCAAAAGCAGAGCCTAAAAACCCGCTCGGGCAAGACATACCTATCTCTTAGGCTAATGGACAAAACCGGTACAATGGACGCCAAAGTATGGGAGATGAACAATGATATCCAAAGCTTTGAAGAGGGGGATATTATTAAAATCGACGGCAACATAGTCACCTTCCAAAACGAGCTTCAGCTAAAAGTCAACAAGCTGCGCCGCAGCAGGGAAGGGGAGTATATCCACGGTAACTACATCCCCATGACTGACAAGGACATTGACGCCCTGTATGCCCAAGTGCAGGACATTATCAAGTCTATAACTCACCCCCATATCCGCCAATTACTGGAGAACATTATCGTAAACGACAAAGATCAAGCCGAGGCCTTTAAAACCCGTTCTGCAGCAAAGAACATGCACCACGCCTACATGGGCGGGCTGATTGAGCACACTTTGGCCGTGGCCCAGATATGCGATTTTATGAGCGGCAGGTATAAACACATCAACCGGGATATCTTATTGGCCAGCGCTCTTCTTCACGACATTGGCAAGATATACGAGCTTTCTGAGATGCCCATAAACGACTATACAGACGATGGGCAGATGCTGGGGCATATAGTAATAGGCTCGGAAATGGTAACTATGGAAGCGGCAAAGATACCTGGGTTTTCTCACGAGATGGCCAGCATGATAAAACATTGCATCATCGCCCATCATGGGGAATACGAATACGGCTCGCCAAAACTCCCCAGCACAACCGAGGCAATGCTGCTGCACTATGCCGACAATATGGACGCCAAGCTTAAGACTTTTGAGGAGACTTTTGATAGTGACAAGACTCCAGGGGCCTGGACTGGGTATAACCGGATGCTTAACAGGTATCTGCGGCGGTCGGATTTTAGCTAAGCAGGTTGTTTCATTATTGACAAAAGCGATCCAGCACGGGATCCTTGGAGGCAAGTGTGAAGAAAACTACTTCACACTTAGTATTTGCGGGTCAAATGGGAACGCAAGCGTTCCTGCATGACCCTTGGAGGCAAAATGGTTAAGAAAAACGCAATTGTAGCCGTTGACATAGAAAACGTAACCGCCAAGGGCTTCGGCATAGCCCGGGTCAATGACTTTGTGCTGTTTACTGAAGGGGGGCTGACTGGGGACAAGCTTTCTGTACGGGTGATTAAGGTCAAGCCCCGCTACGGCTATGGGAAAATCCTAAAAATCCTACGTCCATCCCCCCATAGGATAGAAAGTCCTTGCCCCGTATCCGGCAAATGTGGCGGATGTCAGTGGCAAGATTGTGATTATCAGGCTCAGTTAGGTTTTAAAAAGGATATTGTGAAGGATGCCTTCGCTAGGATTGGCGGCATAGATGATGCCCCGGTTGCGGATGTTATAGGCATGGATACACCCCAGCCCTACCGCAACAAGGCGGTATTTCCCATTGTGCCTGCCAACGGCGGCTTCGAAATCGGCATGTACGCCCCAAGAAGCCACAGAATAATTCCTATAGAAGAATGCGCAATCCAGCATCCGGCCCATATACCGGTACTTAAGGCCCTCCGCCAGCACATGAGCCACTATAAAATAAGCGCCTATGATGAAATAGCCCACAAAGGCGTAATGCGCTATGTAGTAGTAAGAACCAGCAAAGCCACCGGCGAAATAATGGTAGTGCTGGTGGTAAACGGCAACGGTGTGCCTCACGAAAGCATCCTAACCGCCGCCCTAACCGAGGCCGGTGCAACAACAATTGTAATAAACCGCCACAAGGAAAAAAACAATACAGTAATGGGCGACCACTTTCGGGTAGTAATCGGCGAGGGCTTTATCCGGGAGCAAATAGGCCAGGTGTGGTATCAATTGTCTGCACCGTCGTTTTTTCAAATAAACCCTGTACAGACAGCGGTATTGTACAGCATTGCCACTGACATGGCCGGGCTTACCGGCAACGAGGTTGTTCTGGACGCCCATGTTGGGGTAGGCGGTGTTGCCCTCCAGGCGGCAAGCCAGGCCAAGGAAGTAATAGGTGTGGACATTGTGCCTGAGGCCATCAGCGATGCAGAAAAAAACGCCGCGATAAACGGCATTGAAAATGCCCGGTTTATCTGCGGCGCTGCTGAGGATGTTATTCCTGAGATGCTGACACAAGGTATAGAAGCAGATGACATAGAAGAAGGGGCGTTGGCTCAAGGCAGGAGAGTGGTGGATAGTAACGACGAGATACCAGCTATAAGCGGAACCATGCCCGATGTAGTTTTTCTTGACCCACCCCGCAAAGGCTGTGAGAAGGAATTGCTGGATGCCCTAATAGCCGCCGAAGTAAAGACAATCGTCTATATTTCCTGCGACCCGGCTACTTTGGCCAGGGATGTAAAGAGGCTGATAGAAGGCGGCTATACGCTAGCCGCAGCCCAGCCTGTGGATATGTTTCCTATGACTGGGAAGGTAGAGGTCTGCTGCAAGTTGGTGCGGTTGTGATTTTGCCTTTTCATAAAACCATTTCGGAGATAGATTAATGAAAACAGATCGCTTGCTGTCTATAGTGATATACCTGCTTAACAATGACATTGTTAGCGCAGGGAAATTAGCCGAGCGTTTTGAAGTGTCAAGGCGCACCATAATACGAGATATTGAGCATATATCCTTGGCGGGTATTCCAATACAATCCCTTCCCGGTGCAAAGGGCGGTTATTCAATAATGGAAGGGTATAAGCTGGATGGACGCATAATAGATGGCGAGGTTACGGCAGCAATTGTTACAGCCCTTCAAGGGCTTTTATCTGCATATGACAACAAACGGTACAATGAAGCCTTAGAAAAAATATCATCTGCTTTTCCGCAGAAGCAAGCTCAGAATATATTTTTTGACTTTGGGGCTTCGGGGGAAAACGATGAAATACAGGGAAAGTTAAAAACTCTTGAAAATGCGATTAATAATAAATACGCCATAGAAATTTCATATGAAAATGCGTTGGGGAATACTTCACACAGGTCAGTGGAACCAATTGCTTTAAATTATCGGTGGTATGCGTGGTACTTACTTGCGTTCTGTATATCAAAGCAAGATTACCGCATATTCAAGGTTGCAAGGATCAGTGAAATTGAACCTACGAAAACACCATTTTTAACACAACATGAAGCCCCGGAATACTTGCTGGAACAAGCATTTCAGGGAGGGGAACGGAAAAGTCTTGATGTTACTATTCTTTGTAAGTCCCAGATAAAAATTCCTATATGCGAATACCTGGGAGGAAAGATAACTGAAACGTTGGAAAACGGCGATTTTGTGATGCAAGTCCATGCTCTTGAAGATGAGCGAATGTGGTTTGCAATGTTGCTAAGTTTTGGAGATAAAGTAAAGGTACTACATCCCAAATCCCTTAAAACACGGATAACGGAAACGGCAAAAAATATATTATCCCTTTACAAGCAATAGTGACACTCAGGTGTCACTATTGTTATTGTATGATAGAGCAAATTCAATGAGAAACAACCACGTCCGAGCCGAAAATCCCGAGCGCTTCTACGGGTTTTTGGCGACAGACGGGATTGATTTCGAATTAATTTGCTAGAGCAAATCCAATGAGGAAGGGATGACGATAATGAGTTTTTGTAAAGAAAGAGGTATTGGTTATTGTGGGCTTGCTTGTGTGGTGTGTAGCAACACAGATTGCCTTGGTTGTGTCAGCAAAATAGCTGACGGCGCTGATTGTACCATCGGTAAATGTGCTGTTCAAAAAGGCGTAGATGGCTGCTATGCTTGCCCTGATTATGAATCTTGCAATGAGGATATGCTAAAAAACAAACGCATTAGAGCGTTTAACCGCTATGCACAAGACTTTGGTAAGGATGCCTTGATTGAGCGTTTGTATGCTAATAATCAAAATGGCATTGTCTATCATAAGCCAGATGATTCTGCGGGTGATTATGATGTCTTAGAAACGGAAGATGAAGTATATAATCTTCTGCAGCATGGTGTATGAAAATATCAAAAAAGATACAATGCAATTGTAGCGTACATCAGGGTATTATCAGGGTATTTGCATTCGTCAAAAAATACTACTATAATAATCCAAGCCACCGGGGACGACACCCATCCAAAAAAACAGCAGGCTAAGGCAAACATATGCCGGGTACGATTCCAGTGCATGATGTCCATGCACCGTTACACCGTACACCATGTACCGTGTACCATACGCACTACCAAATGTTTGCAGCTTCGCAAAATCCATGACTAAGGGGGAAGACACCCATCACAAAAAACATCCGTGTCATTGACGCAGCGGGCAATGAGTATGAAGCTACCTACCCAAAACGGGCCAAAGGCCTAGTAAAAAACGGCCGGGCACGCTTCATAGATGAGAATACCCTGTGTCTAGCGTGTCCGCCAAATGACTATTTGGAGGATAAACCTATGTATAATAATGAAAACAGCAATGCCAGCATCAGCAACAATGCAGTACAAAGCACCGTGGCAGCAGAAAGTCCAGCCATAGAGCAAGGCAACGGGCCAAGGCCAGTGCAAGACAGTAGCACAAGCTATGCCAACGCCCCAAGCCAAGCCACAGAAATGTCGATGGAATGGGTAATGGCCAAGATGGACGCAATAATCCACAACAACCAATATCTAACCAATGCAATAGAGACACTGCACTCTATGACAACCAACGGCCACGACAGTAAGGCTCAAGCGTTGGGTGAAGCAATTGCAGCCCGTGAGGAAACAAACCGCCAGACCCTCAAGTTTCTGGAAAAGATATACGATGGCCTAAAGCCAGCCCCGCTGCCACCGGCAGACCCAGGGGCAATGCTAAAGCACATTGATATGTGCGAGCTGGCCGAGCATATGAACTCTGAGGACTTGGTTGAGATGATGAGAGTAATTTTTCGCAGTGCGTAATATCTATGAGGGGCCATCTTTGGATGGCCCTTTTGTTGCAAAAATCGAAGAGAGCCAAAACTGCAAAATAAAAATGGATGCTCTCCTCATGGGGCATCCATTTTTTATATGAATCATTTGACTGCTAATTGTTTATTTCTTCAATAGGTCAGCAATCCGTTCTTCTCGGTTGTGGCGGGTTAGGTCTGTGTTGTATTGGCTTGCCTGGGCCATGTGCTTTTGGGCTAGGCTTATTATTACGAAAACGGCTAGCCCTACCATTAGCACCGCCCCAAAAATTGTGAAACTTGTTTGTAATGGGCTGGTTTGTGGGTTTGGTCTTGTGCCTGAAGCTGGTGTTGGCGTGGGGCTTGGAGATGGACTGGGGGACGGTGATGGTGACGGTGTGGGGGTTGGGGTAGTCTGGGGTGTCCATATGGCGTGAAGTGTTATATTTTGCGATATTGTCATGGGAGCTGTAACTTGGTTGTTGTTTAGCATCCAGCCGCCAAAAACATGCCCTGGACGTGTAGGGGTTGGAAAGGCCTGTAAAGAGAAGCCTGCCTGGCCTGTGAAACTTGAGTTATCGCCTGCTGTCAGTGTTCCTTGGCCGGGGTTGAAGGTTATCGTTACGGGGGATTGGAGTGGAGAGGGCGTGGGGGATGGAGTAGGGGATGGCGAGGGCGTGGGGGTTGGAGTGGGTGAAGGTGTGGGGCTAGGAGAAGGTGTTGGCGTTGGTGTAGTAGGTGATGCCGCAGGTGTTGGCGTTGGAGGGGGAGCTGTTGGTGTTGGGCTGGGTGAAGGAGTCGGAGATGGTGAGGGGGAAGGAGTTGGCATCGGAGATGGCGATACCGCAGGTGTAGATGTTGGGGGTGATGCAGTAGGTGTTGGTGTTGGGGTTTGCGCAGGCGTATATGATGGTGGCCCTATTGGCATAGAAATATTGTTGTTGAGGATTTCTGTATTGCCATGATCTATTATATGCGACCCCCAAAGATAGGTAGTAGCACCTGATTGCAATAGCACACCGGGTCTTACAAAAGACGTTTGTGTGGCTGTTCCTACCATGCTTCCGGCGTTGCGTCCATCTTCAATTCTAAAACCAGCTTCTGGGCCATTTCCCGCTAAGCGATAATAAAATGCAAAAACATCTGTAAAGGTGCTGGATATAACACCCTGCCCCAAAGTAAACACATCAAAGGAAAAGCCAGTTCGATTGTCTTGCACAAGCCAAGCATTCGGGGTAGCCGTAAAATCTGCAACCAACAGGTTGAATGGTGCACTGGTTACAACCTGCACTGTTGTAGTGTCTGGTGGTGTAATGTCTACATGGGTGGTGCTGTTTACCGGGATTACTATGCGGTTATCATACGAAATAACAATTCCAAAGAGAGAAAACCCATCCGCTGCCCTTGCTGAGACTACCATTCTGTAAATTTGGTTGCCATTGTGGGTTGCAACTGCCTCATGGCGTGCGCTTACTGCGGATGCACTGGTGCTTTGGCTAGTATTTGCGATTATGGTAAGGGCTGAAACGGCGATTATCACAAGGCTTAAAGATAGTAGCATTGCCATGGTTTTTCTTTTATTGCATAGGAAGCTATTCATTTTATGCTCTCCGTCCATATGTTAGTTGTGCTAAGCGCAAATGTGACTGCATAGAAGTTGGGCAATAATAATCACCCACCACCGGCATCAACCACAACAGATTCGGCCATCCAATTTTGCAATAAAAGATTTAAGTCAGTGATATTTATTTGCCCAGAGCCGGTAAAGTTGGCGCTTGTGTAATCCCCCATCCAGTTTTGTAATAGGATGTTTAGGTCGGAGATATTTACTTGGCCATCGCTGTTGATGTCGCCTGGGTGTAGGGGGAGAATTTGCGGGAAGCGGGGATTTTCATTTAGATTAACTACATCTGCATCTGCCGGAATCACAACATTGGTGATGATGAAGCTAGTGTGTCCAGGTTGGCTAAACACGAGGCTAAAAGTCTCATCTTCAAGGCTTTCAAACAAAAAGTCTACAGATGTATCACTTCGCATATTTGTTGCAGGTGTTATAGCAGTTGACAATACTCGCCCTGTGGCAGTGCCTTGGCGCAACTCTATTGTTAGGGGTGTTTGGGTGTTTTGGATAGTGATGCTACCGTAAATAACATTTGACACATTTGGGTTAAAATTCTTGTTTTCTATAATGCGGCCGTCCAATAGCTCCAATCTAAAGCTTTGCAGATTATCATGAAGCTCGTTTAGTTGGTAATACTCAATTGTCAACCCGCCGGTTGTATAAGCCAATATGTCATTGAGGTAAAGCCTACCTACTGGTGGTACATCTTCATCACTGGATTCGATAACAAAAAAATGCTCTTCTACTGTGATTTCGCCATCGAAATCCACGTTCACTGTATGGAATCCTCCTTCAAGTGTGTCTAAAAAGCTTGGGAGAAGATTGACTCGTGTTGAACCAGAGGCAACAGTAAAGTGAGTGCCTTGACTCAAAAGCTTGCCGTTAACATAAACATTACCTATCGCTGATAATGGCATATCTATGCCCAGTATAATGGGTGTGTTAGTTCCTGCTTCACTTACAAAATCGCCTACAAAAAAAGTTGCGGGGGCTAGGACTTGAGATCCAGCAGAAGCTTGCTCAATAACTCGTGAGGCACTAGACCTGCTATTTATTCTGTTTCGTATGTTTGTGTAGGACAGGGCTCCCGTCCCATTATGGTTTGTAGTTCCTCCAACACTGGCAAAAAGTGTTTGTGTGCTTACGCGATAGTTGCCATGACTTATAAGTCGCCCGCTGTTATGTCCAACAAGCGAGCCGGCGTAAGTATCAAAATTTGAAAGACCCATAAATCGTGTATAGGTTCTAGCCGAAACATTGTTGATAGCATAACTGTTATTTATGGTCAGTTGCGCGGGAGAATTAACTGTGCCAACAAACCCACCAGCATATGATTCAAAGCGTACCCCTCCAAAAGAAAAAGATGACTGTGCGTTTGATACAACAGAGCCACTTGCATGGCTATTGATAATTCTCACATTTGCACTGCTGGCAATGAATCCAATAAGCCCTCCTGCGTATGCATGTGTGCCAGCACCAGAGAGAATATTCTCTAAAACACTAGCTACAGGAAAAAGCCAGGGTGCTATGCTTATTCCTTGATGGCTTCCGATGCCTTTAAGCGCTTGCTTGAACACGTTGTTTATATTGTATTCAACACTACTTGAGCTATAATTCGATTCGGCTACAACTCTGCCTTCAAAAAAGCTGTTTTCGATGGTGACATCGCCGCCGTTAACAACTCCTATTATTCCACCAGAAAAAGCCCGTGAATTTTTGTTTTGATGGGCCACGGCACTAACCGCAACTGTACCTGAGGTTCTTACGCCCAGATTTCTTATAACAACTGTACCTCTATTTATATCTCCAAAAACCCCGGCAGTAGCGAAATGACCCTGGCGAGTAGCTGATGCGGCAAAAGTAATCACGTATCCAGCACCATCAAAAATACCTCGGAAATCTTCAATCGGCCTCCAGTTGGGATCATCGATAGTTATATTGCCGTCTAATCTGAACATCCTGTCGGTACTATCAGGGCCTCCAATATCAGCAAGCTGGGCGGCATCTGTGATGATAACGGGGATATAGCTAACTATATTGATAGATGTTGTTGCGCTTTCGCCGTCTCCAGTTGAGATTGTTACGGAAACTTCTCCGCGCCATCCTACAGGCGCTTGAATGCTTATAAATGATTGGATGAATGTAGTGTTTGGGTATGGGTTCCAACTCGCTGTTTGGTCAGGAAAGACAAGTTCAATATCGCTTGGGTATACGTGCCACGTTACCCAGTCTCTATGTTCGTTCCACCCGACGTAGGTTCCAGTTCGGACATATGCACCTATAGCAATCACTGTAGGAAATGTCGGCCTATCCGGAACAACTATGCCATATCGTATGGCTGGAAAAAATGGGCTAAATTCGATTCGGGTATTTTGAATTTGAGGCGGAGGGGTTGGTGTAGGCGATGGCCGCGGCGGGCTTGGCGAAGGCGAAGGCTGTATAGGAAAAAGATCCCGCGGAAAATAAAAAAAGTAATCGCCGGTAGCATTTCTTCTATCGCTTCCCATAGCAACCCTAATATAGACTGTTGTGGCATGGCTCGCAATAATATAAGGTCCTACAGACGCTCCCGTATTAGGTGCACGATTAAGAATTTCATGGCCAAAGCTCGTAAAAACAGTAAAGTTAGGACGAAGCCCCTCATGTGCTCCTGCCGGAAAGTTGATATTCCTAAAGGTTACACCGATGGCGCCGCTTCCTGTAGGCGAAGGAATTGAAACTCTATACCAGTTTATTTGTCCAGCTCTTAAAGAACCGTGGCGATCATCTATCCCAATCGCTACAGCATTTGCAGGAGGGAAGCCTGACAGTCTTTCGATTGCCTCCAGGCTCTCCCAATCTTCACAACCCCAGTCATAATGGTATGTATCGTATTCTCCATCATCAGCCCAAATGCGCCATATCGCCGCACTACTAAAAACAAATAAAAGCGCCATAATAACGCTAAAACCACGCTTAAATCTAGTGTACAACTGTTTCATAGAAACCCCAATTCCAGCATGTCAGCATATGTAATAGTGAAACAAAAGTGCCAATATGCCTATATCATTAAAATAAGTACTACTTGCACATTACATATCTACTGATGAATTATATAACCCCCACGGCCCATTTCAATGTGTGCTTGCAACTGTGCTTTGCTTACATTATCATTTCAAAAAACATTTCAAAAATTCTAAATCATTCCAAAAAATTGCAGACCAAAGGAGAAATCCCCATGTCAATGTTCGGCGACTACCTGCGCAACCTAATAGACACAAACAAAGTCAATATCTACAACATAGCCAAGCAAGCAGGGCTAGAGCGTACCGCAATACACAAAATCATAAACAATAACCGCATTCCATCCGATGAGTATGTACAAAAGCTTGCCAATGTCCTGGAGCTAACCCCAGAAGAACACCAGCGATTAATAGAATGCTTTAAAATCAGCAAAATAGGCGAACACAAATATAAACAGCGGATACAGATAAAAAACCTAATAGAGTCCATAGCTTATATAGAAAATGGAGCAAGCGGTAATAATGACAAAAATTCCCCACCCACCCACCCACCCACCCACCCATGTTTTGCATAGCAAATCCAAC